>Ga0351903_1006_pt1 | contig 65977 bp, 54 predicted proteins | sample BONcelHT113001D6_FD_206874 | JGI IMG/M metagenome (GOLD analysis project Ga0351903, IMG submission 206874) | Enriched cells from coal bed in the Powder River Basin, Montana, United States - BONCAT cells T11 rep1 HSBNCT.T11.300.1.D6 ... | reverse complement strand
GGCTATTCATGAAGAGGCTGTTACCATTCGCGAAAACGAATGCGCCACTGTTGAACAGGCTTTCGAAGCCGGAATTGTTGTAGCCAATCCTCCAAAAATAAGAACCGGTAAAAAAGTAGCTGTCATTGGTTCCGGCCCCGCAGGTTTGTCGGCAGCCGATTTGTTAAACAGGGCCGGTCATTGGGTTACTGTTTTCGAAAAGAGCGATGCCATCGGAGGGTTGCTGCGTTACGGTATTCCGGATTTTAAACTGAGCAAAAGCGTTATCGACAGGCGGCTGGCGTTGTTTGTTGACGAAGGAATTATTTTTAAACCAAATGTAAACGTGGGCGTTGATATTTCGAAGGAAGAACTGTACAATAATTTTGATGCCGTTCTTCTTGCAGTTGGAGCCGAGCAACCCCGTGATTTGCCCGTTGAAGGACGCGATCTGGAAGGCGTTTATTTTGCGATGGATTTCTTAACCCAGCAAAACAAAACCGTAGCAGGGCAACAGATTTTCAATGGTTCCAGGATTCATGCAAAAGATAAAAATGTTTTGGTCATTGGTGGCGGCGATACGGGTTCCGACTGTGTTGGAACATCAATCCGTCAAAAGGCAAAATCGGTAACTCAAATCGAAATTCTTCCAAAACCATCCGAAAAACGCGAGGAGAACAATCCCTGGCCATACTGGCCAAATACCATACGCACATCGAGCTCGCATCAGGAAGGTTGTGAGCGCCGCTGGAGCCTTTCAACAAAAAGGTTTATTGGCGAGAATGGAAAACTCAAACAGGTGGAAGTGGTTCAGGTTGAATGGAAAAAAGATTCAACAGGCCGTTATACCATGCAAGAGGTGGAAGGAACAGCAGAACTGCTGAACGTGGAACTTGCGCTTCTTTCGATGGGATTTACCCAACCTTTTCATGTTGGGCTTCTCGATGCATTGGGAGTGGATTACGACCACCGCGGAAATGTTAAAGTGAATGCTAAAAAACAAACATCGGTGGCAAAATTATTTGCAGCGGGAGATGCCGAAAAAGGCGCAAGCCTTGTGGTACATGCAATTGAGGCAGGCAAGGTAGCTGCTAAAAATATTGATGCTTTTTTACGGCAGTAAAAAAATAATTTTTTTTTATATTTTGACAGCGCAGTTTTTTTGAGGCAGCCGGCTATGGATGACTTTATCCGGTTCAAATAGTCACTTTCCCTTGACCAAATTATGAATTTGCCGGCTCCTCTTTTTTACAGCGTTAGTGGAATATCTTCCGGCCTTTTATGCTTCCATCTCCGGTGCGACCACAAATAATATTCAGGTTCCTGTCTGATAATTTCTTCGGCTCTTCTTACATACGCCAGGAGTATTTCTTTTTGTTCCACCTCTTTTGGGTTTTCAAAGAGCAATTCGAGCTCAAAACTATATTTTCCCCGGCCGGTCTTTTTTATGTGCAGGAAAAAAACAGGTTGATTGTATTTTGCCGCGATTTTCTCAGGTCCAGAGAAAAAGGGAGCTTCACGGTTTAAAAAGAAAGTCCAGAATTTTGAATTTGCCGGGGGTGTTTGGTCGGCTATGAGATAAAGCCCGGTGAGTAAACCTTGCGATTGATACCCGGCAGTATAAAGAAGTGTTTTATGTACAGGGATACATTTACTTCCCCATCTTTCTCGGTTTTGTACAAGAAAATTTTCAAGAGCACTATTCCCGCGAACCGGATTATAGACAGGTAAAATAAGATGTTTTAATTTCGATTGGGCAATTCCACTCCATTCCCAATTGTTGTGATGAATGGTTAAGCCTATTATACTTCTTCCGGAATCATAGAAAGAATTAAGTATTTCGGTGCCTTTAGTAATAACCCGTTTTGCGATTTCTTTTTCATTAATACTGTGAAGTTTAACTGATTCAAAAACCAGATCGCAAAAATGACGATAAAATTTATTTCTGATTTCACTGATTTCGTTCTCCGTTTTTTCAGGAAAGGCATAATTCAGATTTTCGGTTATTACCTTAAAACGGTATTTAATAACGAACCGGATAATGATGTAAAGCGCATCAGACAAACGATACAGAATCCAAAAAGGCAACCATGAAACAGCAATGAGTAATCCAACCAAAATATGGTTTATGATCTGTTTAAATGTATTTTCATGGAATCGTTTATCTATTTTAGTAAGTTCTTTTCTGTTCATTTCCAATAATTTAATTCTGTAGCGGAAGGTCTGCCGGCCGTTTGCGTTTCCAGCGGTTGTGCGACCAAAGATAAAACTCAGGTTTTTTATTGATTATCTCCTCCATTTTATCGATATACATTTTAATAATTTCAGTTTCGGATTTTTCTGTCGGATTTTCACATAGTAATTCGAAGGTGGTTAAATATTTTCCTTTTCCTGTTTTTTCAATTTTCTGAAAGAAAACAGGTTGGTTAAACTTTTTCGAAATATAAGCAGGGCCGGGATAAAACATGGCTTCCTGATTTAAAAACCGGAACCAGAAATCGTGCGCAGCAACCGGGGTTTGATCACCGGCCAGCCAAACAAAAACAGGCACATTCAGTTTTTCAAACCGTATCAGGTGTCGCAAAATATGATTGTCTTTTATCAGTTCTGCATCAAACCTTGAACGTGTTTGGTTCATAAACCTGTCGAACCGGGCATTATTTAAGGGTTTGTACACCGCGAGCGATTTATGTTTTAAATGCACCGAGATGTAAGTTCCCCATTCCCAGTTGTTGTAGTGCATGGTTAAAACCGTCACGCTTCTGCCTTTTTCGAAGTAACTGTTTATCAAATCGGCGTTTGCAACTTTCATCCGTTTCTCAAAATCAGCCGGTTTCATTCCCCTCATTTTTATGGTTTCGAGGGTTAAATCGCAAAAATGACGGTAGAATTTTTTTTCAATCGACTTAATTTCGAAGACTGTTTTTTCAGGAAAGGCATTTTTAAGATTCCGCCTGACTACTTTTCTCCTGTAACTGGGAAAATAATATGCAATCCAATATAAACCACCGGATAAAAGGTAAATGAGCCAGAACGGAAATCGGGCCATTACTTTTAAAAAGAAGATTCCTATTTTTGTTGAAAACCCTGAATTCATTATAAATTTAAGAAAAAGTAAAACTACATTTTTTAATGTAAATCCGGCAAATATTATACTTTAACTAACTATCTTCGGACGATAAAAACAGATAATTATGAAACTGCAAATAACAACATTCATCGTTTTTTTGGTAATGAATATGACAGCGCAAAATACATTTATCGCTCACAGGGGCGCGTCGCATGATGCTCCCGAGAACACGGTTGCAGCAGCCAAACTGGCCTGGGAAGTGGGCGCCGACGCGGTTGAGATTGACATTCACCTTTCGAAAGACAACCGTATTATGGTGATTCACGACAAGGATACAAAACGCACCTGCTCAAGTAAAAAGAACCTTGTTATTGCTGATTCTCCCTCAACATTATTGCGCGATTTGGATGCCGGAATATGGAAAGATGAAAAATACAAAGGCGAAAGAATTCCTTTTTTAACAGAAATAATTGAAACCGTGCCCGAAGGAAAAACGCTGGTGGTTGAAATAAAATGCGGCAGCGAAATTATTCCTCCACTTGTGTTGGGAATGGAAAAATGCACAAAAAAGGAACAGATAGTTTTTATTGCTTTCGATTGGAAAACTATGGTTGAGGTGAAAAAAACATTCCCTGAAAACAAATGTTACTGGTTGAGCGCTTCAAAAAACGGCCTGCACAAAAAAATTGTTGAAGCTGCCGAAAACGGTTTGGACGGCGTTAACTTACATTACTCAATTATTGATGAAGAGGTTATGAAAGTTGCTAAAGAAAATAATCTCGAAGTATTAGTCTGGACAGTTGACGACCCCACCGAAGCAAAACGTTTAACCAAACTTGGAGTTACCAAAATTACCACCAACCGGCCCGACTGGCTGAAAGAAGAGTTGAGGAAACTGTAGTTCAGAGTTCAGAGTTCAGAGTTCAGAGTTCAAAGTTTGTCTCACTACTCACTACTAAAATCAATTATTTTGAACGAAAAAAGGACTCTTCATTGCTGAAGAATCCTTGTCCGAATTAATTGTTTTCAAGGTGATTGAGGCTTTTATTTTGCTGGTTTTCTAAAAATTGTTTGTTGAACTGAAAATGAAAAACTTCTGCTTTTTAGTTTTTCATCACCAAAATCAACTAATGAAGTAATATCCGGAGAGTATCTAAAATCAAGTCTTGTATTATCTCCTAGTTTTAAGTTTGCCCCAAAAGCCAATCCTGCCCTAAACTTATTTTGTTCCATAAACCGTTCTTTTGATGAGGCAAACATGTATCCAATTTCTGCACCTCCATAAACTTCAAGAAACTTAAATGGAGAAACTGTTAGTAAAACAGGGATTGTGAAATAATGATACTTTTGCTTAGATGTCATCAAGGAGGGGTAGCCATATCCATATCCTCCGGTGTAACCTCCATATCCATAAGGATTATAACCATAACCAGAATCTGATGTAAATATGTTAATACGTGCACCTTTTAATTGATAAAGAAATTCTGTTTGAAATCCAATTGGTCCCAATAGTTCTGGTATTTTGTAAAAGAATCCCAGTTCAAACCCACTATGGTAATCGAAACTTAAACTGTTAAAATTATGAATCGGTTTGAAACCGGAGTATAAAGCTCCACCTTTTACCCCGAATTCCGATTGGGCTTTTAAAGAATTAACGGTAATAATTGTAAGGAATAGCAATGCAATTGCATAACTTTGAATGTTTTGGTTTTTCATGATGATCTGATTTTGAGTTAAAAATGTATATGTCAAGTAACTTTTTATTTCTATTTACGCCAGAGTGATTGTTCAATTGAAATTGAAAAACTGTGATCTTTAATGTCTGTATTTCGCATTTCATACAAAGGAATTAAATTGCCGGAATACCTGAAATCCAACTTGGTTTTATCTCCAAGTCGCACTTTTGCACCAGCAATCCAGCTTGCTGAAAACCTGTTTGGTTCTCCAAGTATTAAATGGTTTAGTTTTGAGGAGTAAACATTAGTTTTAGCAAACATATACCCCAATTCAACTCCTGAATAAACATCAAAAAATTTTGCAGGCTGAAAAGTGAGTAAAATGGGCAGGGAAAAATAATGGTATCGTTCCTGGTGTCTGTCCCATGATACAGGTGACGTTGTACCAAGAAAAGAACCTCTCCTGTAGTATTCGAACCAATTAAGATTTTCACCATTTCCTGGAGTTGGAATGCCTGGTTGTTGTAAGTATATATTTGCACCTTTCATTTGATAAAGCAATTCCATTTGAAGCCCGATTGGGCCAACTAAATTGTTTTTCGTGTAAAATGCACCTAAAGAAAAGCCACTTGAATTTTGAAAATCGAATAAGGAGCTTTCTTCTCCCAATTTTAGACCCGAATAAAGCGCTCCTCCTTTCAACCCAAATTCGGATTGGGCTTTTACTGATTTCGCTGAAAAAATTGTAACAAGAAATAGAAATGCAATTGCATAGTTGTGAATGTTTTGGTACTTCATGATTATTTGATTTTTAAGTTATCGTTCAAAAGTAAACCAAAGTTCAGTTAACCAAACCAAATAAAGTAAAAGTTTTGTTAAATAAAGTTTGTGACTGTTAAAAGCGTTAAATTGTATTTAATTCGTTGAAGATTGCCTTTTTCACCGGTTGACTTCCAGTTCACCCGGTGAATAGTAACTTATTGTAAATCTGAACAAACCACCAACTGAAAAGCCCCCTTTCCGAAATACACAGATTTTTGAATTGACAGCTTGTTTGCGGGAAGAATCCCGTTTAGTCCGCCCAGCCGGTAATATTGTTTAAAATTTCGGTTGTGTTCCCGGCCAGCCAGAAATTCGGCAACGCGGCTGCCAACACCGGTATAATTTTTTGGGAGCGGAACCGCGTAATCCACAATGATTATCCTTTTGGCAACTCTTTTCATTTCGCTTAAAACCGGCGAATGTAAATCGGGATGAAACTGATGCAGCGCCATCGACATAATTGCTACATCAAAACTTCCGGTTTCGAAAATCGAAAGGCTGGCGGCATCGCAAACAAAAAATTCAGCATTCGATACACCTCTTTTTTTGCAGGTATTTTGGGCATGAATTATCATCGATTCAGAAAGATCGACGCCAACTATTTTGGAGGCAATCCCGATTAATTCAAAAATCTGCGCCCCGGTTCCGCAGGCAATATCAATCAATTTTTCACCAGGTTGAATTTCTCTGGTTACACGTTTTCGCATTGGAGCCAAAATTGGGTCGAGTACTGTGCTGTAAAAAATTCCTGATTCTACCATCTGTTCAAACAAAATAAAAGAGTTGGTTTGATTTAAACCGAAAAAGCGTTCTTTTGTTGTAATCATTATTGAAAAATCAAAATCATGAATAAATTTCAAATTGCACTTGTTGTTGTCTTTTTTGTTTTTGCTGCATTTAAAGCCGATAAACCTGCTTATTATCTTTTTAATAAAGCCGGGAAAAGCATTAAATACGAAAAAATGTTGAAAGAAGCAGCAGATGCTGATATTGTTCTTTTTGGAGAATTGCACGACAACCCCATTTCGCACTGGTTGCAACTGGAACTGACCAAAGATTTGTTCGATTTGAAAAAAGATAACCTGGTGCTGGGCGCCGAAATGTTTGAAAGCGACAACCAGGTGATTTTGGATGAATATTTAAGAGGGATGATATCGCAGAGTAGTTTTGAATCGGAAGCACGGTTGTGGCCCAATTACAAGACTGACTACAAACCGCTGGTTGAATTTGCAAAAACGAACAAACTGAATTTTGTGGCTTCCAATGTTCCGCGGCGTTACGCATCGCTGGTTAACCGAAAAGGCTTTGAGGGGCTGGATGAACTTTCGGATGAGGCAAAAGCATTTCTACCACCGCTTCCCGTAAAATACGACCCTGAATTAAACTGTTATAAAAGTATGATGGAAATGGAGGGAATGGGCAGCCATGTTACTCCGAATTTCCCTAAAGCACAGGCCATAAAAGACGCAACAATGGCACATTTTATTTTGAAAAACTGGTCGCCAGGCCAGTTGCTGATTCATTATCATGGCGCTTACCATTCTGAAAATTATGAAAGTATTTACTGGTACCTGAAACAGGAAAACCCTGATTTGAAAATTGTTACAATTCACACAGTTTCTCAGGACGATGTTACAAAACTGGAAGAAAAAAACACAGGCAAAGCCGATTTTACCATTTCTGTTGATGAGGATATGACAAAAACCCGGTAAAGTTGTTTTACAAGGGTGTTTTGGTTTTTAACCGAAAAAGGTCAAAACTACTTCAATTAATTACTTTCGGTAGAAATTCATTTCATCCAAATATTCCCAGGCTTTTGCCGGCATAAAATGCCTCACATCTTTTCCCTCTTTTACGGCATTTCTGATGAATGTGGAAGAAATTTCCATTAACGGTGCTCCTTCAGCAACCGTAATATTTTTATGGTTCTGAATTTTTGTTTTGTTGAAACCTGGGCGCGGATAAACAATAATACCGTAATTTTCAAGAATGACTTCGTAGTTTTTCCATTTATGAAAGTTTTCCAGGTTATCGGATCCCATTAAAATGCTAAAACTGTAATGCGGGAATCGTTCGTTTAAACGGGCCAGTGTGTCAACAGTGTAACTTGGTTTGGGCAGAACAAATTCGATGTTGGAAACCTGAAAGCGGTAATCATTTTCAATGGCTTTTTCAACCAGTTCCAGCCTGTGATAATCGGCAAGCAGGTTTTCCTTTTTTTTATGTGGATTTTGCGGCGAAACCACAAACCAAAGCTGGTTGAGGTCGTTGTATTCCACTATGTAATTGGCAATGGCCAAATGGCCGATGTGTATTGGATTGTAGGATCCAAAATAAAGCCCGACTTTCATCCTGACGGGTTTGGGCGAGAGAATATCTGATATTAGATTACTCATGTTATAAAATCCAAATAACAGGATCCAAATTACAAATAAAATTCAAATTACAATTTCAGAAAATCCAAACCATATCCACGAATTAAGATGTGCTTCTATTTTTTTTTGGATTTTGAAAATTGGTTGTTGGTTAATATTTGAATTTTGATTTTTTGATATTTGTTATTTTTCAATGAACTCCCGAATGATTTCCTCCGCTTCCCGGCATGCCTGATTCAAATCGTTGTTGGTAACAAGTTTGTCAAACTGGCCGGCAAAACTCAGTTCGTGTTCGGCTTTGGCAATTCGCATCTGAATTTTTTCTTCGGTTTCGGTTGAGCGGCTTATCAGCCTTTTGCGCAACTCTTCAATCGACGGAGGTTGTACAAAAATGGCAAGCGCTTCAGCGCCATAAAACTTTTTAATGTTTAATCCGCCAACAACATCAACATCAAAAATTACGTTTTTCCCAAGATTGCGAATTCGTTCCACTTCGCTTTTTAGGGACCCATAATAAATTCCTTTGTAAACCTCTTCCCACTCCAGAAACTCATCGTTTTCAATTTTTTGTTTGAATTCCTTTTCAGTAAGAAAATAGTAATCTTTTCCATGTGTTTCAGTTTGCCGGGGCTCGCGACTGGTGGCCGAAACAGAAAATTCGAGGTTGAGGTTTCTGTCGAGCAGATGCCTGACAATGGTCGTTTTCCCTGCTCCCGATGGCGCTGAAAATATAATGAGTTTGCCTTTCATTTTTCAGTGAAATCTTAAATATGTTTTTTGACTTCATCGATAAAGAATCTGACTTCTTTGATTAGTGGTAACACAATTTCTTCCGAAAAATCAAACATGTCGCCATAATCGCCTTTTTGGCGATAATCAAACAATTTGGAATATAAACTCCCAAAACTCCCTCCAATCTTTCCCGTTTTGATAAAATGAAGTCCAAACTGATTTATTGCCCCAACATGGGTATTGGTATTGATGTCATTTTTTAACAACAGTGCAATTACCGCATAAAAACAAGAATAATAAAGTCTGTTAGTGGCTGTGTTCCAATGTTTTTTGTTTAAAAGCAGAAGTGCTTCATCGAAAGATTCTTCAGCTCTTTGAATCCTGTACACAATATAATCTTCCCTGATTGACATTATAACCTGATACCTTCTTTTAAAATATTATAATATAAAGGAGAAAACCGCAATTTGTTTTTCCAATATTTTTTTGGATAAATATTGATAGAGATGGCTTGCTCAATCTCGAGTGACAAATTATAAAGCTCGTTTCTGTATTTATCATCGAGTTCGTTTGTAAATTCTGGATCATCCACAAGAATTAAAATATCCCAATCTGAATCTTGTCTAAAATCACCCCGTGCCCGCGAACCAAAAAGTATTGCTTCTGCGTTGGGGTCTTTTTGGTGAATAGAGGATGCAATTCGATTTTTTATTTCTTCCTGATTCATTGGAATAATTTTTTACTTTCAAATATACAAAATTTAAAAAGAGGATGATTATTTGCAATTTTAAAAGAAAATTGCTGTGCTGCACTTCTTCCTCTCTCTCCCTTTGGGGGAGTCGGAAGGGGTTTCCTTACAATACGTTCAACAACTGTTCCTTCACCCGTTCCAGATAATCTTTCATTTGTACCACAATCCTTTGAATTTCAGTATTGTTGGCTTTAGAACCGATTGTATTTATTTCCCTTCCGATTTCCTGCGATATAAATGCCAGCTTTTTTCCGGTTGGAACAGGTTCTGCAACGGTATCCGTAAAAAATTCGCAATGGTTTGTCAGCCTTACTTTTTCTTCGTTGATGTCGAGTTTTTCGAGATAAAAAATCAATTCCTGCTCGAAGCGGTTTTTGTCAACATTTCCATTCAGACTTAGTTTATCAAGATTTTCGGTTAATCGGGTTCTCAACGCTTCAATTCGCTGTCCTTCATAAGGTTCTATTTGCACCAAAAGCGATTGAATAAGTTCTATACTTTTTAGTATATCGATTTTTAATGCGTCGCCTTCCTGTACCCGGAATTTATCGATATCGGCAATCGCATTTCTGATATTTTTAAGAATAATATTCCACTCTTCCTCATCAAGTGTTTGATATTCGGTTTTTACAACATCAGGCAAACGCAACGCTGCCTGCAAAGTGGAGTGGTCGGATACCAGGTTTAATTCGGCGCTGATTTTACTCAGTTGTTTGAAGTAACTTCTTAAAATAGGTTCGTTTATTTTTGAGTTCGATTCATCGCCCAGGCTTTCAACATAAATGTTAAAATCAATTTTCCCGCGTTCGAGTTTATCCGAAAGTTCTTTTCTGATTTCAATATCCTTTTCGCGGTAAATTGCCGGAATGCGGGTATTTATATCAAGCTGTTTACTGTTTAACGATTTTATTTCGATGGTGAATTTTTTGTTGTTTACCTCGAATTCGGCTTTACCAAAGCCAGTCATTGATTTTATCATTTTGAAAATTTTGCGCTAAGTTAAAAGAAAGTCCGAAGACGGAAGTCGGAAGACCGAAGATTTCTTCCTTTCAACTTTCTTATTCCTTATTTGTTATTTTTTTCAAATTATTCGGGGCGCGACTCTGAGTCGCACCCCGAATAATTATGCAATCACCCCAGATCCAATCAGTTCATCACCATTGTACCACGCTGCAAACTGACCGGGTGTAATTCCGCGCTGTTCGTTATCGAAAATGAAATATGCACCATCTTCTTTGGCATGAATTGTGCCTTTTTCAAGCGGTTGACGGTAACGGATTCTGATATCAAACTCCCTTTTTTCACCGGGCAGTATTTTTAAATCGGTGCGAATCCAGTGCATTTCGTTTGCTGCCACAAATAATCCGCGGCGAAACAGTCCGGGGTGGTTTTGTCCCTCGCCAACATAAATAATATTGCGCTGAACATCGGTTCCAAGCACAAAAAGTGGCTCTTTGTGCCCGCCAATATTTAATCCTTTTCGCTGACCGATGGTATAAAAATGTGCACCCTGATGTTCGCCGATTACTTCACCATTCCAGGGTTTATATGGAAACGGAAAACAAAGTTTCCGGTAGTTTTCTTCTGAAATTTCAACCTGTTTTTTCTTTTCCATAAAATCAGCCGGAATTTCAATGATATTTCCAACTTTCGGCTGCAACTGCTGCTGAAGAAATGTAGGTAAATCAACTTTCCCGACAAAACAAATTCCCTGCGAATCTTTACGTTCGGCAGTTGGGAGGTTTTGCTCGCGGGCGATTCTGCGAACTTCAGGTTTTAACAGTTCTCCAACCGGAAACATCGCTTTCGAAAGCTGCTGCTGGTTTAACTGGCACAAAAAGTAGCTTTGGTCTTTATTCGGGTCTTTTCCTGCCAAAAGCTGATGTATTGTTTCTCCGTTAACTTTTATTTCGCTTTTCCGGCAATAATGACCAGTGGCTACAAAATCAGCATCAAATTTCAGGGCTTCTTCAAGAAACGAATCGAATTTGATTTCGCGGTTGCAAAGCACATCGGGATTGGGCGTTCGGCCAGCCTGGTATTCGGCAAACATATAATCGACCACACGCTTTTTGTAATCTTTACTTAAATCAACAATGTGAAATGGAATGTCGAGTTTTTTGGCCACCATTTGGGCAATTAAGGCATCTTCTTCCCAGGTGCAGGCGCTGGTGATATTACCAACACGTTCGTGCCAGTTTACCATAAAAAGTGCTATCAAATCATATCCTTGCTCCTTCAGCAAGTACGCGGCCACACTCGAATCAACACCTCCTGAAAGTCCGATAACTACCCGTTTCATAGCTTGCAAAATTAGAAAATAAAAGGAAAACGAGGCAACTTCTGTTTTTTGATTGGAAGTGTAACAGGAATGAAATTGAAGGAAGCAAATACATTTAATTGTTTATTGTATCTTTGGATAAATCTAAAATTCAATGATAAACACAGATAAACAAATTGCGTATTGGATTGAAGGTGCTAAAAATGATTTAGATACTGCTGAACTGCTTGTAAATAATGGAAAAATTTTGCATGGTTTATTTTTTTGCCATTTGACGATCGAAAAGGCAATTAAAGCATTTGTGGTAAAAGAAACAAAAGAAGTTCCACCCAGATCTCATAACCTGATTTATTTGTCTGAAAAGGCAAATTTGCTACTAAATGAAGAATTTACAATTTTTGTTGGTGTTTTAATGAAATATCAATTGGAAGGAAGATACCCGGATTATCAACCTGAAGTACCAACTATTGAAATGACAAAAGAATATTTTATAGAAACAAAAAAACTGTTGTTATGGGTCGTGAATCAATTATAGAACTTTTAAAATTGTATATTCAGTTACTTCGAAATGAAGGGGTCAGAATTGATAAAGCATTTCTGTATGGAAGCTATTTGACGGGCAATCAAACTGAAGAAAGTGATATTGATTTGATGCTGGTATCAGAGCAGTTTAATGTTTCAAATGACCTTCTTGCTGGTAAAATATGGGCATTAACCAGAAATGTAAATAGCAGAATTGAACCATATATTGTGGGAAGTAAGAAATTTGAAAATGATGAAATTTCACCAATTATTCAGATTGTTAAAAAAGAAGGATTGGAAATTGCCTGCTGAAACTGAAAAGAGTAATCCGTTTTTTGCATTTAAGATTCCCGACTATTTAGTATTCCCAAAAGGCAATGTAAATCCAAACCACGGAATAGCTATAAATCTATCTAAATCAGCAGAAACTGGTATAAAAAGCCCATAGTCCAAAGCAACCTTTTTAATAATAGAACGTCCGCCAAAAGATAACAATACAACCCCTTCTCCATCAGCGCTTAAAATATAATTTTCGGTAATAAAATAACCTCTGCTGCTAACCCTGAACATACCATTAATATTTATCATTGGAGCCTGTGCCCATTCGCCGCCTGCAAAGGCATAACCCATTCCAATGGTTACATTGGCGTCGGGCGATCCAAAAGTTGAAAGCCCGTATAAGATTCCCAACCCTGCTTCCGATTCACCTATAACATAACCCAAAATTGCACCGCCTGCAATATTTACTTTATTCTCTTTTACAGGTATCGAAAATTTCATTGTAGCAAAAACAGGAGTAGGCGCGCCAAAAAGAAATGTTGGGATTATTCCTCCTCCAATTGAAAAATTATCGGAAACGCCATATGAGAACTGGTTCCATAACACCCAGATATTCTGATAGTAACCTTCGCCTTTTTTTAATCCGTATCCGTTGGGCGACCAAAAATACCGGGTTGACTGAGGATTAGGAAACCAGTATTTGCCATCTTTTATTTGTTGAGGTACAACCTGACTGCGTTTTTTTATGTCACTTTTGGTAATTGTAATTTCTCCAAATTTTATTGTTTTCAGTTTGACAGAATTTGAATCTTCGCTTACGATTTCACCTAAAAACTCATTCCCATCCATGGTTTCAATAGTTACCAGATTCTCTCTGATAATGTTTTTCTGCGCAATAGTAACTATCCCAAAATCTTTTGTATTTATTTTGACTGAATCAGGACTTTCGAAAATAATCTGTCCTGTATAAGCGCCACCGTTGACGGTTTTTAGCGTTACCACTGTTGTATCCTGAATTGTTTGGGCAAGAATTAACACTGAGAAAATCAACATAAAGAACAAAAGGGATATACCGGCTTTCATAGTTTTAAGTTTAAATGCATTAATTATTACTGAAACACAAAATACAAAAAATTGTTGCACAGTAATATGGGCATTAAAAAACTATTTATCCTTTGTGAGGCCTGCCTCTGTAGTTTTTTGAAGGTCTTCCTTCTTTTTTCCCTTTATGAAAGCCACCTTTATGTGGCCGGCCACGGAAGCCTTTTTTTACTTTCCACTCCGGGCCTTCACCAAAATTAGGCGGCAACGGAATTTTAAATACTTCGCGTTCAATTAGTTGCTCAATCTGGTGAAAGCTGTACATATCGTCTTCGTTCACCAAAGTAAGTGCAACGCCGGTTGCATCAGCGCGTGCTGTTCGTCCAACTCGGTGAACGTAATCCTCGGCATCATTCGGAACATCGTAATTGATAACCAGGTTGATATCTTTAATATCAATCCCCCGGCTCATTACATCGGTAGCAACTAAAATACGTGTGCGTTTCGAGCGGTAGCCCTGCAAAACTTCCTCGCGCTGTGCCTGTTCCAAATCCGAAGATATGGCCTCAACCGAAAACTTCTGTTTTTTCAGTACCCGCGTTAATTCGCTTACTGCTTTCTTTGTTGAGCAAAATATAAGGATGCTGTTATAATCGGGATTTTCTGAAATCAGATGGCTTATCAATCCATTTTTTTGTTGGTTGTAAATCAGGTAAGCAGCCTGCAAAACTCCTTCTGCCGGCTTCGACATTGCAATGTTTATTTGTTCCGGATTTTGCAGTACCTGCGAAGCAAGCGTTCTGATTTTTGGCGCCATGGTAGCGCTGAACATCAATGTTTGCCGCTCTTTTGGCAGGTAAGAGATGATTTTTACAATGTCGTCATAAAAACCGATATCCAGCATCCGGTCGGCTTCATCGAGAATCAGAAATTTGATGGTGTCGAATTTTACATATCCCAGGTTTAAATGCGAAATGAGCTTGCCGGGAGTTGCCACAACAATATCGGCGCCCCCGGTAAGCGCTGTCCGCTGCTGGCCCCAGTCGTCGCCGTCGCCGCCGCCGTAAATGGCAATCGAATGAATACCCATGGTATAACCAATTCCCTGCACCTGCTGGTCGATTTGCATGCAAAGTTCGCGGGTGGGAACGATGATCAGCGTGGAAGTTTCGCCGCCTGGTAAATCGGCAATCAAATCTAAAATAGGAAGCAAAAAGGCGGCTGTTTTTCCGGTTCCGGTCTGTGCGCAGGCAATTAAATCCCTGCCGTCTAAAATAATTGGAATTGCCTGTTCCTGAATTGGGGTAGCCTCTTTAAACCCCATATACGAAATTGCATCCAGCAAATCATCGTGTATTCCTAGTTCTGAAAATTTCATTTAATGAAAATATTTTTTTACGACCCCAAAAGTACTTGAAAATATTGGAAATAAAAGGTTTCTAAAACCAGGAGAGGATTTTTTCAATGATTTCAAGCCCTGCCCGTGATCCTTTATCGGAGAAAACCAATTTATTTTGACTGTCAAAAAGTTCAATTTCGATTTCTGAATCGACACTTTCCTTAATAATCCGGTTCATTTCGCCGGTTACCGGCGCTTTTAAATCGCCCGACCTGTGTTGAACCGCTTTTACTTTTAAGGTGTGTGTTTTGTTTTTCAATTCAATTTCCAAAACCGGGGCATGAAAACTGAGCTTTGTGATTTTTGAACCATTGTAAGTGGCAAACAGATGGAATCTTCCTTCAACATAAAGAAAACAAATGTGGCCGATAAAAAAACTCCCCAGCCACGGTATTTTTGCCACCGAAAAAGTAAACGAACCCGCGGAGTTTTCAAATGTATTGCAGTGCAGCCAAATCCACGATTCCGGGAAGGATGTGCCCCAGTCTTTTTCAATGTAACCGGTTCCTTCAGAAAAACTGATTTCGTTTTTGTTAATGAAAAGTGAACCGTTTAAACTGTGCAAAACCGAACCAATTCCATGTTTACATTCCATAAAAGGCACAAACGAATACCAGCCCATTATTCCGGGAGAGAAAACAGAAGAAGGATATTTCACAAAGTTGCCATAAGAAATTTCGCCTTTGATTTTTAAATCCGGTTCATCAATATTTAACAGAATCCCTTTTTCAGAAAACTCTGATTTACCCACCTGCACCTGAAACTCATTTTTTGAATAGCTGAATTCTGATAACGGATATTTTACATTCCACGTTTTACCTGAAATTCCGTCAATTATCTGGATAAATGCGTGCTTATCGGTTTTTGTGAGCGCCACACCCGGGATAAACGAAAAAACATGATCGCGGTTTGCTGAAACGTGTTTAAAGTACCAGCCCTCGAAATACCTGTTTTTGTTAAGGTTTCCCTGAAAAATAATAGGATTGTAAACTTTCATAATATTCTGATTAATCATTCATTACAATCTTAATCATAGTTCCGCAGAATTTACACGTTTTATCCTGATTAATTCCGACTGGATTTGTAAAATAGTGGTTCCGTGAAATGATCAGCTTGCCGCAATTGGGGCAAAAAGTTGAGGATCGTTCGGTGTCGTTTACATTTCCGAGGTAAACGAATTGCAAATATTGTTTTGCCAATGCGTAAAGTTTTTCCAGCTTTTTTGATGGTGTGGCCGTTACGTCCAGCTTGTATTGCGGAAAATAACGCGAAAGATGCAGCGGGATTTCATTTCCCAATTCATCAGCAATCCATTGAACCATATTTTCAAATTCTGTTTCGTCATCGTTTAAACCTGTAATTACCAGATTGGTGATTTCGAGGTGTGACGTGCTTTTGGCTATCATTTTTAATGCTTCCAAAACAGGTTCCAGTTTTCCTTTGGTCTGCGTCCGGTAAAATTCCCCGGTAAAAGCTTTTAAATCGATATTGAAAGCATCAATGTATGGCAGAATTTTTTGCAGCGGCTCAGGATTTATGTACCCGTTTGAAACCACAACATTTTTTAATCCGTTCGCGTGAGCCAGTTTAGCCGTTTCGAACATGAACTCGTAAAAAGTGAACGGCTCATTGTAAGTATAAGCAATACCAATATTTTGCGGGGTTGTAATCGCTTTGTCAATAATTTCTGGGGAACTGATTTCGTAAAAACCTGAAAAATCATTGGCAAAACACTGCGAAATGCGGTGGTTTTGGCAAAAGCTGCAATGCAGGTTGCAACCTACTTCTCCAATCGAAAAAATGCTTGTCCCGGGATAAAAGTGATAGAGTGGCTTTTTTTCAATGGGGTCAATTCCAAAAGCAGCAACTTTGTTAAAAACGTGAGTCACCAACATGCCTTTTTCATTGCTGCGCACTTTGCAATTTCCGGTTTGCCCGGGTTTTAAAACGCAGTTCCACGGACACAAATCGCAACGCAGGGATTGGTTTTCAAGTTTCGTATAAAATAGTGCTTCCTGCATTTTTTGCGTTTTTCCCAAAGTTACGAAAAAGGATGGCAAAGATGATATTACAATGGCATCGATAGGCGTTTGAACTTATTTGCAAAAATATTTTGACCTGAATTTTCAAAAAGTTGCACAGTAATTCTTAAAAATAGTTACATTATTGTCGTCGATGTTGACGATAATATAGTCAATGAAATGGAAACAAAAACAGTACAGCAAAAATTGGAAATACTCTCTGATGCAGCGAAATATGATGTTTCGTGTGCATCGAGTGGCAGCAACCGAAAAAATGCCACCAAAGGAATAGGGAATGGTGTGGCGTGCGGAATCTGCCACAGTTTTACAGAAGATGGCCGGTGTGTAAGCCTGTTTAAAATTTTGATGACGAACCATTGTATTTACGATTGTGCCTACTGTGTAAACCGCCGCAGCAACGACAGGCAGCGCGCTACTTTAACGGTTGAGGAAATTGTTGATCTGACAATTGGATTTTACAGGCGAAATTACATTGAAGGTTTATTTCTCAGTTCGGGAGTAATAAAAAGCCCGGATTATACGATGGAAAGAATGGTGTACGTGGCGCGTAAACTCAGGCTCGAAGAGAATTATAACGGTTACATTCACCTGAAAGCCATTCCCGGAGCGAGTCCTCAGTTGGTTCATGAGGCGGGTTTGTGGGCGGACAGGATGAGCGTTAATATTGAGATTCCGACTGAACCTGGGTTGCGGTTGCTGGCCCCGGAAAAAAATTATCCGGCCATTTTTTCTCCCATGACACAAATCAGAAACGAAATTCTGGCCAGCAAAGAAGAAATCAAAAAATACCGGAAAGCGCCGCGGTTTGCTCCAGCCGGACAAAGCACCCAAATGATTATTGGCGCAACACCCGAAACCGACCGTCAAATTATTTTGCTTTCATCGGGTTTATACAAAGCTCAAAACCTGAAGCGGGTTTATTTTTCAGGTTATTTGCCGGTAAACGATTACGACAAACGGCTTCCCGCGCTCACACGTCCGCCGCTTGTTCGCGAAAACCGGCTGTACCAAAGCGACTGGCTGATGCGGTTTTATCATTTCAAAGCCGAGGAAATCCTCACGGAGGACCAACCTTTTCTGGATTTGGATGTTGACCCGAAACTGGGATACGCGCTGCGTAATATGCACCAGTTTCCTGTGGATATCAACCGCGCCGATTACGAAATGATTTTGCGTGTTCCGGGAATTGGGGTACAATCGGCGCAAAAAATTGTGCTAGCCCGCCGCCACCGGAAGTTGAATTCGCTGCATTTACAGAAAATTGGAATCGCAATGAAACGGGCAAAGTACTTCATTACCTGTAACGAATTGCCCGCGTCAACCATCGATTGGGCGCCGGAAAGGCTAAGGCAAAAGCTAATAGCCGAATCGGTTTCGAAAAACAAAAAAGCACTTGATACACAATTGAGTTTTTTTACCGATTACAAACCGGTTCTGGCGCCTTTGCACTGAGGAGTTTAGAGTTCAAAGTTCAAAGTTCAGTTCAGAGTTCAGAGTTCAAAGTTTAGAGTTCAAAGTTCAGAGTTCAAAGTTCACAGAGTTCAAATGTCAAGCAACCAGCATCATCCTATTGAAATGACCAATGACCAGTGACAAAAAGCATCCAGCATCCAGTAACAAGTATCCAGCAACATGACAATCTTCACTTACGACGGCACTTTTGAGGGATTTTTAACCTGCATTTTTGAGACGTATAATCAAAAATCGTTTCCGGTAGATATATGCAGCAGGGTGGGTGAGCAAAAACATTTGTTTGCGCAAAAGTGTGACATTCAGTCGGATGCACAAAAAGCCGAACGGGTGTGGAAAGGAATTCAAAGCAGGTTGAGCGATAATAACAAGCAGATGGTTTTTTATGCTTTTCTTTCAGAAGAAACTGGAATTGAAATGAAAATCTACCGTTTCCTGCGCAGGCTTTTCAGTGCGCATTTTAATATTGAAACCGATTTTGGCGACCCCGATGTTTTGTACCTTACCCAAACCTCGCGGAAAGTAAAACAGGAAGCGATGCGGATGATGCAGTTTGTAAGGTTTCAGCATACCAAAGACGGGCTTTGGTTTTGCGGAATTGAGCCGCGTTACGATGTATTGCCGCTGGCAGCCGGTCATTTTCAAAAACGGTTTGCCGACCAGCGCTGGCTGCTTTACGATTTGAAACGGAATTACGGTATTTTGTATGACAAGGCAAAAGTGGAAGAAGTTGTGATTTCAGCTAAGGAATTCAGTTCAATCACCGGGCAGGTGAATGAAAATGTGTTGCAGGAAGGGGAGGAGTTTTACCAGAAATTATGGAAGTCGTATTATAAACACATTAACATTCAAGAGCGAAAAAACCTCCGGTTGCAGCGACAGCACATGCCGCGCAGGTTTTGGAAATATCTTCCTGAAATGAATGATTGAGAAAGTTGAAAATTATCCTGAATAACTTTTCCAAAGTTCAAAACTTTGGAAAAGTTACATCCGGAAAATCTATTCTTCTTTTTTGGTTTTTGGCAAAATCAAATTCAAAACAATTCCCACAACGGCAGCCAATCCGATTCCGCCCAGCGAAAAATTACCGGATTTCAACATAGCCCCGCCAATTCCGATGGTTAATACCACCGAAATAATAACCTGGTTCCGGGTTTCCGAAATGTTTGTTTTCGATTCAACCAGCGATTTGATACCGATTGCGGCAATCATACCGAAAAGCAGCAACATAATTCCGCCTAAAACCGATTGAGGTATTGTTTTTAAAAATCCGCTGATTTTTCCGACAAAAGCAAAAACAATGGCTGTTATTGCCGCAATGCGCAAAACAAACGGATTGGTAACTTTGGTAAGGGTAACAGCTCCGGTAACTTCGGAATAGGTTGTATTTGGCACCCCGCCAAAAAATCCGGCTACGGCAGTCGCAATTCCGTCGCCAAGCAGCGTGCGGTTTAATCCGGGTTTTTCAATAAAGTTTTTATCGCAAACGCCGCCAATTGCATAAATATCTCCAACATGTTCAATAATTGGCGCAATGGCTACCGGAATCATATACAAAATTGCCTGCCAGCTAAACTGTGGCAAAGTAAATTGGGGAATTGTAATCCACGCTGAATCTCTTATAGCAGTAAAATCAACCTTTCCCATAATGATTGCCGCAATGTAGGCAACTGCAATTGCTATAAAAATGGGAATCAGTTTGATCATTTTCTTTCCGAAAATTACAACCAAAATGGCTGTTGCAAGCGCTACAATGGCAAGAATCCAGTCGGTTTTAGCCATATCAACTGCTACGGGAGCCAGCGATAATCCGATAATCATAATTACCGGGCCAACCACCACCGAGGGGAAAAGTTGTTCAATAAACTTTATACCGCGCGCTTTTACCAGCATGGAAACCACACCGTAAACCAAGCCAACAGCGATAATTCCTGAAAGTGTGCCAGGCCAGCCGAAGAGTCGTGTTGCTTCAATTATTGGGGCAATAAAAGCAAAACTGCTGCCAAGAAAGATGGGTATTTGTCCTTTTGTAATCAGGTGAAAAATCAATGTTCCAACGCCGGCGGTAAAAAGTGCAACGGCAGGATCGATTCCTACAAGCAGTGGCACAAGCACTGTTGCCCCAAAAGCTACAAATAAAAACTGTACCCCTAAAACTGTGTTTTTTACGGTTAATTGATCACGGAAAGTTGTTGGTTTCATATTATCAGTTAAATTTTCACAAGGATAACAGATTTGAAATATTTATTCAAAAAAAGATGTTAACCATAATGATGATTAATGTTAGTAACTCCGGTTTTGAAATAAAAAAACCCGCTTCAAAAAAATGAAACGGGTCTTAATCAGCCAGATATCTTATTTTAGTAACTCAGCGGGAATTTCTTTTATCGGTTTAATCTGAAGTGTTTTTACAAACAATTCAGCCCCTTCGGATTGTAATTGGATTTTCCCGGAAGTCAACGGAATTACCTCCCCGTTTTCAACTTTTCCGGTATTGTTATTTACCATTGTAACTTGTCCGTTTACAACATGAATGGCAGTCTGGCCAACGCAAAAGAGGTCAACTGTATTCCATTCGCCCACCGGATTTTCGGCATCAACTCCCTTTTTAATGCTTTGTCCGTTAAAATCTCTGCCGAATTTTTTCACCTCGCCATCTTTGGCAAACATAAATCCGCCTTCAACTTCTTTCACCGCAGTTTCGCAACAGGTGTTTTCCATCAAATAGGTGTCGCCCAGGCGTTCGTGCATCAACTGACATTCAATGTTGGTCATCCAGGTTCCGAGGGCAACCCCAAAGTCGCCAAAACTGTGGTACAAAAGACCGCTGTTCTGTCTAGAATGAACTTCGTCGCCCCATTTAAAAACCAGTTGCAGATGATAGTTGGCAAAAGTGTCGCGGGTAGCCAGCGAACCATTTACAACGCCGGAAATGCGAATCAGTTTTTCGCCATTTTCTTCCACAACGGTAAAAACATTTTCCGTTGTCGCTGTTAGCGCCAAATCTTCGTATCCGCTTAACGGAGTGCCCAGATATTTATCCCAGTTATCGAGATTTTCACCATTGAAAAGAGGTTGCCATGGTTTTTCGCAAGAGGAGAAAAACAAAACAAAACTGAATGTAACTAATAGAAATGATAATTTTTTCATTTTAAAACAGGTTTAGATGAATAATAAAAAAACTGTCCTATAAATATAAGACAGTTAATGGAATAATATAATTAAATGTTAGATTTTGTTAAAGCGTTCAGGCTTCAATAAGTTCTATTGCCCTGTCGAGGATTGCAGTGTCGTCCAGCAGAACTATACCCCCGTTTGGACCCGGTTCCATGTGTATTCCAACAGTTGATCCCTTTATATAATTGGCGCCTCCAAAGTAATTTCTGACGGTTTCCTCAGACACTGCAAATTCTTGCGCCAATTTCTTAATGGAACCGTCAGGTAAGCTGTCTTTGATTTTTCGCAACTCGTTAAATGTGATTTTACTTGTCATATCGATTAATATTTTATGTGAATAAGTAAAAAACTAATGTCTCAAGTGTAAAAATAGAATTAATAATTTAATAACAAAAGGATTAAAAACAGGTATTTTAAAAGGCTGTTGAAATTAGGAATAATGCTGTTTCCTGTTTGTTCGAAACGGATTTGTAAATATTTGTAGAACAGAGTTTAAGAATGAAAATTATTAATGTTTAACAGAATCTAGGTGTATTGATGTTAACATTATTTAAGAATCAGTTGATTCCGGTTTTAATACAGTTATAGATTTGCTGGTGCATAGCCGTTCGAATATTTAAATCGAACAGTTTTCCGTTTTCGCGTGTTGGGTAAACCCTGTTCGACATGAAAATATAGAGCAGCCCGTTATCGGGGTCTGCCCAAACAAAGGTTCCTGTAAATCCGGAATGGCCAAAGCTGTTTTTGCTGGCATCAATTGCCGGATACGAATCTTTTAGTGTCTTATTACTGTTGTTGATAAGGGGTTTGTCGAATCCCAATCCCCGGCGGTTGTTATTTTCAGGGTATTGAATTTTTATGAACCTGTTCACCGTTTCTTCGCTGATGTAACGTTTTCCACCATAAAAACCTTTTTGCAGATACATCTGAAATAGTTTGGCCAAATCGTTGGTCGTGCCAAAAAGACCGGCATTCCCCGAAATTCCTCCCAGTGTTGCGGCCCCTTCGTCGTGTACAAAACCGCGAATGGTTTGTTTTCTGAATAATTCATCGGTTTCGGTCGGAATAATCCTGTTGAGGGTAAAATGCAGATAGGGGTTGTAGGTGATGGTGGTGGCTCCCAGTGGCCGGTAAAAAGTACTTTTCAAATATTCTTCATAATTCTCACCAGTAAGTTTTGCAATTACTTCAGGATAAATATGAAAACTCAAACAGGAATAGACATATTTTTTTGGGCCCAGTTTTGAGTTTCTGATGGTGTCGTATATCAGTTTTTTAAAATCGTCTTTCAGGTAGAGATTCTCTGCAACCCGAACCTGGTAACCATCTGTTGGTTTGTGCTTAAAGTAATTGGGATTAAGTTCTCCTTTTTTATTGGCAGCCATTTGCCAAAAAGGTAACCACGCCGGAATGCCAGATTGATGGGTGAGAAAGTCTGCCAATTTTATATTCTCTTTGTTGCTGTTTATAAAATCGGGCCAGTATTTACTCAGGGGTTGTTCAACATCAAGTTTCTTCTCGTCAACCAATTTCATAATTGCGGGCAGCGGCCCCGTTACTTTGGTTATTGATGCCCAGTCGTACAGGTCGGTTTGCTTCACTGGCATTTTTTTATCATAAGTGTGGTATCCGTATGTTTTGTGGAAAATAACATTTCCATCTTTTGCAATTAAAACCTGGCAGCCGGGATAAGCATTTTTATTTAACCCCAAATACGCCAGTGAATCAATTTTTTGAGCAAGAAGCCCCGATTTGATACCTGCTTCTTCAGGAATGGTGTAGGCAAAAGAACTGTTGTTTTTTACTTCAATTCCGAGGTTAAATTTAAACCTGCTGTCGGTTGTAACCGGTAATTTGCCGTTAGCATCAAAAGCTCCAAATACCAACTGTGCAGCTAACTCCTGGTGGAGAGGTGTATTTTGGTATGCCAAAATCAGTCCGTCAGTCTGATGTATCGTTTCAAAATGTTTTAATGCGTAAGCATTCCCGAAAAAAACAAAAACGGAGTTATTATCATTTATAATTTCAGCAACAGCTCTTCGCTGAATATCGGTGATTCCATATTTTGAGGCGGGATATATATTGATTCCCTGTATCCCTGAAATAACCAGATTGTAGTTTTTAAGTTTTGTGCGGAGATCTGTCCAGTCCTTTTCAGTGGCGTTTTTCGAGAGTGTGAAATGGTCGGTTTGGATATAATTTTCGAGCATTTTCTGAAAAGGGGAAATCTCGTTGCTTCCAATAATGAGCGATGCAATTTTTAATGTATCCAGTCCCTGAACGGGCAAAATACCCTTGTTTTTTAATACAGTAAGCGAACCTTTTATCAGCTTACGGTTGGTAACTTCGAAGTGAGCGGAATTTAAACGCGAAGTTAAATTGTTCAGGTCGGCAGGTTTATAATTGTTAAGATTAACCCACCGTTTTAGCGCCAGCACCGTAACACATTTTTCATCAATTTCTGAAATGCTCAGTCTTCCTTCGTTAATGGCATTCTTTACCGACTGAATGGCTTTATTCATATCGGGCACAAATTCAACCATATCATTTCCGGCAATCAGCGCCTCAACTTCAGCGTTGCCTTTCTCTGTCCTGACGCCTTTCATATTGATGGCATCGGTAACGATAAATCCCTTGTAACCGATTTCTTTTTTCAGATAATCTGTAACTATTTTTTTAGAAAGCGAAGAAGGAGTTTGTGATTTGTCGATGGAAGAAACGTTTAAATGGGCGGTCATTATTCCACTGATTCCTTTTTCTGACAGATAGCGGAAAGGATAGGTTTCAAGCGAATCCATTCTTGCTTTTGAGTGGGAAAGAAACGGAAGAATTTTATGCGAATCGGTGTCGGTGTCGCCATGCCCGGGAAAATGTTTTGCCACAGGAATAACCCCGGCATCCTCCATTCCTTTGGCCACCCACCAGGCTTTTTTTGCAACATCAATTTTATTTTCGCTAAAAGCACGAAAATTGATAACCGGGTTGTTAGGATTTGTGTTGATATCGGCCACCGGGGCAAAATTCATATGAATTCCCATCAATTTCATTTGTGTGGCAAAATCGCGCCCCATCTGATAAATAATGGTTGAATCCTGCACCGCTCCAATTGCCTGGGCATAAGGGAATTTCATCACACTGTCAATCCGCATGGATATTCCCCATTCGCCATCGATGGCCACCAAAAGAGGATTTTTTGATTTTTCCTGAAAGTCGTTAATCCATTTTGCCGTTTCAAAAGGTTTCCCCTGCATAACCAAAATGCCTCCCGGTTTGTATAGCTGAATTTGTTCAAGCGCTTTGTTTTTACTCGCGGTACCTTGATCGGGGTAAACAGTTATCATCATGAGTTGGGCAATTTTTTCGTCCAGCGACATACCTGCCAATTGTTCGGTAACCCACTTGTCGGTTTTAAAACGGTAAAAGGGAGGTTCGGTTGCTGCAGCTCCCAAAATATTGAGAGTAGTGAAAAGTAAAACGAATATTAAATGTCTTCCCCTCAAAATCATGCTTTCTGAATATTTATACAACATATAAAGTTTTGCCCGTTTTATTATTGAAACGAAATATCAAATGGTATTTTCGCAAATATATTATAAACGATTATAAAATCATGGTTAAATTTTTTGGATTCATTTTAATGTTCCTTTTTGCCGGATGCAATTTAGCAGCAAACACAAACAAAATTATACCCGGGGCCGAACAACCTGAAAAGTATCTGCCAGTTATTGAAAATAAAAGGGTTGGACTTGTGGTTAACCACACTTCGCTGGTTGGAGATGTTCATTTGGCAGATTTCCTGTTGTCAAAGAATATAAAGGTTGCAAAGATTTTTGCGCCGGAGCATGGTTTTCGCGGAGATGCCTCTGCGGGCGAAGAAATTAAGGATGGTGTCGATGTGAAAACCGGAATCCCGGTGTTGTCGTTGTACGGCCAAACAAAAAAGCCCACCCCTGCTCATTTAAAAAATATTGATGTTGTTATTTTTGACATCCAGGATGTTGGCTGCCGTTTTTACACTTATATTTCAACACTACACCTGGTTATTGAAGCTTGTGCCGAAAATAACATTCCGCTCATTGTTTTGGATCGTCCAAACCCCAATGGTGATTATGTTGCCGGACCAGTTCTGAAACCCGGTTTTGAATCTTTTGTCGGCATGGATCCGATACCGATTGTGCATGGTTGCACTGTTGGCGAACTGGCACAAATGATTAACGGTGAAAACTGGCATAAAGCAGCCGTTAAATGTGATTTACAGATTATTCCGGTGCAAAACTACACGCATTCAGCCAAATATGAATTGCCGGTAAACCCGTCTCCAAATCTGCCCAATTATTTATCGGTCAGGTTATATCCTTCGCTCTGTTTTTTCGAGGCAACCAGTGTGAGTGTTGGCAGGGGAACTGATTTTCCATTCCAGGTATTGGGCGGTTTGAACAAGAATCTTGGCGATTTTCAGTTTATCCCTGAAAATATTCCGGGAGTGGCGGTAAATCCTTTAAACGAGGGAAAAGTTTGTTACGGAGTAGATCTCAGGTTGCTAAATGAAGCCCCAAAATTCACGCTGAAATTTTTCATTGATTTTTACAACAAGTACGAGAATAAATCAGATTTCCTTACCCGCGAAAACTGGTTTAATTTACTCGCCGGAAACGATATGTTGATTGCCCAAATCAGAAAGGGAAAGAGTGAACAGGAAATTCTGGAAGCTTTGAAACCTGAACTGGAAAAATACAAATCGATGAGAAAGAAATATTTGCTTTACCCTGATTTTGAATAAACCATGAATCCGTATTTAGTTCTTGGTATTGTATTAGGATATTTCCTTGTGTTAATAGGGTTTTCGTGGGTTACTTCCAGAAAAGCCGATACACAGGCATTTTTTACCGGTAATCGCAAATCGCCCTGGTATTTGGTTGCATTTGGAATGGTGGGTGCAACACTTTCAGGGGTTACTTTTATTTCAGTTCCGGGCGAAGTTGGTAATTCGGCATTTTCGTATTTCCAGTTTGTTTTGGGGAATATTGTTGGATACTGGATAGTTGCAGCGGTATTGCTCCCGTTATACTACCGGATGAACCTGGTTTCGATTTACACTTTTCTGGAACAACGTTTTGGGAAAAATTCGCACAAAACCGGTTCTTTTTTCTTTTTGATTTCAAAGTTAATTGGGGCTGCATTCAGGTTGTTTCTTGTAGCAAGCGTTCTTCAAATCGCTTTTTTCGATGCGTTTGATATTCCTTTTGCATTAACAGTTACAGTAACTATCGGATTAATATGGATTTATACCTTTAAGGGAGGAATAAAAACCATTGTTTGGACTGACACTTTACAAACGCTGTTTTTGGTTAGCGCTGTAATATTTACCATAACAGCTATTTCAAAGAGTTTTGGCTGGAATGCAGGAACTTTAATTAAAGAAATTATTCATGATCCAAATTCGCAAATTTTCTTTTGGGATTGGCGAGCAGGAAATAATTTCTTTAAACAATTTTTTGCCGGGATGTTTATTACGATTGTAATGGTTGGCATGGATCAGGATATGATGCAGAAAAACCTGACCTGCAGAAATATCAGGGATGCTCAGAAAAATATGTTTGTCTTTAGTTTATCGTTTCTGTTCACTGTTTTTCTTTTTTTAAGCCTCGGCGCATTGCTTTACATATATGCAAAAAACAAAGGAATTTCACTGCCTGTCAGTACCGATGATTTATACCCGATGCTTGCTATGAACTATTTCGGATTGCCGGTAGCCATTGCCTTTTTGCTCGGAATTATTGCCGCAGCATATTCCAGCGCCGACTCGGCATTAACTGCCCTTACAACTTCTTTTAGTGTCGATTTTTTAAAAATTGAAATGTTTGACGAAATCAAAAGGAAGAGAATAAAAAAATGGTCGCATATCATGTTTTCTGTGTTGCTGATACTTGTAATCCTGCTTTTTAAAGCCATTAACAACGAAAGTATTGTGGTTGCTGTTTTTCGGGTGGCAGGCTACACCTACGGACCTATATTGGGATTATTTGTGTTTGGCATGTATTCAACCCGGATTGTGAAGGATAAATGGGTTCCGGTAGTTGCAATCATTTCGCCTGTTGTCTGTTATTTTATTTCGAAATATTCCGAAGTTATTTTTAATGGTTACCGTTTTGGATTTGAACTTCTAATTGTTAATGGATTATTAACTTTTTGCGGATTGTGGCTTATTTCAGACAAACTTTATAAAACAAATTAAATTATGCAAATAAATGTTAAAAATTGTAAATTGATTTTATATATTTGCAATAATAACTGGTTCGCATTACCGTTATAACATTATTAAATTCAGAAAATTGAGCAGATATCTACTTCGACTTTTGGCGGTGGTTGCCATTGTTATCGCGCTTTTTTCGTGCGTGGACGAGGGATATATGAGTTCGCCTGATGCTCAGTTAAGGTTCTCGGTTGATACCATTACATTTGACACCATTTTTACCACAATTGGTTCAACAACCCAGCGTTTCACGGTACATAATCCATACAGTGAGAATATTTTAATTTCGCGTATTCGTCTTTCGGGCGGAGATTTTTCGAGTTTCAGGTTAAACATTAACGGCGAGGTTGGAAATGAGGTTTATGAAATAGAGGTGCCTGCCCGCGACAGTATTTTCATTTTTGTTGAAGTTACAATTGACCCCAATGGTCAGAACCTGCCAATGGTTGTGCAGGATTCAATCGAATTCACTACAAATTCAAATATCCAAACTGTTCAGCTTATTGCATACGGGCAGGATTTTAAACTGGTTAAAGGTGAAACCATCAGAAAAACTACCACCTGGACTGCAGAAAAGCCTTATCTTGTGTATGATTATGCCTATGTTGACAGCACATCGGTTTTAACAATTGAACCCGGAACAAGGATTTATTTTCACAAAGGAGCGGGATTATATGTAAGGGGGAAACTAATTGCCAATGGTACTTTTCAGCAGCAAATACAATTTTTGCCCGACAGACTGGAAGATTCATACAAAAATGTGCCCGATCAGTGGAATGGAATTGTTTTGTTTTCGGGCAGTCACGAAAATGTTTTCAACTTTTGTATCATAAAAAATGCAAATATCGGTTTGCAGGTTGGAACAATTGAAAATGAAGGATATGCCTCGGTTAAACTTACCAACAGTCAGATTCAAAATATGGCTTATGCCGGGTTGTTTGCCATAAAATCAAAGATTTATGCCTATAATGATTTAATTGCCAATTGTGGTTTTTATGCTGTTGCATTACTTGTGGGTGGCGAATATGAATTTTATCATACCACCATCGCCAATTACTGGGGCAACTATTCAACAAAGGCGCGTTCCACCTCTTCGCTGGTGTTGTCAAATGTTTTGGTAATTAAAGATTCAAAAGGTGGTTCGACAACTTACAATGGCGATTTGAAAAAAGCAACTTTTGGTAACAGCATTGTTTTTGGCAACAATGTTCAGGAAATAGAACTCGGGAACAATAATAAAAATGAGTTTAATTTTCTGTTCGAAAATTGTATTATTCAGGTTGCCGACACATTTAATACATCGAATAAGGTAAATTACAAAAATGTCTGGAAAGGCACTAAATATGATCCACTGTTTATCGATCCATACAAAGAGTTCAATTACCAGTTAGACACATTATCTCCGGCTAAGGATGTAGGAAAACCTGAATATGGCGAGCAATTTCCACTGGATATTTTAAACAATGACAGAACCGGCGACAGTGGCCCGGATTTAGGAGCCTACGAGAGAATTGAGAAGAAAAATGGAAAGTAAAGTGCTTCTGGTACTGTTAATTGTTTGTTTTTCACAATTTTCATATTCACAGCAAAACCCGCATAATTTTTCAATCCTGTTTTATAATGTCGAAAATATTTTTGATATTGAAGATGATCCGGAAACAGAGGATAACTATTTTACACCCGGCGGAGAATATCACTGGACTGGCAAACGGCTGAATTTAAAATTGCTCAATATCTCGAAAGCCATTTTAAGCGCTTCAGGCTGGAATGTGCCTGATATTCTGCTGTTTTGTGAAATTGAAAACAGGGATGTACTCGAAAAATTAATCAAAAATACCCAGCTGAAGTCTTACCCATACAAAATTATTCACAAAGATTCGCCTGACCATAGGGGAATTGATGTGGGTATGGTTTATAATTATGAACGGTTTAACCCGATAGAATATAATTACTACCCGGTGGAAGTGAACCAAAAAAAGATTGATACACGCGAAATATTATATGTTTCGGGAGTTGTGAACGGGACTGATACTTTGCATGTTTTTGGTAACCACTGGCCCTCCAGATATTCAGGTTTTATGGAAACCAAATCGTTGCGGAATGCTGCGGCAAAACTTTTAAAAACCAAAGTTGATGAATTATATCAAAAATACGCGGCGCCGAAAATTGTTATAATGGGCGATTTTAACGATAACCCTGAGGATGAAAGTTTGTCAGCAGTGTTAATTGCAAAAAAGGTTGAAGGACCAATTATTGAAAATCAACTTTATAATTTGTTTTTTGACAGAAACAAAGTAAACAGCGGAACATTGAAATATCAGTCGCAATGGTTTATTTTCGATCAGATTATTGTTTCAGGCTCACTTTTATCCTCCAATTCGGGTATTTACACGAAGCCTGAAAATGCAAAAATTGTAACGCTTCCCTTTTTACTTGAACAAGACGAAAAATTTGGCGGTAAAAAACCGTTCAGAACTTATTATGGTTTTTCGTATAATGGCGGTTTTAGCGACCATTTACCCATTTTGCTTGAGTTGAATTCAGAAAATTAGCTTTTGGGTATTAAGCCAAGTTCACTGGCTTTTTGCAACATAAACGCATAAGCCTCATTAAAATCGTTATGTATTACTCCGTCCAGTATGGCGTCTTTAATGGCATCTTTAATAATCCCAACTTCACGGCCGGGAGTAAGTGCAAAGGTTTCCATAATTAATTCGCCTTTTACAGGCGGTTCAAAATTCCTGATGGCATCCTTTTCTTCAATTTCCTTTAATTTTTCGCGAACTAAAAGAAAATTTTTCATGTAGCGTTTTACTTTATCCTGATTTTTAGATGTGATATCAGCTTCGCAAAGCGTCATTAAATCATCAATATCATCGCCGGCTTCAAAAAGTAAACGCCTGACCGCGGAATCGGTAACCACTTCTTCTGAAAGCACAATCGGCCGCATGTGAAGTTGCACCATTTTCTGCACATATTTCATTTTCTCGTTTAACGGGAGTTTAAGCCGTTTGAAAATTCCGGGAATCATTTTTACCCCCACGAAATTATGTGCATGAAAAGTCCATCCCTGACCTTCGATATATTTTTTGGTGGCAGGCTTTGCAATGTCATGCAGCAGTGCCGACCAGCGCAGCCATAGATTTTCGGTGTTTGGCACAATTCTGTCAAGTACTTCCAGGGTGTGGTAAAAATTGTCCTTGTGACCAACTCCGTTAAATTTCTCCACACCTTTTAATTGCAGCAATTCAGGAAAAATGATTTTCAGAAGACCCGTTTCCTCCATCAGTTTGAACCCGACTGAAGGTTTGTCAGCCATCATTATTTTATTGATTTCGTCAATAATTCTCTCGCCGGAAACGATATTTATCCGTTCCCTGTTTTTAGATATCGACTGCAGGGTTTCTGACTGAATTTCAAAACCAAGTTGTGTTGAAAACCTGATTGCACGCATCATTCGCAACGGATCGTCAGAAAAAGTAATGTCAGGATCAAGCGGGGTCCGGATGATTTTGTTTTCTAAGTCTTCTATTCCGTTAAAAGGGTCAACCAATTCTCCAAAATTCGATTTATTTAATCCCAACGCCAGTGCATTGATGGTAAAATCACGGCGGTTTTGGTCATCTTCAAGGGTTCCATTCTCTACGACAGGTTTTCTGGAATCTCTTTGGTACGATTCTTTTCTGGCTCCAACAAACTCAATTTCAAGGTCTTTGTATTTTAACATAGCTGTGCCAAAATTCTTAAATACATTAACCTGTGGTTTGTTTTTCAGGTTTTCAGACACTTTTTGGGCCAATTCAATTCCGCTCCCAAGGGTAACGATGTCAATGTCCTTCGACTTTCGTTTCAGATACAAATCGCGAACAAAACCACCAATTACATATGTTTCCAACTGCATTTGGTCGGCTGCTTTTGATATTTCCTGAAATATATTGTGTTGTAATTTTTTAATCATGTTCTGTCAAAATTCATTGTGTCATGATATTTATTCTGACACAATCTGAAAAAATTGTGACAAAATTACAATTATTTAGCTGAAATTGAAGGTAAATTTTTCTATTTGGGAAAGAGGCATTATATTTGACATCTAAATATCGAGATAATTAGATATGTAAATGAATAATTTAAAAACAGATATTATGTTGGAACATTTAACAATGGAAACTTTCAAGGAAAAAGTTTTCAATTTCGAAGCAAACAAAGATTGGAAATACGAGGGAAGCAAACCTTGTTTAATTGATTTTTATGCCAATTGGTGCGGTCCGTGCAAAATGGTAGCCCCAATTTTAGAGGAGTTGCAAAAAGAATACGGCGATAAAATAGTGATTTATAAAGTAAACACCGAAGACGAGCAGGAATTGGCAGGTATATTTGGAATACAGAGCATTCCGTCATTGTTGTTCGTGCCGCAGGACGGACAGCCGCAAATGGCAATGGGAGCTTTACCAAAACAAACTTTCGAAAAGGCAATTGCCGATGTATTGAAAGTGGAAAAACCACTGTTAAATTAAAAACAGTCCAGCACTTTTTCAAGCCGAATTCCCCTGGAACCTTTTATCAGGACATCTCCTTCAGTGATAGGTTTTTCCTGAAGAAATTCGCAAAGCTGTTCAACTTTTAAAAAAGGCTGACATTTAAAGTTTTCTGCTATTTCGAGGAAGTTTTTACCTACGGTGTAAACAGTGATTCCTGGATAGTTTTTTAATAATTCCAAAATGGCAATGTGCTCCTGTCCGGAGTATTCTCCTAATTCGAGCATATCGCCTAAAATGAGATAGCTTTCTCCTGAAACATTTGACATAAAGCTTTTTATGGATGCCTGCATGCTGGTTGGATTTGCATTGTAAGCATCCATAATTATTTTAATCCCGTTCTTGTTGATTAACTGGGAACGATTGTTTTGTGGATAATAATTTTTCAGCGCTTTTTGAATGAGCAATGGGTCAATGTTAAAATGATTACCGATACACGCGGCAGCCATTATGTTTTCGAAATTATAATCGCCGGTGAGATTGGTATTTAAATACAGTACTCCCTTTTTGAAATTGGCTTTTACATGAACAAACGGGGGAGAGGAAATTAAATCTCCTGTAAAACTGGCTTTTTCTTTTCCGTAACTGATTTTATTTTGAATTTCACTTGTCAGGTTGGTGAGAATTGGATTGTCGTTGTTATAAAAAACGGTGCCATTTGTACGTTTGATGTACTGATAAAGCTCCGACTTTGTTTTTATCACCCCTTCAAATGAACCAAATCCTTCGAGGTGTGCTTTGCCGATGTTGGTAATAATTCCAAAATCAGGCTCTGCTATTTCGCATAAAATTGCTATTTCACCGGGGTGGTTGGCGCCCATTTCCACTACGCCAAATTCGGTGTTGGCATTCATTTTAAGTAAAGTAAGCGGAACACCGATGTGATTATTCAGATTTCCTTCGGTAAAACTAACTTTAAATTTTTCTGACAAAACAGCCGAAACCAGTTCTTTTGTTGTTGTTTTTCCATTGCTTCCTGTGATTGCCAGAATGGGGATTTTAAGTTTTTTACGGTGCAGGTTGGCAAGATCTTTTAATGTTTGTAAAACATCATCAACAAGTATTGTTTTATCAGAAATGTAATACTCTTTTTCATCGATAATTGAATACCCGGCGCCTTTATCCAAAGCTGCAGCTACAAATTTATTACCATTGAAGTTTTCACCTTTGAGGGCGAAAAAAACACAGTTCTTCTCAATCTTCCTGCTGTCGGTTGAGATTACAGGATTTTTCTTAAATATCTGATAGATTTCTTCAATTGTTGTCATTCAGCAAAAATAATATCATTTAAAAAATTGGCATAAAAAAAGCTTCATTTTACAAAAAATGAAGCTCTCATATTAATATTATCTTAAATAAATTGTTTTAAAATCCCTGAGGGCTTCCAACCCTTGTCATTGCACAGCGGAATCCCAAATCGTCCTGAGATTTGTCCTGTTCAAGATATCTTCTTGTACCGGGTACAAGCCAGTATGCGCGGTCTTTCCACGAACCACCTTTGTAAACCCTGACATTATCGTTTATTAAAGAAGAGAAAGCGCCGGGCCGGTCATCCTGAATATACATGTCTGATGTATTATTGTTCTGCACACTATTCCAGTTACCCGACTCCACAATTTGCGAATTTGGATCTCCATCTTTAAAATTTCTAAGGTCAAGGCCAGGAACCGTATCTTTAATCAATTCTCCAAATTCATTACGCATCAAAGTTCCGTTATTATCACGTCGGTACTCTGTTATCACGTTTCCCCGGAAGGGGTTAAACTCTTCAACATCCTTAAAAGACATAGGTCGGTACACATCAGCAACCCATTCGTTTACGTTTCCTGCCATACAAAATAAACCAAAATCGTTGGCTTCGTATGAAAAAACGGGTGCAGTAATATCTGCGTTGTCGTTTAAAGCTCCGGCCACACCCATCATGTCACCCCGTCCGCGAACAAAGTTGGCTTTCAACTGACCTTTACCTTTTTTTGAATCTTCACGTAAATATGCGCCATTCCAGGGATAAAGTTTTTTGTCGGTTAAAAGTTCCCCGTCCATGTTCTCCGTTAAGCCATAAGCTGCATACTCCCATTCTGCTTCGGTTGGCAAACGGTAATTCGGGAGCATAATACCATCTTCCCACTGAACGCGTTTTGTTGAACCATCAGGATTTTCCAGCGGTTTGTTTCCATCGGTTCCCTGGTATAAACCTGTTATATAAGTCTTTGATGTGTAAACATTTTGGCCAGATTGGGTATTGTCGTGTGCAATAATACCCCTTTTAACAAGAATTTGTTCGTTAACCCTGTCGGTACGCCAGGCGGAATAGGCATTTGCCTGTTCCCAGCTTACTCCTACAACAGGATAATCACTGTAAGCAGGGTGTCTGAAATAATTCTCCACGTAAGGTTCATTGTACGCTAACTGACTTCTCCAAACAGTTGTGTCGGGCAATGCTGAATTAATTTTGGGTTTATTGCCCGGATAAACACGGTTTAACCAGTGCACATATTCTCTGTAGTCCTGGTTTGAAACTTCGGTTTCGTCCATATAAAAGGATGCAACTGTTACCCTTCGCGGAGCATTGTCCCAACGGTACATTACATCCTGTTCAACGCGGCCCATGGTAAAAGTACCACCCTGAATAAAAACCAAACCTGGCCCGGCTTCCTGTTTGTAGCCTGATTCATAGGGAATGTTACCTGTTTCTTCGCTGTTATATTTCCATCCGGTTGTACGGGAAGCGCCACCCCCGCTTTTTTTACCAAATAAACCGCACCCCGAAAGGGAAACGGCCAAAATCAGCATGAACAAAGTTTTTAACTTCATCATAATCATTTTCATATATTTTTTCAGATCGTCACAAATATAACTAATTTGTTTAATTCTTATTGTTCAACCTTTTTAAAAAAAATCATTGTTTGTTTGTTATGTTAATATCTTTGCCTTTCCGTGACTTATTTATGATGATATTTAAAGAAATTTTGAGTTGCAATAAATCATCTTTTTGGGCGTTTCTTTGTTACAGTTCTGTATATATAGGATATGAAAAAATATTTATTTCTGTTGTTCATTATAATTGTTGGATTTACTGCCGGAGATGTGCAAAAGGAATTTGTTGTGCTTCAGTGGGAGAATAATGCTGTTTTTGAAAATGGAACTCCTGTTTATTCTGAGTTGAATTTTAAAGATGCCGGTTTCCCTGATGCCGAATCGGCTGTTCCGGTTTATTTCCGTTCGTATAATTTTAATAACGAAACTCATGATTACAAATTCAGTATTGAAAATGCAATTTTTGAGGAAATAAATTTAATAACTGATTTTCCCGGATATGATAAAATTGGAAAGGATATTGAAATCGTTACATCAAAATTCCGGTCACGCGATATTCAACAACTTCAGCTAACCATAACAACGCTGAAAAAAGAGGGTGACAAAATTTGGATGCTAAAAAGTTTTGAATTAAAACGAATTCCGGTTGAAAACAAACAGGCACTAAAAAGCGGCCAGTCTGTTCAGAAAACTTATCAATGGAAAACCAGCTCGGTATTAAAACAGGGGAAATGGTTAAAAATTGCAGTTTCTGAAAAGGGAATTGTCAAAATTCCATATTCAAAATTAACTTCCTGGGGATTTACTGACCCGGCCAAAGTAAATGTTTTTGGAAGCGGAGGTATTATTTTATCTGAAGATCCGGGAGTTATAAATTACGATGACCTTGAACAATGTGCGGTTTGGCACGACAAAAATAATGGCGCCGACTGCCTGTTTTTTTATGCGCCGGGCACAACAGAATGGACTCTTGATCCGGTCAGTAAAATTTTTAAACATCGTATTGATGATTACTCCACAAAAGGATATTTCTTTCTGACCAATAATGTTGGCAACCAGAAAACCACAGAACTTTTGCCGGTAATCCAACAAGATGCCACTCATCTTATTTCTTCTTCCGATTCGTACCAGTTGTACGAGGTGGATTTGGAAAATATACTTCCGCTTGGCTCCGGAAAAAAATGGTATGGCGATAAATTCAAAAACAGTTCGGTTAAAAACATTGATTTTAATCTGATTGATATAGAACTATCGGAGAAAATAAAACTAAGAGTAAGTGGAGTTGCCCGCTCCTTTGCAGCATCAACAATGAGTGTTCAGGTAAATCAAGCCGATATTGGAAGTTTAAATTTCCAAAGAGTGAATACCGGCAGTCAAACTTCTGCTTATGCCGATGAGCGGGAAGGAGTATTTACCGCCACAGCGCAGGGAAGCCAAACAAAGTTAACCTTGAAATATTTTGCCGATAGGGTTAACAATAGCGTTGATGATAATGCGCTGGCCTGGTTGGATTTTGTTGAGGTGAATTACAGGCAAAAACTCAGGTTTGGAAGCGAGGCTTTGTTCTTTCGCGACCAGACTTCGGTTGGAAATAACAATATTGCAGCATTTACAATCGAGAATTTTATTACAGGCTCGCGGGTTTTCGATATTACCAAAGTTAATAATGTAAAAGAAGTTCCGCTCACTGTAAATGGGAATGTGGCTGTTGCAAAGCGACCGGCTAATGAACTTACAGAATATGTGGCATTTAATACAAATGGAAATTATCGGGAGCCGGAATTGGTTGGAGAAGTTGCAAACCAGAATTTACATGCTTTATCCGCTCCTGAGTTTGTAATTATTTCTCATCCGAATTTTCTCAGCTCGGCAAACCGGTTGGCCGATTTTCACCGCAGTTACGATGCGATGAGTGTTGAGGTGGTTGCCACAGACCAGGTTTACAACGAATTTAGTTCGGGAGCCAGATCTGCCACCGGAATCAGGAATTTTATCAAAATGCTTTATGACCGGGATGACAAATTAAAGTATGTTTTACTTTTTGGCGATGGAAGTTATGATAACCGGAATATTAAACCGGGTACTAAAACTTTTGTTCCGACTTATCAGTCCGAAAATTCGCTGGTGCCCGTAGCTTCGTTTATTACCGACGATTATTTTGTAATTCTCGATGCCGGCGAAAGTGTGTACAACGGTTTGGTTGATTTGGGCATTGGCCGGATTCCCGCATCAACAGCCTATGAAGCCGAATTGGTGGTCAATAAAATTCAAAATTATTACTCGCCAAATGCATTGGGCGACTGGCGAAATATTGTTTGTTTTATTGGCGACGATGAAGATGGTAATCTCCATATGTCTGATTCGGAAAAACTGGCTGATATGGTAAACTTAAATCATGGTGAGTTTATTACTGATAAAATCTACTTTGACGCCTATCCACAGATTGTTTCGGCAGGCGAACAAAAATATCCTGCCGTTACCGATGCCATAAATAACCGTGTAAAAAATGGCGTTTTAATTTTAAATTACGTCGGACATGCCAACGAGCGGTTTATGGCAGATGAACGTGTACTTGATATTAGCAATGTTAATTCGTGGTCAAATTCAAGTAACCTGCCTATTTTTGTTACGGCAACCTGCGAGTTCAGCCGGTTCGATGCAGATGATATGTCGATTGGCGAATATGTTTTGTTTAATCCTGTAGGTGGCGGAATCGGTCTGTTTTCAACAACGCGCCTGGTTTTTGCCTATTCCAACTTTTTGCTAAGCAAAAGCTTTTACAGTTTTGTTTTTGAAACCGATGAAAAGGGAAACCGTTACCGGCTGGGTGATATAATGCGTCTGGCTAAAATAAATACCATCAATACCATCAATAAACGAAATTTCAGTTTGCTGGCCGACCCTGCATTGCGGCTTTCATATCCAAAACATAAAATAGTAACCACTTCTGTCAACGGGAAAGATGCAGCAAATTTAACCGACACCATAAAAGCATTGCAAAAAGTTGATATAGAAGGCTTTGTATCAGATAATTCGGGTGGTGTTATTAACAGTTTCACAGGCGAAATGACAGTAACGGTTTATGACAAGCAAACAGTTGTAAGCACCCTGGGAAATAACGGAGAAACACCATTTCAGTTTAAAGTGCAGGAAAACATCATTTACAAGGGAAAAGCAACAGTTAGCAACGGCAGATTTTCTATCAGTTTTGTGGTACCCAAAGACATATCCTATTCAATCGGGCAGGGAAAGATAATGTATTATGCTCAGAATAATGACGTTGATGCTCATGGGGCTTTTACCGGTTTTAAGATTGGCGGCCTGTCGGACCAAACTGTTACAGATAATACGGGGCCTAAAATAGAATTGTTTATGGATTCGCGCGATTTTATTTCCGGTGGTCAAACCAGTAAAAATCCAACCTTAAAAGCCTATTTATCCGATGAAAATGGAATCAACACTGCCGGAACCGGAATTGGTCACGATATCACTGCCGTTTTAAACGGAGATTATTCAAATGTGCTGGTGTTGAATAATTACTTTCAGGCCGATTTAAATGATTATAAAAGCGGAGTGGTCAGTTTTCAGTTTAAAAACCTTCCGGTTGGAAAACACACACTTACATTAAAAGCCTGGGATGTTGCCAACAACTCATCGGAAAGTGAAATTGAATTTGAAGTTAGTGGAGAATTCTACATCAGTCAGGTTCTTAATACCCCAAATCCGGCTTCAGATTATACATTTTTTACTTTCGAGCATAATCAATCCGATGCCACACTCAATGTAATGATTGAAATTTTTGATCAAATGGGGCGCAGGGTGGAATATATCGTAACACAGGTTGGCTCGGGCGGAACAAAGAGCAATCCAATCCGTTGGAACTTTAATGAAACAAGAACGCTTCTTTTAAATGGTATCTATATTTATCGTGTTACAGCCCAAAATGCCGATGGTATATATTTCTCAAAATCAGGAAAGATGATGATTTCGCGTTAAATTTTTTATCCTGTAAAATTTTTAAGTATTTGCTTCGTTCTCTTTTGTATTAAACTATGGCTGCAAAAACAATTATTATATATTTGCAGCCTCAATTTTAAAAAAAATTATGAATCAGTTATTTCGATTATTATTTCTGGTTACGTTGATAGTGTTTATTTCCGAAAATGTTATGGCACAGGCGACTACTTCGGGCGCCAATACCATTACAACAGCGGTTCCGTTTCTTACAATTACCCCCGATTCGAGGGCAGGAGGTATGGGAGATGCAGGTGTGGGTTTAACCCCCGACGTAAGTTCGCAACACTGGAACCCGGCAAAACATGTATTTATGGAAAGCGACATGGGAGTTGGTTTATCCTACTCTCCCTGGTTGCGTAATCTGGTTGACGATATTAATCTCGCCTATTTGTCGGGTTATAAAAAATTAGATGATGTGCAGGCAATCAGTGCGTCACTTCGTTATTTTTCGTTGGGCGATATTATTTTCACAAGCGAGTTTGGCGAAATACAGGGACAACAAAGTCCAAACGAATTTGCCATCGACTTTGGTTATTCCCGATTGTTGTCTGATGCTTTTTCGGGTGCGGTTGCATTACGTTATATCCGTTCTGATTTGACCGGAGGACAAATGGTAAATGGAGTTGAAACACACGCCGGGAATTCGTTTGCTGCCGATGTTGCTTTTTACTGGTATAAGGAACTCAGGGTAAACCGGAAAGACAATATTTTCTCAGCAGGTATTAACATTCAAAACATTGGATCTAAAATTTCATATACAGATGGTGAAACAAAGGATTTTATTCCCACCAATTTAATGCTGGGGGCGGCATACACCGCAAATTTAGACGATTATAACTCGTTTACCTTTTCTTTTGAGGCTAATAAATTGCTGGTGCCGACACCTCCGGCAGATTCAACTCAATACGATCCTGATGATGTAATTTTACCGGGTGGAATTAATTCAGATATAGGACCAATAGAAGGTATGGTAATTTCATTTTACGATGCTCCGGGAGGTTTTCAGGAAGAAATGCAGGAAATTAATTTTGCCATTGGTATTGAATATTGGTATAATAAACAATTTGCTATAAGGGGCGGCTATTTTTATGAACATGAGAATAAGGGTAACCGGAAATATTTTACCGCTGGAGCAGGATTAAAAATGAATGTTTTTGCGCTCGATTTTTCCTATTTATTGCCAACTCAGCGCAACCATCCGCTCGAAAATACACTCAGGTTTACATTGTCGTTTGATATCGACGCTTTCGGAAATCAGCGGTAATGAATTTTCGAGTCGGACAGGGATATGATGTACACCGCCTTGCTGAAGGAGAAACCTTATGGCTTGGCGGTATTTTAATTCCACACATTAAAGGAACAGTGGCTCATTCTGATGGAGACGTGGTAATCCATGCCATTTGCGATGCGCTGTTAGGTGCAGCAAAACTGCGCGATATCGGAACTCATTTTCCCGATAATTCTAACGAATTCAAAGATATTGACAGTAAAATACTGCTTAAAAGATCGCACGAACTCATCAAAACCAAAGGTTACGAAATTGTAAACATCGATTGTACAATCAGTGCTCAACAGCCTAAATTAAAGCCGTTTATACCTGAAATGGAAATGGTGATGGCAAAAGTACTTGAAATTGATGTTGAACAGATTTCAGTAAAAGCCACAACCACCGAAAAACTGGGTTTTGAAGGTCGGGAAGAAGGTATTTCGGTGAATGCAGTTGTGTTGTTAAAAAAGATTTAAATGGAAAACAAAAAAACACTGGTAATTGGCGCCAGCGCTAAACCTGAACGCTATTCGAATATGGCAATTAACTTGTTAAGACGACATAATCACAGTGTGGTTGCGCTTGCCAAACGTGCCGGTAGAGTTGGGGATGTTGATATTCAAACCGAATTTCCTGTAAAGGAAGATATCCACACCGTTACCATGTATGTTGGGGCAGAGCGCCAGCCGGAATATTACCAGGCACTGCTTGAATTAAAACCTGAAAGGGTAATTTTTAATCCGGGAGCGGAGAATTTTGAACTGTCCGATATGCTCGAGATGAAAGGAATTGAAACTATTGAAGGTTGCACCCTCGTGATGCTGAACACGGGTCAATATTAAAAATAATCCTTTCTGAAATGTTTACAGAGATTCAATCATTCGAAGAGTTCTTAAAACTGAAGGACAAAGAAACTGCTTTGCTCGCCTACTTTTCAACCGAGGCCTGTAATGTTTGCAAGGTTTTAAAGCCCAAAGTTGCTGAATTGATACAATCTGAATTTCCCAAAATCAAACTCATTTATATCAAATCTGATATTTTGCCTGAAGTTGCAGCCCAAAACCAGGTTTTTGCAGCGCCAACCATTCTTGTTTTCTTCGAGGGAAGGGAGTACATCCGCAAGAGCCGGAATATCGGGATTGGGGAATTACAGCGCGAAATTGAACGACCTTATTCGATGATGTTTGAGTAGATAGTTTAATGTCTATTCATCCGGTGACTCAAAGTCAACGGGTGAATAAACTGTCAATCAAATCTTCATCAGCCTCATTTGCCAGAGTAACTTTTAATTCCGGATTTTCCTTCATTGCCTGTTGAATGGCAAATTTTGCAGCAGGGTTTTGTGCCCAGCTTCGCCTTGCAATTCCATTGTTTACGTCCCAGTGCAACATCATTTTTAAACGTTCCTCAGCTTCCGGGGAGCCATCGATGGTTAGCCCAAATCCGCCGTTAATAACCTCTCCCCAGCCAACTCCGCCTCCGTTGTGCAACGAAACCCAGGTTGCCCCGCGGAAACTATCGCCCACAAAGTTTTGCACTGCCATGTCGGCGGTAAATGCAGATCCGTCATAAATATTCGAGGTTTCACGGTAAGGAGAATCTGTTCCCGAAACATCGTGATGGTCACGCCCCAAAACAATTGGCGCAGAGATTTCACCGGTTTTAATGGCATCGTTAAAAGCTTTGGCAATTCGTGTGCGACCGTTACAGTCGGCATATAAAATGCGTGCCTGAGAACCCACAACCAGTTTATTTTTTCCGGCTTCTTTTATCCAGTGTATGTTATCGTTCAGTTGTTTTTTGATTTCGAAAGGAGCGGATTTTTCGATCTCAGTTAAAACTTCAGCAGCTATTTTATCGGTTTTTTCCAAATCTTCCGGTTTTCCTGATGCACAAACCCAGCGAAACGGGCCAAATCCATAATCGAAAAACAGCGGCCCCATGATATCCTGCACATACGATGGATAAATAAAATCGCCATCGGGTTTTGAAATGGCAGCACCTGCACGTTTGGCCTCCAGTAAAAAAGCATTTCCGTAATCCCAGAAATTCATACCGTTTTTTGTAAGTTGATTAATTGCTTCCACCTGTCTTTTTAAAGAAGTCTGAACTTTCGTTTTAAAAAGTTCAGGATTTTTTGTCATCATTTGATTAGATTCCTCAAATGACAACTCAACAGGATAATATCCGCCTGCAAACGGATTGTGAAGCGAAGTCTGGTCGGAACCCAAATCAATTTTAATATTTTCTTTTACAAGTTTCTCCCATAAATCGACAACATTCCCCTGGTAAGCCAACGAAACTGCTTCCTTGTTTTTTTGTGCCGATAATAATCTTGAGATGAGTTGATCAAGATTTGTAAATACTTCGTCAACCCATCCCTGGTTGTGGCGTATTTCAACTGCTTTCGGATTAATTTCGGCAACAACGCAAATCATTCCTGCAATTACTGTTGCTTTTGGCTGGGCGCCCGACATTCCTCCCAATCCACTGGTTACATAAATTTTACCTGCATTTTCACCTGTAGAATGCATCCGGGCAGCGTTCAAAACGGTAATCGTGGTTCCATGCACAATTCCCTGCGGGCCAATGTACATGTACGAACCGGCAGTCATTTGCCCGTATTGCGAAACGCCCAAAGCATTCATTTTTTCATAATCGTCGCGCGAAGAGTAATTTGGGATAACCATTCCATTGGTAACCACAACGCGTGGCGCATTTGGGTGCGACGGGAATAATCCCATCGGGTGGCCCGAATACATGACCAGTGTTTGATTATCGGTCATTTCGGCCAGGTATTTCATGGTTAACAGGTATTGTGCCCAATTCTGAAAAACTGCGCCATTACCGCCGTAAGTGATTAACTCGTACGGATGCTGGGCAACCTGCGGATCGAGGTTATTTTGTATCATCAGCATTATTGAAGCCGCCTGTTTCGATTTGGCCGGGTATTCGTCAATTGGCCTCGCGTACATTTCATAAACCGGACGGTAGCGATACATGTATATTCTGCCGAACTGACGTAATTCATCTAAAAATTCGGGGGCAAGCTCAGCGTGTAAATTTTGGGGAAAATAGCGAAGTGCGTTTTTCAGCGCCTGCTTTTTTTCATTTTCCGATAGAATGTCTTTTCTTTTTGGAGCGTGATTTACAGATAAATCATAAGGCCGGTTTTTGGGAAGGAAATTTGGAATTCCTTGCAAAATAACTTGTTTAAAATCGCTTGTTGTCATATCTTCGATAAGTTTATCGGTTGCGAAATGAAATACAGCGGTAAATTATTGCGTTTCCCCGAATTATGGGATGATTTTTAACATTATTTCGAAATATTTGTCAAATTATAAAAAATGAGAAAAATGAAAAGAATGAGATTTGTATTACTTGCAGCGGTTATCGCATTTTTATTTTCAAGTTGTGGTTACAACAAAATGGTTGAAATGGATGAGCAGGTCACATCACAATGGGCACAGGTTGAGAACGTTTATCAACGCCGGGCCGATTTAATTCCGAATTTGGTGAACACGGTTAAAGGATATGCCGCTCACGAAAGAGAAACACTGGAAGGCGTGATTGAAGCCCGTTCGAAAGCTACTTCGGTAAACATCGACCCTAAAAATCTGACACCTGAAACCATTCAACAGTTTAACCAGGCACAGGAAGGTTTATCTTCGGCACTCAGCCGTTTAATGGTTGTTGTTGAACGTTATCCCGATTTAAAAGCCAACCAGAATTTCCTTGATTTGCAGGCGCAACTTGAGGGTACTGAAAACAGAATAACTGTGGAAAGGCAAAAGTTTAACCAAACCACACAAACTTACAATGCATATATTCGTAAATTTCCACAGGTAATTTATGCCGGCTGGTTTGGTTTCGAAAAGAAAACTTATTTTGAAGCACAGCAGGGAGCCGAAAAAGCGCCGGAGGTACAGTTTTAAAAACGAGGCACCATGAATGTTCAGAAATATTTTACTGAGGAAAACAAGCTGCAAATTGCCAACGCAATCAGGGTGGCCGAAATGAATACATCGGGCGAAATCAGGGTTCATATTGAAAAATATTGTAAAGGCAATGTTTTGGACCGGGCTGCTTATATTTTTGAAAAACTGGAAATGCATAAAACCCAATTACGAAATGGAGTTTTGTTTTATCTGGCGGTGGAAGACCATCAGTTTGCCATATTGGGAGATGCCGGAATAAACCAGAAAGTACCTGAAAATTTTTGGGAGACCACAAAAGAACTTGTTCTTTCAAAATTTAAAGATGTAAACCTTACAGAAGGACTGACCAGCGGTATTTTGATGGCAGGAGAACAGTTGAAAACACATTTCCCATATTTAAAAGAGGATGTTAACGAACTTACGGACGAAATTTCGTTTGGCAAAAATTAAGGTAATAATGAATAAATTAGTCATATTAATTGTTGCATTTGCAGGTTTTGCCGCAATTTCATTTGCACAAATTCCTGATCGCCCTGTACCTCCGAGGTTGGTGAACGATTTTGCCAATGTGTTGTCAGCATCCGAACGCGAATTTCTGGAAGATACTTTGGTACGTTTCGACAGGGCAACTTCAACCCAGATTGTTGTTGTTACCGTTCCCGATTTGCAAGGTTATGATCCTGCTGATTTTGCCTTTCAATTAGGCGAAAAATGGGGAGTTGGCCAGAAAGAGAAAAATAACGGTGTTGTTATTCTGGTAAAACCTAAACAGGGAAACAGCAAAGGACAGGTATATATTGCCACCGGTTATGGGTTGGAAGGTGTGCTGCCCGATGCTGTGGTAAACTCAACGGTAATCGACTTCGAAATGATTCCTTACTTTAAGGAGAACAATTATTATAAAGGTATTTCAAGCGGAATAAAGGTAATTATGGAAATTACCAGAGGAGAATATACAGCCGAATATTATCAGCAGCAGCGTGCTCAAAACAAGGAAGGTGGAGCAATTCCTGCCGTTATCATATTTATTCTTGTTTTTATATTTATAATGCGCGGGCGAAAGAACCGGTTTTATTCGCCTGGTAAAAGCTTACCATTCTGGCTGGCGATGGGAATGTTATCCGGTGGGCGCGGTTCGGGTGGGTCTTTTGGAAACTTCTCATCCGGAAGAGGCGGTTTTGGCGGTTTCGGCGGCGGAAGCTTTGGCGGCGGCGGCGCAGGCGGAAGCTGGTAAGTTCAGTTTAGAGTTCCAGAATAATGGTTTGTTCCCGGTTTGGTCCCACCGAAGCTATCGTTACCGGAATTCCCATTTCGTCCTCAATAAAATTAATGTAATTATTGAATTCTTCAGGAAACTCGTCCTGGTGTTTGATGTTGGTCAAATCGGTTTGCCAGCCCGGTAATTCAACATAAACGGGTATAACGCTGTCGTCGAGTTCAAACGGGAAATGTTCAACAGTTTCGCCATTTATTTCGTAACCAACACAAATTTTTATTGTTTCAAACTGGTCGAGCACATCGGCTTTCATCATTATTAACTGGGTAACTCCGTTGAGCATAACCGAATATTTAAGCGCCACCAAATCGAGCCAGCCACAACGGCGGGGCCTTCCGGTAGTGGAGCCATATTCATTCCCGGCTTTTCGCATGTTATTGCCTGTTTCGTCGAGCAATTCAGTTGGGAAAGGCCCCATTCCAACGCGGGTACAATAAGCTTTGAAAATGCCTAGAACTTCCCCGATTTTTGTAGGCGCCACACCCAAACCGGTACATGCGCCCGCACAAATGGTGTTCGAGCTGGTAACAAACGGGTACGAGCCAAAATCAATGTCAAGCAATGTTCCCTGGGCGCCTTCTGCCAAAACCGATTTCTCTTCAAGCAAAAGCTGGTTAATCATGTGTTCGGTGTCAACAATATTGAATGTTTTTAAAAGACTGATTCCTTCAAACCAATCTTTTTCACAATCATCAAGAATTTGCTGATAATCGTAATGAAAGAAATCCTTCAGAAGTAATTTGTGATTATCTGTTCTCGACCTGTATTTTTCATCGAAATCGTGAAGTAAATCGCCAACCCGCAAACCTTCGCGACCAATTTTATCTTTATAGGTTGGCCCGATTCCTTTGAGTGTGGAGCCAATTTTTGATTCGCCTTTTTTCGATTCCGAGGCAGCATCCAACAACCGGTGAGTGGGCAAAATCATGTGTGCTTTCTTCGAAATGTAGAGATTTTTCGAAATATCGACCCCGATTTTCTTTAACGATTCAATTTCTTTCTGAAAAACGATCGGGTCGATTACCACACCGTTGCCAATGATGTTTATTTTATTTTCGCGAAATATACCCGACGGGATTGTGTGCAATACATGTTTTATGTTGTTGAATTCCAATGTGTGGCCTGCATTTGGCCCGCCCTGAAAGCGGGTAATTACATCGTATTTTGGAGTAAGCACATCAACAATTTTTCCTTTTCCTTCGTCGCCCCATTGCAGGCCGAGTAATACATCTACTTTCATTGGAATTTTCATTTTTATTTACATACAAAACCGTGAAAAATTAATCGTAAAAGATAAAATTTTCACGGCTTACCATTTAAGCGGTTAAAAATACAAATATTTTTTGTTTACAGGCTAAAAAACAGGAACTGTACAACAGGGATTTTAAAATTGTTAAGGAAACAGGCAAATTTCTTACTTCACATTTTCACCGTAAATGTAAAGAGTGTGATGGGATAACTTGAAGTTGTTTTTGAGACAGGCATCTTCAATAATTTCTCTTATCCGGGGATCGAAAAATTCAACCACTTTACCATTTGTTGTGTCGATTAAATGGTCGTGTTGCATTGTTGCAAAAGCTTTTTCGAACTGGGCAATGTTTTTACCGAACTGGTGCTTAACAACCAATTTGCAATCGAGAAGCAAATCAATGGTATTGTACAATGTGGCCCGGCTAACCCTGTAGTTATTGTTTTTCATCGAAATGTACAACGACTCAATGTCGAAATGCCCTTCGCGAAAATAAATTTCTTCGAGAATTGCAAATCTTTCCGGGGTTTTACGATGCCCATTTTTCTCCAGATATTCAGTAAACATGTTCTTTACCGTTTCCCTGGTTTTATGGTTATTCATATTTAAACCAATTTAAAATAGGCTGTAAAAATAGAATTATTTTTTAATTTTCTTTAGAATGAATAAAAATTAATCGTTCAGATTTTTTATTCGGGAAACATTTTCAATTCCCTTTATTTTTTTGAGTTGAGAAATCAGTTTGTTTAAATCTTCGGTATTATGAATGTAAAGAAAAAGTTCACCTTTAAATATTCCGTCGGTGGTATCAAACTGAACAGAGCGCATATTAATGTTGTTTTCATTGGAGATGATGTTGGTAACCTGGTTTACAATTCCCAACCTGTCGAAACCTTCAAGTACTAAGCGGGTTAGGTACGATTGTTTTTTGAATTTTGTCCATTCGGCAGTTATCACTTTTTCACCCTGGTTCGAAATATATTTGTCTAAAACTGGACAGTCTGTTTTGTGAATAATTACATGATCGTCGTTGCTCAGATATCCCAAAACCTCGTCGCCTGGAATAGGATTACAACATTTGGCCAGTGAAAAAGAAACGTTGTCCTGGTTTTCTTTTAAAACAAAGGGTTTTTTGCGATCGATTTTTGATTTTGATTTTTTATTTGTTTCAAAATCTGATTCATCTTCCTCGTTTTCAATCCGTTTTTTGCCTCCAAATGTAATGTTCCAGTATTTAACCAATTTGTTTTCCGACTTGCGGCCAAGAATTTCTTCGATATCTTTTAAATCAATAAATCCCATTCCAACCTCAGAGTAAAGTTGGTCTTTATTGTTGAGGTTGTAATGTCCTGTGATTTTTTTTAAATTATTCGATGTTAAAGGAACCCCGGCTTGTAAAATGGCTGCTTCAACCATTATTTTTCCTTTTTCGACATGCTGGCTTTTCTCCAGCTTAAAAGCATCTTTAATTTTTGCCCGTGCCTTTGCAGTAGTTGTGAACTTAAGCCATTCGGGTTTGGGAGTTTGATTTTTTGAAGTCAATAATTCAATCTGGTCTCCATTTTGAAGGACGTGGCTTACCGGTACAAGTTTCTGGTTTATTTTGGCGCCAATACATTTATTTCCCAAATCGCTGTGGATTTCATACGCAAAATCAATTACTGTCGAGCCTTGCGGAATCGAAATCATATCTCCTTTAGGCGTGAAAACATTGATGTCGGAACCGTAAAGATTAAGTTTAAAATCATCGAGAAACTCAAAAGCATCGGAATCCGGATTTTTCAAATGTTCACGAATCCTTTCAATCCAGGTCTCCAGTTCGCTTTCGAAAGTTGAGATGTCTTTATACCGGTAATGCGATGCAAATCCGCGGTTGGCAATTTCATCCATTCTTTCGGTCCTGATCTGAACCTCAACCCATTTACCCTGCGGCCCCATTACAGTAACGTGAAGTGATTCGTAGCCGTTTACTTTGGGCAGGTTTATCCAGTCGCGGATACGGTCGGGTTTAGGTTTATAAATATCCGTGACAATGGATAAAACGTCGAAACACTGTCGCTTTTCCGAAATATCGGGATTTGGTTTAATCACAATCCGAATGGCCAGAATATCGTATATTTCGTTGAAGCTGACACCTTTCTTTTGCATTTTCTGCCAGATGGAGTAACTCGATTTTAACCGGTGTGTAACTTCACAGTCGAATTTTTCCTGTGTCAGTTTTTCTTTTATGGGTTTAATAAACTCGTTTATTAGGTAGTTCCGCTTTTCTTCCTGGTTATGAAGCAAATAAATAATTTGATTATATTCTTCGGGATGTTTGTATTTAAAACTGAGTTCTTCCAATTCGGTTTTTATGGTGTATAAACCTAACCGGTGGGCGAGCGGCACATAAAGGTAAAGGGTTTCGCTGGCAGTTTTCATCCGTTTGTTTGATGGCATCGAATCGAGGGTTTGCATGTTGTGCAGGCGATCGGCAATTTTTATGAGAATTACCCGAACATCTTCCGAAAGGGTCATCAACATTTTCTTTAATGTCAGCGCCTGTCGTGAATCGAAATCACCGGACAGTTTTGTAAGCCCATCAACAATTTTTGCCACTTTTTCACCAAACATGCTTTCAATGTCCGAAAGCCGGTATTCGGTATCTTCAACAACATCGTGCAAAATGGCTGCAACAATTGATGTGGCGCCAAGTCCAATGTCCTTAGCAACAATTTTTGCAACTGCAATCGGATGTATAATGTATGGTTCGCCCGATTTGCGCCTGATTCCTTCGTGGGCAGCATTGGAAAAACGGAATGCCTTTTCAATCCGGGCAAGCCGTTCGTCATCAAATTTATTGCGAAGTTCCTTTAAAAAGTCTTCGTAACAATCTTCGATATATCTTATTTCCGCTGGTGTAAAATGCTGCACTTTTATTCAATTAAAATATCACTTTTTTTTCCTGATCTGGTTTGCAAGCTGCATGATGGAGTTGGTCATTTTATCCCAACTGAAACGTTCCTTTTCTTTAAGAATATTGCCGGAGAAATCTTCAAGTCTTTTATTTTCGAAGAAATCAATCAATGCATTTGCAATTTCTTCTGAATCTGGCTCAACAACATAACCCACCTTCATGTGGGGAATGGTTTCGGCCAGACCTCCAACGTTTGTTACAAGCATTGGTTTGTTAAAATGATAGCCAATCTGGGTTACACCGCTTTGTGTTGCCGATTTGTAGGGTTGTGCAATTATATCGGCGCCATTAAAATAGTGCTGAACTTCGGTATTTGAGATGTAGCTTGTTCTTAAAATCACATCATCTTCCAGGTTCAGTTCCTTTATTAATTCGCGATATTTTATTTCGTCGGCGTAAAACTCACCAGCCACAATCAGTTTAATTCTGTTTGGTTTAAAATATGGGTTCGAGAAAGCCTTCAGCAAAAGATCCAGTCCTTTGTAATCGCGTATAAAACCAAAAAACAAAATATACCGGTCCTCTTTCGAGAGGTTTAAATTAATCAGCGCTTTTTCACGGGTTTCAACAACTCCGTAATGATCGTAAATCGGGTGGGGTGTGAGAATTTTTGGTTTTTTGTACCTGAATTTTTCCAAATCTTTTAAAACACTGCCCGACATGGTTATAAATGCATCTATGCTTCCGATAAAATAACGACAAAGCAGTTTATCGCCGGGACGTTTTTCATGGGGAATAATATTGTCGGCTATTGAAATAATTTTTGTATGTCGGTTGATTTTTACAATTCTGCAAATTGAACCCAGGCTCATCCCCATAAAAGGCAACCAGAATCTTACAATTAAAATATCGGGCCGCGAATTTTTGATTTTCCAACCGGTTTTTAACCAGTTGTATGGACTGACCGAATTTATTTCCCGCTCTATAGGAAAATTAAAGGTCGTTTTTTGTTCTGAAAACTGGGTTTTGCCCGGAAACAGAAATTTGGGATATTGCACTGTAAACGAAACAACATTTACTTCGTGACCTTCATCAACAAGCTGTCGCGCCAGTTGCTCGTTTAGTGCGGCGATGCCTCCCCTGTAAGGATGTGCAGGTCCAAGTATAGTAATTTTCATAAATATTGCTGCTTTAATTTTCCCGCCACAAATTTATCAATTGGGAAAGTAATTTCATCTTCATTTAAATTTTTTATTTTAACCCATCGAAAACTTTGGTTTCCGTTTTTATTTTCCTGAAAATCAAATGGCTTCATTGAAATTTGAAACCTTAAAGGTTTTGCAAGTTCTGCAGTATAATAAATACTAAGCAGTTGTTTATTGTCGTAAAACAGCGCTTTCTGAAAAAAATCGGTGGTATAAAAATGATTAATATTCATTAATTCCTGGCCGTTGCATTCTTCCATGAATTCACGTTTCAACCCATCAATTGTTCCTTCTCCAAATTCGAGACCTCCTCCCGGAAATTTTGTCATTCTCATTCCGAGCTGAAATTCATCGGATAGCAGAACTTCGCGGTTTTCATTTACAATGATTCCGTAAACCCGGATTACAAAATTTCCCGGCGTCTTCATTTTCCTGAAATCTGGTTTTCAATGAAAGTAATTATTTCACCTGTCTGTTCAGGTTCAAACCAGTTCATTTCAATGTCGTTTCTGAACCAGGTGAGTTGTTTCCGTGCGTAACGCCGCGAATTGCGTTTAATCAGTTCAATGGCTTTCTCACGTGTTGTTTCTCCGTCGAAAAAAGCAAATAACTCGCGATAACCAACAGTATTTAAAGCGTTTAAATGTTTTAAATGATATAAATTTCGAGCTTCATTTTCCAGTCCTTCATCAATCATTTGGTCAACGCGGGCATTTATTCTGTTATGCAGCTTTTTTCTGTCGCAGTTCAACCCAATTTTAATGATTGAAAATGGCCGTGTTTTATTTGGATTTGAACGGAACGACGAGTATGGTTTCCCGGTTTGAATACTGATTTCGAGCGCGTGAATTATCCGGTTCGGATTTTTTAAGTCAACCGTGTTGTAATAATCGGGATCAAGTTTTTTTAACTGAAACCGCAGACTTTCCAATCCTTCGTTTTCAAGTTTGTCCTTTAGCATTTTCCGAATTTCAGGATCTGCATCGGGCATAATGTCAATTCCCTGGCAAACAGCATCGATATAAAGCATTGAGCCACCAACGAGTAAAACTAAATTGCTGGTTTTTAAAATTGAATCAATCACATCCAATGCCTCATTTTCGTATCTGCTGGCATTATAATTCTGTTTGATTGAATGAGTTTGTATGAAGTGATGTTTAACAGCTTTTAATTCTTCAATATCCGGTACTGCAGTCCCAACGGCCATTTCCTTGAAAATCTGTCGCGAATCGGCCGATACAATTTCAGTTTTAAAGTGTTGGGCGATTTTAATTCCGGTTTTTGTTTTTCCAATACCGGTTGGGCCGGTTAGAACAATTAAATATTTCTGCATGTACCCGCTGTTTTATCACAAATTAAGAACAAAAAAGGACTGTTCAATATTCTGAACAGTCCCTGAATTTTTTAAATTGCTATCAGCGGGTTAAAAATCCTCCATTTCACCAAAAATCTCGGTGTAATCTTCAAGCTCACCAAAAAGCATGTAAACTTTTTCTTCCTGGTGGTCTAAGGGTTCCTGATCAATTACGTCAATATCCTCCCCTAAAACCTGCAAGGGAGATTCACCCCGTTTTAAAGTGACTAATGGTTCATTTAGATTTTTTTCCATAATGATATCTGTTAATTCTATTAATAATGATCTGTCGTTTAAAAAATCAAAAGTATAAATGAGTTTTTGCCCTTTCGATTGAATCAAATCTGAAAGTGAGGTTTTTTGCATAATGTAATATGCAGCTCCATTCATCCCCAGGTCAAGCATCGAAATTTCCTTTTCCTTTAAACCCCTTTTATCAGGAATAAAGAATGATGCCAGTTGGTGTGATTCGTAACCTAAACTTTTTTGAATAATTGAGTGGAAATCGAAAAAGGTATGTCTTTTTGATAATTCAACTTCGAGTTGAAAGTTTTTGCATTCTTGTGAAATGATTTGAAAATGAAAAATCATAAAGTACACTTTTGAATTCGGCTCAAATTTTAAATGTTTTTATTCAATATCCAAGAAGAAAAAATGCTAAACATTAGATAAAAGCTATCGGGTAAATTGATATCTGGTTTTAAAAAGCCATTTTTCAGTGGGTCAAAAAACTGATTTATAATTATTTTGAATGAATAATTTTCAATTTATCCAATACATTTCTCATGAAAAAAGGCTCCATTAAAAAATGTTAAAAGAAAATTAACAAGAAAAAATATCGAACAGATACGTCTGCTATTCGGTAAATATCATTCTTTCCCGAATTGAAATGTTTTCTGTAATTGAAATTGATTTTTTGAAACTAATGTAATTTGGATCAATGATTAAGTTTTAATTTTAGCATCCGGTTAAACATTTAATATGCGAAGCACAGCATTATTTGCAGAGAATATAAGGATTGCGCTGCAGTCAATACGAAGTAATATTCTTCGTTCAATTTTAACGGTATTGATTATTGCCATTGGCATTACTGCCCTGGTGGGTATTTTAACCGCCATTGAATCAATAAAAACATCGATTACAAAGGAATTTACAATTCTTGGTGCAAATACTTTTTCAATTACCAGCAGGGGAATGAGAGTACAGATTGGAAATCAACGATACCGTACAAAGAACTATTCATACATTTCGTATTACGAGGCAAAAGAATTTAAAAGGCAATTCAATTTTCCGGCAACAGCATCAATCTCGGTTAATTCTACCGGTACAGCAACCTTAAAATATGGTTCCGAAAAAACAAATCCGAATATTACAGTTCGCGGCATCGATTTGGATTATTTGTTTACATCGGGCTATGAAGTGGAACAGGGAAGATCTTTTAGTGAAGATGATATTAACTCGGGGAGAAATATGGCTTTGATTGGAAGCGAACTTGCAAAAAAATTATTTAAGGGCGGGGAAAATCCACTTCAGAAAGTTATCAGTATTGGAAATGGAAAATATAAGGTAATTGGTGTTCTCAGGGAAAAAGGAAGTGGATTTGGCGGAAGCAGCGATTTGGCCTGTTTTATACCTTATTCAAATTCACGCTCTTATTTTTCAAGGCCAAACATGAATTTCGATATTCAGATAAAAGTGAACCAACCTGAATTAATTGATGCAGCCATTGGTCAGGCTGAATCCGTTTTTCGAAATGTCCGGAATTTATCGCCTCTTGATGAATCGGATTTTAATGTTGAAAAGAGTGATAATATTGTAAATCTGCTATTAAAGAACATCAAAAATATAACAATGGTTGCTACAATTATTGGTTTTATTACTCTTTTGGGGGCAGCCGTCGGGTTGATGAATATCATGCTTGTATCAGTAACCGAACGCACCAGGGAAATTGGCGTGAGAAAGGCTATCGGTGCAAAAAATAAAACGGTTAAGCAACAATTTTTAATTGAAGCTATTGTTATCGGACAAATTGGAGGATTACTGGGGATTGTATTGGGAATTTTGGCTGGTAACCTGGTTTCAGTAATGATAGGTTCTTCGTTTATTATACCCTGGGGTTGGATTCTGATGGGAGTTGCCCTTTGTTTTGGAGTTGGCATTATTTCAGGGTACTATCCTGCCCAAAAAGCTTCGCAACTTGATCCTATTGAATCTCTTCGTTATGAATAAAACAAAAAAGGATGCCTTCCGACATCCTTTTTATTACAATATTCTTTACAGATTATTTTACCGAATCCATATATTCAATCAGTTCAACAACTTTTTTCGAATAACCCATTTCGTTATCATACCACGAAACAACTTTTACAAAAGTATCGGTTAAAGCAATACCAGCGCCGGCATCAAAAACCGAAGTACGGGTTTCGCCCATAAAGTCATTCGATACAACAGCATCTTCAGTATAACCCAAAACACCTTTCATAGTAGTTTCTGAAGCCAGTTTCATTGCAGCACAGATTTCTTTGTAAGAAGCAGGTTTTGCAAGATTTACAGTTAGGTCAACAACAGAAACGTTGGGTGTTGGAACACGGAAAGCCATTCCGGTTAATTTTCCGTTTAATTCAGGAATAACTTTTCCAACGGCTTTTGCAGCTCCGGTTGATGAAGGAATAATATTCTGGCTTGCACCGCGTCCGCCTCGCCAGTCTTTGGCTGAAGGCCCGTCAACTGTTTTTTGAGTTGCGGTGGTTGCATGAACAGTTGTCATCAAACCATCAACAATACCAAAATTGTCATGCAATACTTTGGCAATTGGCGCCAAACAGTTGGTTGTACAAGACGCATTCGACACAAATGCCATATCGTTTTTATAAGAAGTATGGTTAACTCCCATAACAAACATTGGCGTGTCGTCTTTTGAAGGAGCTGACATAATTACTTTTTTTGCACCGGCATCAATATGTCCCTGTACTTTTTCTTTTGTAAGGAATAATCCTGTAGATTCAACAATATATTCAGCACCTACTTCTCCCCATTTCAAATCAGCAGGATTTTTCTCGGCTGTTACACGGATTTTTTTCCCGTTAACCATTAAAGAGCCATCTTTTACTTCAACAGTTCCGTTAAATCTGCCGTGAGTTGAATCATACTTTAACATGTAAGCCATGTAATCAACATCGATAAGATCGTTAATACCTACAACCTCAACATTTTCGCTGGCCACTGCAATGCGGAATACAAAACGGCCAATACGACCAAATCCGTTAATACCTATTTTAATTTTCGACATAGTTGTGAAAGTTTTAATTATTTTGAATTTTTTGTGTAAAGTAAATACTATTATCGCATTGAATCAAGCCCGATTTTTATTTTCGGATAAAAAATGGTTAACCTTAATGTTAATTTAAAAGTCAATTTCCTTTCAATATTTCAAATATTTCTGTGATACTGTGAATAAAATGAAAAATATTCAATTCTCAGTGGGTTGAAATTGGTGTAACATATTTGTTTTTATTGAATTAAACCGGTTTTTAGCTGTTCCTATTTAAATGAAAATAGAAAAAACAGCCTTGTTATACCGTTGAATCCCCTGAATTTACAGGAATTTTAAATTCGGTTTGGGAGTAAGCAGGACATTTACATGTTTTGCATGATGTATTCAATAATGAAATTATGATAATGGTAAATGTTATAAATACTACAGCATATTTACTGATGTAAATTCTAAATTGATTGAATGTTGATAAATGACTAAACCACCAAATAACCCTCTTTGGAATGGAATAAAATCCTGTTTTCATTTTCCTGAATCTTATTAATGTATTAAATGCGTCTTAAACACCAATAAATAGCGAAAAAATAAATGATTTATTGTCGATATTTGAAAAATTAAGTTTAAAATTGCAACAATTTTGAAGATGATACAGATCTACGATGATCAAAAATAAATATTTTGGGTAGTTATTAAGAATTAAGATTTGGTTTTCAAATGAAGACTGTTGAAAACATTAATAAAAAAGAAAGTATTTTATGCAACATATATTTTGTACATTGTTGCAAAATTTTATACGTTTGTAATATTTACCAATAGTGGACAAATAAAGTAGTCTGAATATATGATTAAAGAATTAAATAAATTAAAAAACAATCAATCAATTAAGTACAATTTAAAAACAAATGCTATGAGAAAATTATTTACTCAGCTTATTAGTAGTTTTATACTAATTATGGTATTCGTTTTACAAGGCCTTGCACAAACATTTCCTGTTTTGGGGCCAAGTAGCGATTTTACCAATCATAAAAAAGGCGATGCTTTTGTGCTGACTGCTTCAGAAAAAGTAGTTCCCGGCGCAGGTGTTATTCGCCTTAAACAAGGTACAACAACATTGGCTGCTTATCAGGCAAACAATGCAAATGTTGCTATTACAGTTAAAACCGATGGTAGTTATGCAATCTCGGTCAATTTTTCAAGTTTTCTGGTTGAAGAGGTGGCTTACACCCTGGACGCTGATGCAAACTTCGTAAAAGCTGATGACAATGGCGAGGCAAGCAGTGCACACGTCTGGAATGTATTGGTAGGTGATTTTACACCTCCGGCTTTGGCTGCAACTGCTCCGCTATTACCACTAAATGGTGCAACATCGGTGCAGTTAGATGCTGATTTAACCATTAAATTTAACGAACCGGTTCAGGTTGCTACAGGTGGACAGTTATTTATCTATAAAGATAATGGTACACCTCATGGTGATCTTTATGAAGTTGTTAGTGCTTCGCAAATCAGTGGAGGTATGACTTCAACTTTAGTAATTAATCCGAACAATAATTTTACTGAATTACAAAAGTATTACGTAACAATTCCCGATGGTGCAATTGTTGATTATAATGCTGCTCCGTTAACTGACAACAAAAACAAATTCGCAGGCTGGTTAACAAACAATATCTGGGCATTTACCACGCGCGATGCTTCTGCGCCAACTGTTACAGATATTATGGCTGATAATATTGCAGCAACTTCCTTTGATGTATTCACCAAATTGAATGAAAAAGGTAAGGTGTATGTTTTGGCAGTGGCAAATGATGCGACTCCGTTGGCTGCTGATTTTACCGCAGTAAATGGAATGAAAGTCGTTGAAGTTACAGATCCTAATGTAAGTGTAAAAGTTAGTTTAACTCAGTTTTTTAATGGGACGACAGGTGCGGCAATGGTAACCGGAACTGACTATGATGTTTGGGTTATTACCGAAACAAAAGATGTTCCTGTTGTACTAAGTGCACCGGTTAAAAAACTGGATGTTAAAACTATAGATGTAACAAAACCTTTAACTGTTGATTATTATCCTGCACCAGGGGCGATTGCTGCTGATGTTAACACAAAAGATAAAATATATGTAGTTGTTAATGAGGATATCAAAATCGGAACAGGATCTGTTGAAATTTACGAGTGGAGTACCAGTTTGAACCATGTTCTTGCACTTACTGTACCCGCTACTTCATTAACTGTAAAAAATACTACCACTCTTAATGGGGATACATTATTTATCCCTGTTGCAAAAACATTGTGGAAAAGTTCAACTCAGTATTTTGTAAAATATAACGAAGGTATTGTTACTGACCTTGCAGGAAACAAACTTGCAGGTAAAACAACCACCGAAGACTGGAAATTCACGGTTAAAGATTTTCTGGCTCCTACTTATGCTGTAGTTCCTGCTAATGGTGCTACAGGAGTTGCTCAAACAGCGCCGCAGGTAAAAATTACTTTTAATGAACCAATTTACTGGGACGATGACAATAATACTGCAACTGCAGTTGTGGCTGTTACAAGTGCAAATTTAAATGCCTTTACTGCTGCTGCTTTGGTATTGAAAAAAGGTACAGCAATTGCTCCATACACAGCAACAATTGCAGGTAACTTAGTTTCTTTAACAATTACCACAGTTGCTAGTTTGGATGCGTATGAACTTACCATTAATACAAAGAAGATAGCCGATGCAACAGGTAATTTTGGAACAACAGAAGACAAAATTACTTTCACAATAAAAGACTTTGAAGGTCCAGTGGTAACAGTTGAACCTGTAACTGCCGGTGCTGCTGATAATATTCTGGTTAAATTCAATGAACCGGTTGTAAATGCGAATGGTTCAGCTATAACTGACGCTGATGTGGCGAACATGATTATCTTCCGCAAAGGGACAGATGCTTCAGGCGCAATTGTATCAGCATCTTACTCAGTTGCAGCCGATGCAAAATCATTCATCATTAATCCTACAAATGATTTTACCACGCCTGGCGATACTTACTATGTAAGATTAGGTGCCGGTGCAGTTAAAGACGCGGCTGGAAATGCCAATGCATTGAAAGAACAGATAGTTACAGTAAAAGATTTTATTGCTCCTACAGCAGCATTTTCGGGTATTGGAACTTCACCTGTTAATCCGGCCACTGTGGCTCCGGTGATTACTTTCAGCGAAGCTATGGAAACGTTGGCAGGAATTGCTGTAAGTGGTGATGCGACAAGTTTGGTAAACGTTAAAGAGAACGGTGATAATGTAGCCTATACAGCGGCATGGGATGTTTCAGTTCCTGGTACTCCAAAAATTGTTATTTCAGCCGTATTCAATCCGAGTAAGACATATACAATTTCTGTAGGTAAATCTCTTCAGGATGTTGCAGATAATTTATTCCAGGGTATTTCAACAACATTTACAACCTGGTCAAATGTAGCTCCTGCGATGGTTTCAACTTCGCCTGCAAACAATGCAGTTCAACAGGAAAATAACGTTGTTCTTACAGTGACGTTTGATCAACCCGTTGTAGCTGGAGCTGGTTCAATTACATTCAGCGGAACTTCAGCAGCTGTTGGAACAACTCCAATTAGCGGAGCGGTTTTAACAATCAATCATGCTTCATTTGTAAACGATGAAACGATAACTGTTAATGTTCCTGCAGGTTTTGTAAAAGGTATAAATGGTATAAATGCACCTGCGGTTTCATGGACTTTTAAAACTCGCGAAACAGTTAAACCAACAATTACTGCATATTCTCCTGGAGTTGGAGCAACTGGTGTGGCTTTGGATTCTAAGCTTAAATTGACTTTTAGCGAACCAATTGTTAAGAAAATAGGTAATATTTATATCAAGGATTATGCTACTGATGTAACTATTCAGTCATTATCGGAAGTAAATTGTGCTGTTCTGGCATCGCCAAATAATAATCAGCTTGAAATTACTCCGGTTGCCGGATTTGATTATAACAAGCATTATTATGTGGTTATTACTGAAGGTCTTGTTGAAGACGTAAACGGAAATAAGGCTGCTGCAATTACAAATAATTCGTGGCATTTTACAGCTGCTGCAAATCCTGGTGCTTTCACAGTAGCTTCAAGTGTACCTGCTGATGGAGTTGATAAAGTTGCCGCCGGCATTAATCCTGTCACTGTAACATTTAACCGTGATATTAAAGTTGGTTCACAATCTGCTTCTGCAAAGATTATCCTGAAAAATGAAACTGATAATCTGATTGTAATAAGCGATGCTGCCAATACCGGTCGTTTTACATATAGCGGAACTACATTAAGTATTAATACTGCTACTGATGTTATTGCAAATAAAGAATATTCACTGACACTGGAAACAGGAATAGTTACCGATGCCTGGAATACACCTAATACATCCAAAGTTATCACTTTCTATACATTTGATAACAACGGTCCAAAGGTTGCAAGTCATACTCCTGCTAAAGATGCTACGAATGTTCCCGTTAGCACAACTATCGTTGTAAATTGGGATGAAACTCCAGTGCTTGCATCGAATGGTGCAGCTATTTCTGCTGCACTCATTAAAAGTAATGCTTTAGTTACCGTTAACGGAACTACAAACTATACTGCATCGGTTAGCGGTACACAATGGACATTAACCATGGATGCGCCATTTGCACAGAATACATTGATTCCCGTAGTGGTTAAACAAACTTTAGTTAAAGATGCTGGTGGTAAAACACAGGCAGCAGATTATAACTGGTCGTTTACAACTGCTGATTTAACCAGTAATGCACCAACAGCATTTGTAGTTACAGAAAACACCAAAGGAACAGAAGTTAAATTTACAGTAAATTACAATGAAAAAGGCAAGGTTTATTACTGGATTCAACCTGCTGCTGACGCTGCTCCTAATGCTGGTGATATCATGACCTTAGGTAAAGTTATTGAATTTGCAGCCGGCGGAACAAGCGCTGCTCAAACAGTAACTGGTCTTACTTCAGGTGCTGCATACAGAGCCTATTTTGTTGCAGTTGATGCATCGGTTAATGCAAACCAGAGTACAATATATGCTCCTGCACAATTTATGACAATTGACGTTGTTGCCCCGAAGGTAACCGCTTTGGCTCCTGCCAATGGTGCAGTAGATATTGCTGCAGATGTAAAACTTAAGCTTTGGTTTGATGAAACAGTTGTTATTGGCACAGGTACAGTAGTTATCCGTGAAGTAGCAACTGATATTGTTGTGGAAGTTCTTGCTGTTACAGCCGGAAATACTGTTCTGACTACCACTGCGGGCAAAACTACTGCTGAAATAACCAGGGGTGTTGCTCTATCTAGCAAAAAACAGTATTATGTTGAAGTAGCTGGTGGAACATTCACTGATGTTGCGACTAATCCAATGGCTGCTATAAGTGGTGTTGCTAACTGGTCGTTTACAACTAAGGATACAGTGTTACCGTTACTTGTAAAAACAGTACCGGATTATGCTGCTGCACTTACGCCAATGATTATTAAAGGTTCAACGCTTTCAATTGAATTCAATGAGGCTATGAAAGCGCCAACTACCGGAGTTGTTTATGTAAGATATGTATCAACAGGTAATGTATTTGAAGTTATCAACGCAAATGCTTTAATATTGAGTGCTGACCAGAAAACATTTAGTTTCAATATGACAAATGTACCGGTTGAACAAACTGAATTCTGGGTTGATCTTGCATCGATATCACTTACAGATCTTGCTAACAATGCCTGGGTTAATACATTAGGCTCAACATGGAATTTCATCATTAAAGATCAGACTCCACCTGCAATTTTAACAATTGTACCTGCTAACAATGCAACAGGTGTTGTAATTGGAACAAATGTGACAATTACATTTACTGAAGGAATTTTCAAAGCGCCTGTGGCTCCTGCAACAGCACCCGTGGTTCTTACAGCAACTACAATTAAGGATATGATCTCGTTGAAAGATCCTGCTGGTGCTTCAGTTGCCTATACAGCAACTTTAACAACAGTTGATGCAAATAATGGTGTGGTTACGGTAACTCTTGACCCAACGGCTGATTTAAAAAGCGAAACAAAATATACTGTAACAATCAGTCCGGTTGTTGACTTCCTGCTAAATGTTAGCAGCGAAATGACAAGATCATTCACTACAAAGGATATGACCGCTCCAAAAGTAACTGTTTGGAAACCTGCTTACGATACTCAGTTTAATCCAAAAACCGGTGTTGTTACAGTTACATTCAGTGAAGCAATTTACGATGAAGTAACTTTAACTTCAGAATTGAATCCTACGGTAATTGAGATAGTACCTGTAAATATTCCTTCGTTCTTCAACTACAATGTTGGTACAATAACAAGGGGTGCGGATAATAAAATCAATAGCTTTACTGCGGGTGCCGCTATTCCGTTCAGTGGTGCAATCTCTGCTGACAAGAAAGTAATAACTTTAACTCCTGCTGCTTCCGCAGTTCCATTGGCATCAGAAGCCTGGTACAGGGTTCAGTTAAAAGCTTTAGTTGTTGAAGATATTGCTGACAACGCAAATGCTGCTGACGAAACTATTTTCAGAGTTGAAGATACTGTTGTTCCAACAGCAACTGTTTATACTCCACAGGGTCCTGCAGCAAATGATGCGGCGATGACTATCACATTCAGTGAAAAAATACAAATTGGTACAGGAAATATTTATGTACGTAATTTTGTGAATGGTGAAGTTGTTGAAACGATTGCTGTTAACAGTACTAATGTAACTATTGACGCGGCCGGAACTAAAGCAACAATTAAACATGCTAACTTCCCGGCAGCCATGAATTTCTTTGCAACGGCTGATGCTGGTACATTTAAGGATGTCTCAACCAATGCCAATCCTTGGGCTGGTATTGCAACAGATGCTATTAATACATGGAAATTCAGCACTTTGGATGCTGTTCCTCCGGTAGTTTTGCCACAGGCAGGTTTATACCCTGTTCCAGGTACAAACAATGTTGCATTGAATACTTCAATCCATGTAGTATTTGATAAAGAAATTGCGTTAAATACAGATGGCGTTACCCGCTGGGTGGTGATTTATAACGAAGACTGGACGCCAAATCAGGTTATTGAAGTAAACGCTGCAAACATTGAATTGAAACCTTTGACTACTCCTGTTTACCAGGCTAATCGGATCATGTCCATCAAACATTCAAATCTGCAGCCTAGCAAGAAATATTATGTAAGAGTAATGGCAGGTTCAGTTGTTGATATGGCAGGTAATCTGTTTGCTGGTATTATGGATGATTCATGGCACTTCAGTACTGAAGACAACAGTGCACCTAATGTAGTAAGTTTAAGTCCTGCTGACAATGCCACTGGCGTTGACAACAAAACAAAACTTGTTATGACATTCGACCGTAGTATTGTAGCAAATGCTGCCGGTAAAATTAAATTGTACAAAGAAGGTGGTGCAGGACAACTTGGTGTTTTAATCGAAACAATCGATCCTACATCGGCATCAGTTACTATAAACGAAAAAGTTGCAACTATTACTTTAAAGGAATGGTTGGATTATGAAACAGGTTATTATGTAATTGTAGATGCCGGTGCATTCACAAATACATCTTCAAATAACTTACCGTTTGCAGGTATAACTACTACACAGGGTTGGAATTTTAAAGTTGAAAAACTTGTATGTGATCCGATTGCGGTTGTTATTACTACTAAACAGCAACTTGAGTGTTCAGCAGTTGTAAATATTACCGTTCAAACAACGGGCAGTTATGTTCTTACTTTGGATGGCGATACAGTAATGGCAGGTGATCACACTCTGGCTTCCGGAAAATACGTTGTGGTTGCAACAAATGCTGATGGCGATTGCAGTGATACCAAAAACCTAATGGTTGGTACGAAAGCTGTTGTTAAAACAGAAACTGTTGAAACATACCCAGGTGAAGCTGTACACTACGTAAACGAAGAAGCTGAAATTGATACTATGCTTATGGCTGGTGTTCATACTTTCACATACGATTACGAAGGATGTACAAGAACTCTTGTTGTAACAGTTGTTGCAAAAATGAGAACTCCAAAAATTGCTGAAATTCAGGGAGAAAAGGACAATTCACCTTTAGTTGGAAAAATAGTGAAAGTAGTTGCTACTGTTACTGGTGTTGCACCTGGTGAAGGTTTCTTTATGCAGGATGCTCAAGCAGCATGGAGTGGAATCTGGGTAGAATTCAGTCCTGCTACTTACGAAGGAATTCAGATTGGAAATGGTGTTTCAGTTGTTGGTGAGGTAGCCGAAGTTGCAAATGTTACATCGCTTATAAATGTAACTATTGAGTTTGTTCCACCAATTATTACTGTAATATCTCCAATCATGTTGGCAAATCCATCAGACTTAAAAGCTGAAAAATACGAAAGTGTACTTGTTAAAGTTGAAGGTGCCCGTGCTTCCGCACAGGATGCTGGTAATGGAGAATGGACTATTTACTACCAACAAACAAATAATGCAGTTGTAAATGACTGGTTATATACTAAGGCAGTTGTAGTTGCAGACCATTATTATGATGTAACCGGTGTTGTAAACGGCAGACTTGACAACTTCAAACTTGAACCAAGAATTGAGCCTGATGTAAAAGACATCACAATTACTAAAGTTGATCCGGAATTGGCAAATACTTTCAAAGTATATCCTAATCCGTTCAATGATAGAATATTATTAGATAATAATGACAAAGTGACTCGCGTGGTTATTAATAACATCGCAGGTCAAAGAGTTATTGATATTGAATATCCGAACCGTGAAATCCGTACTGCTAATCTGGTTAGCGGCATCTACGTAATCAGTATTTATACTGAAGACGGAATTGCCAAAACAGAAAGGATGATTAAAAGGTAATACCGAATTGATTGATTAAAAAGGGAAGCTTTATGCTTCCCTTTTTTTTTATAAAACTTTATAGCTATGGAATTATTAAACCAACATGTATCCATCCGGAAATTTAAGAATCAGCCAATATCAAAATCAGTAATTGATGCTATTATTTATGCAGGTACAAAGGCATCAACTACTGGTAATATGCAGTTGTACAGTGTTGTTATCACTGAAATGCAGGAGCTTAAAGAAAAATTATTGCCTCTTCATTTTAATCAGAATGTAGCAAAAAGCGCCCCTGTTTTACTAACATTTGTTGCCGATTTTAACCGGTTTACGAAATGGTGCGAAATAAATATGGCACAACCGGGATATGATAATTTTCTCTCCTTTTTTACGGCTGCAATCGACGCATTGCTCATGGCTCAAAATGTTTGTATTGCTGCGGAAAATCAGGGATTGGGAGTTTGTTATCTCGGAACCACAACATATAATGCGCGTGAGATAATTAAAGTACTCGAATTACCTAAACTTACTTTTCCGGTAACAACCATCGCAATGGGTTATCCCGATGAAACTCCTGATTTAACGGACAGAATCCCATTAAAAGGCATTATACATTGGGAAAAATACAAAGATTACTCAAGTAAGGATATTAAAGAATTATACGCTTTTAAAGAAAGTCTTGATTCATCGAAAAAGTTTGTGAAAGAAAACAATAAACAAACACTGGCGCAGGTATTTACAGATGTGCGATACAAAAAAGGAGATAATGAATTCTTTTCACAAAAAATGCTTGAAGTATTAAAAGAGCAGGGATTTCTAATGTAAGTCTTATTCTGCCAGAAAGTTCTTAATAAGCAACATAAATTCCTGGCGGTAAAGGTTGCCAATTGGGAGTTTGGTATTATTAATTTTAACCATGTTTCCTTCTATCAATTCTATTTTATCTAACGATATTATAAATGATTTATGGATCCTGTAAAACTGACTCGCAGGAAGCAGATTTTCTATTTTTTTCATCGAAAGGTTGATTACCAGCTTTTTGTCAGTCAGGTATAATTTTATGTAGTCACCAAGCCCTTCGACATAAAGGATGTCATCAATCTTTACTTTAATCGTTTTTTTATCAGATTTGACAAATATAAAATCATTTTGTTTTTCTATCGTGTCAGTTTTAGATACGGACTGTTTTAATAAAAGCAATTCTTCAGCACGGAAATATGCCTTACAAAAACGTTCAAAAGAAAAAGGTTTTTTTAAATAGTCTATCACGTTCAATTCAAATCCATCAAGAGCATATTCAGAATAAGCTGTTGTTAAAATAACCAGTGGCGGATTTTTTAATGTTTTTAAAAAATCAATTCCCGAAAGTTTGGGCATATTGATATCTAAAAAAAGTAAATCAATTTGTTTATCCTGAATGATGCTATGCGCGCTAATG
>Ga0351903_1004_pt1 | contig 69405 bp, 43 predicted proteins | sample BONcelHT113001D6_FD_206874 | JGI IMG/M metagenome (GOLD analysis project Ga0351903, IMG submission 206874) | Enriched cells from coal bed in the Powder River Basin, Montana, United States - BONCAT cells T11 rep1 HSBNCT.T11.300.1.D6 ... | reverse complement strand
GCGACGTTCGTCGGTCTGGACAACTTCAAGCGCTTTTTTCAGGATGCGCGCGCGATGGGCGATATCCGCACCACGCTGATTTTCGCGGCGGGCAGCGCGATCCTGTTAAACCTCATGGGGCTTGTGTATGCGCTGCTGATGGAAAGGCCCTTCCGGGGGCGTAGCACGGCGCGGGTGGTCATTTACCTGCCCGCGATCATCAGTCCGTTGATCATGGGCTACATCTGGTACTTTCTGCTCCAGCCCGGGCGCGGCTTCCTTTATTATGCGCTGGCGCGCTTCCAGATACCGCTTGGCAACTGGATGGGCGATTATGCCACCACCATGACTGTATTGATCCTTGTGAATGTTTGGCAGTACGCGGGCATGACGATGATCATCTACCTCGCGGGGCTCAACAATATATCCGCAGACCTGCGCGAAGCCGCCGTGATTGACGGCGCGGGGCCTTGGCAGCTGTTCACGCGCGTTACGCTGCCGCTGCTTATGCCCGCTATCCGCATCAACGTGGTTACCAACATCATCGGCTCGCTTTCGGTGTTCGACATAATCATGTCCCTGACCGAGGGCGGGCCGGGTTATGCCACCGAGAGCCTGAGCATCTACATCATGCGCATGTGCTACGGCAGCCGCACGGGCTATTCCACAGCGGTGGCGATGATCCTGTTCTTCATCATTCTGATGCCCGTGCTCATCTCCATGCGCCTGACGCGCGCGAGCGATTAGGAGGCGCATGAATATGAAACACCTGATGAAACCCCTGCGCGTCACAGCGCTTCTGCTCATCTGCCTGATGTGCCTGATTCCCTTCTATGTGCTGCTGGTGCTCTCGCTTAACGCCCCCAGCCGCGTGTTTTATGAGGGCAACCTGTTTGTGCCGACCTTTGCATGGAGCAACTATGCCGAGGCGTGGACGCGCAGCCGCGTGGGCACGGCCATGGTCAACTCCGCGGTGATCACCTTTGGCACGCTGGGGCTTACGGTGCTGCTGGGCGGCATGGCGGGCTACGCCATCGCGCGGCGCGCAACCCTGTATAATAAGGCTGTTTTCTCGCTGCTCATCGGCTGCATGATGATACCCGGCATCATCAACACAGTGCCGCTGTACACGCTCATGCGGCGCATCGACGCCATCAACACCCTGTGGGGCATGGTGCTGGTGTGCAGCACGCTGTGCCTGCCATCAGGCGTGTTCATCTATACCACGTTCATCCGCTCGCTGCCGCGCGAACTGGACGAGGCCGCCGAGGTGGACGGCTGCACCGGCGCGCGCGTCTACTTTCGCATCATCTTCCCCATTTTGAAGCCCGCCACCGCGAGTTTCGTGATTTTAAACGGCTTTGGCGTGTGGAACAACTACGCGCAGGCGGTGTTCTTCCTGCAATCGCGCGCCAAGCAGAACATCCCGCAGGCGCTGTCGGTGTTTTTTCAGCAGTTTGGCGGGGCCAAGTGGCACTTAATGAGCGCCACGGCGGTCATCGCCATCGTGCCGGTGGTCATCATCTTCCTGCTGTTTCAGCGGCAGTTTATCGAGGGGCTTACGGAAGGGGCGGTGAAGGGATGAGCTCGCTTGTTACGGAAAAGGGCCGTTACGAAACGGGCGAGCCCATCGCGCTGCGCCTGTCGCTGGACGGTACGGCCGCAGACCGCGCGGAGGTGGTTGTGACCCGTCTTCAACACCAGCTGTACCGCTTTCCCCTGTCGCTCACGGGTGATGAAACGCCCTTCTGCCTGCCGCCTGTTGCGGAAGGCGGCGCTTGCTTTGGCGTAACGGTGCTGCTCACGAATGGCGGCCAGGCGGCGGGGCGTGCCTCCACCGCCGTGAACGTGGGCGGCGCGGTGCTGCGCTACGGGTTCCTGAGCGATTTTCTGCCCGAGGGCGACGAAGACGTGGCCGCGCTGGCCAAGTACCACATCGACCATGTGCAGTTTTATGACTGGAGTTACCGGCACGACACGCTGGTGGCCGATACCGACGAATATGCCGATATGATGGGCAAGCGCGCCAGCCTGCCCGCCATCCGCGCCAAGATAGATGCTTGCCACGCGCGCGGGATGCGCTGCATGGCCTACGGCGCGGTGTATGCCGCCAGCCGCGCCTACCGCGACGCGCATCCGCAGCAGGGCCTCTACGCGGGTGGCGAAAGGCCGCTGGTGTTTATCGACACCTTTTACTACATGGACATCGAAAGCGCGTGGCGGGAACGCCTGTTTGACCAGTATGCGCAGGCCATGGCGCGCGTGGGTTTCGACGGTATCCACATGGACACCTACGGCGAGCCCAAGCGCGCGCTGGGGTATGACGGCACCCCCCGCGACTTGGGCGCGGCGCTGCCCGCGCTCATCCATGACGCGGACGCGGCTTTGCGAAAGCGCGGCCTTTCGCCACGGCTGATCTTCAACAACGTAGGCGCGTGGCCGGTGGAAGCGACCCGTTACATCCCACAGGCCGCGGTGTATATGGAGCTGTGGCCGCCGATGGAACACCTGCGCCACCTGCGGCAAGCCGCGCGTGTTGCCGCCGAGGTCGGCAAACCCGTGGTGTTGGCCGCCTACCCCGCCCCCTTCCGCACCGACACGCCGGAGCGTGCGCTGGTCGGGCAGTGCATTACATCGTTTGCCATCGCGCTGGCCGGGGCGACGCAGCTGTTTTTAGGCGAACGGGATGCGGTCACTACGCAGGGGTATTATGCGGATTACACCGCGCTGATGCCATGGCAGGCGGAACGCGTCAAGGCTTATCAGGATTTCTTCGTACGCTATCAGGAGCTGCTGTTTGACCGTACGCTAACCGATGTTTCCATGACCCACTTCGGGTGGGACAATCAGGAATACAGGTGCGATCAGCCCTGCTCCGTTGAGGGCGAGCCGGACATGCTGTGGCTTACCTTCCGCGAGAACGCAACGCGCAAGCTGGTGGGGCTCATCAACCTGCACGGTGTGGGTGACGACCGCTGGAACACCGGCAAAGAGCCGCCGACCCCGCAGGCGCATATCACCCTTCGCATGCTTTTGTTGCACCCCGTGCAAACCGCATGGTATGCCACGCCGGACAGTAACCTTGGCGAGGCCGTGGCGCTCCCCTGCGTTTGCACGCAGACCCCGCTGGGCGTAGAGGCTGCTGTAACCATTCCACAGCTGGAATGTTGCGGCCTGCTGTGGCTGGACGGGCAGTGATACTGTGCCAAACTGCCGAAGCGCGCAAGGCAAGCCGCAACGAAGGCCGCTCATCAGGATGTTACGCGCTTTGACTTATCCCGCCAAACGGACGCCTGTTCCAGCGTCCGTTTTCTTGCATTAACGGGTGAACTGGGCGCCCAACTGCCACGGAGAATGCGACGCAGTGTGCCGCATATAGCTTCCGCCACTCTTTCATCTCCAACACCCATTGCGCGGGGCAGGCTCTGCCCTTGGCAGGTGCCTGCCGTACGTTTGTTGCTGTGCGTATATCAAGCGTTGTGGTCGATGCCAAGTTTGATGAAGCAAACAAGGACATAGCGCAAGTTTTCTGACTGGTCAGCGCCAGTGTGATGCATGAAAGACAACATCCAGCCGGTACAGGCTGTCTATGAAATGAAGACCACCATCATGAATATGCCATTCGAAGAATAACACGACGCCGCAGCGTCGCTTGCGGGTGAGCACCACATACGCCCTAACGCGCTATCACAGCACTGATCTGTGCCGTCAGGTCGTTTTCCTGATCCGTGATCAGTATGCATTCACTGATGGGGAACGCCTTGCATAGCGTATTGCGCCCCACCTTGCTCGAGTCTGCCAGCACGTAGGTCGTCTGGGCGTTCGCCTTGACGATGCGTTTTTTGCTGGCTTCGCGCATATCGAAGGTGCTTACGCCGCCATGCAGCGATATGCCGCTGGCACCGATAAACGCGCGGTCAAAAAGCATCTCCCCCAACTGCCTGTCCGTCGTGGGCCCGCTGATGGACGCTATGGCTTTGTTCAGCTCGCCGCCGAGGAGGATCAGCGTGCCATGCAGCTTGTTTGCGTCGTTGAGGATATAAGTGTTGCTGGTGACGATCGTGATGTCCTTCTCGCGAAGGTAATGCGTCATCAGCGAGGTTGTGGTGCCGCTGTCGATATAGATGGTTTCACCGTCATGCACATATTCTGCCGCACATCGTGCGATGCGCTCTTTGATGTCAATGTTCATGCGTGCCTTTTCGGCGACGGGGAGCTCCACGTCCTCTGCGGTCGACAGCTTGACCGAGCCACCGCGGAGCATTTGCACTTGGCTGTCCTGCTGCATGGCCAGTATATCGCGGCGTATCGTGCTCATCGAGGAGGGCGAAAGCTGCTTTTGCAGGTCGTCCAGTGTCATGATTTCATTTTCGCACAGAAGGGCAAGGATCTTCTTTCTGCGAAGATAGGGAATCATCGTTCCTTCCGATACTGGCACAATGCTTCCTCCAAATCTGCGCAATGGACGGCAAACACCGCCGCAAAGACCTTGCAAGAATGGCATTATTATAGCAAGCCTTGTCAAATATAGCAAGCGGGTGCGCCTAAATAGGCGACTTCAGCAGCATGGCCAACGTGGGCATGGATGGCTGTGCGCCAACCGCCGACACGGTGATCGCGGCGGCCCGCGTGGCGAGCGCCGCCGCTTGAGCAAGCGTACAGCCCTCAAGCAGGCCATAGGCAAGCCCGCCGACGAAGGAATCCCCCGCGCCAGTCGTTTCAACCGCGTTCACGCTCAGGGCGGGTATCGTATCCGCACAGGCCTGGCCGGCAATCAGGCTACCCTTTGCACCCAAGGTGACGATCAGTTTGCCCCGCAATTGTGGCAGCAGCGCCTGCGCCGCCTGACGCGCGGTCGCTTCATCTTCAACCGATATGCCGCTGTAGAACGATGCTTCGGCCTCGTTGACGATCAGGTAATCGACCATGCGCAGCGTAACGTCGGATACGGACAGCGCCGGTGCCGCATTGTACAGCAGGACACACCCCGCGGCCTTTGCCGCGTCAATCGCATATGCCACCACTTCCATGGGAATCTCATTTTGCACAATGACAATGGCGGTTTGTGCCAACATGGGCAGCGCCCTGTCAATATCCGCCTTGGTCACACACATGTTTGCGCCGCCGTACAGCGCCGCCTGCACGTCGCCTGCCGGGTAGACCCACACCGACGCGTTGCCGGTCGGGGTGTCCGCGCGCCTGACCAGTGACATGTCAACGCAGTAGCGGGTCATCTCGGCGTGGATGCGGTCGCCCTGCGCGTCGCTGCCGAGGCAGCCCAGCATGTACGTCTTGATGCCCAGCTTTGCGCACTGCACCGCCTGGTTTGCCCCTTTACCGCCGCACGCTGTCTGGTAATCTGTGGCATGAAGGTTTTCACCAAGGCGCATGGGGTGGGGAAGGGTGTAGAAACTGTCGAAATTCATGCTGCCGATTACCAGGATACTATGCCTCGCCATCGTTTCCGCCCCGCTTTCCTGCCGCGCGCGGCTATCCTTTGCGGCCAAGGCGGCTCATGCGCCTTTCCAGCTTTGCCTGAATCACCTCAAAGTAGGCGGCCACGACGATGATTGCACCCATGGCGATGTACTGCCAGAACGAATCCACGCCCAGCACAACGAGCCCCACCTTCAGCGCGGACAGCGTCAGCGCGCCCAGCACTGTGCCCACCATGCTGCCGCGGCCGCCCGCCATGCTGGTACCGCCAATGGCCGCGGCAGCGATGGCATTGGTCTCATACCCCAAACCGGCCGTCGGCTCACCGGTGCCAAGGCGCGCCAGCATGACAAGCCCCGCAAGCGCGGCGCCTACCCCACAAAGGCCGTAAGCATAAAGGCGGCTTCGATCTGTATTAACGCCGGATAGCCGCGTGGCTTCCTCATTGCCGCCGGCGGCCAGAAAATAGGTGCCCTGCCGGGTGTGCCTGAGAATCACATGGCAAATCAGCGCAAAAGCGAACAAAAGAAACACGGAGGAGGGGATGTTGGCCAGGATATCACCGTCCACCAGCGTGCGGAACGCTTTGGGGATTTTCAGCACCGGCCAGCCCCCGGTCATGATATAGGCGACGCCGCGGAATATGCTCATGGTGCCCAGCGTGGCGATGAAGGGCTGAAGCATCATTTTCGTGACCATGAAGCCGTTGATGGCCCCCATGGCAAAGCCCATCGCGATACCGGCAAGCAGGCAAAGCCACAGATTAACGCCGTTGACAAGCATAAGCCCGGTCGAAACAATCACAACGGCCATGGTAGAGCCGATGGATAGGTCGATGCCGCCGGTGATGATTGCAAACGTGATGCCAATGGCCAAAAGGCCGTTGATCGTCGCCTGCTCGATGATATCCACGAGGTTGTACAGGCTCAGATAGATGGGGTTGATGATGGAAAACACCATCACAAGGATCAGCAGAACAACGACAAGGCTTGAAGAACGATTTCTAAACAGCCGGCTCACGTGAATGCTTTTCATGGATTATTCCCCCATCGCATAGTTGAGAATTCGCTCTTCGCTGAGCTCCTGCTTGGACAGCACGGCCGCGATACGGCCTTCGTGCATGACGACCACACGGTCGCTCATGCCTATCACCTCGGGAAGCTCTGACGAGACCATGATGATCCCTTTACCCTGCGCGACAAGCGCTTCCATCAGTCGGTAAATTTCCGCCTTTGCGCCCACGTCGATCCCCTTGGTGGGTTCGTCAAAAATCAGGATATCGGCGCCGGTCGACAGCCATTTTGCGAGTACCACTTTTTGCTGGTTCCCGCCCGACAGGTCGCTGACGAGATAATCCGGATCCCTTGGCGTCAGACCGATTTCATCCATATAGTGGAGGCAGTTTGCCCTTTTCTTTGCATGATTGACCATCAGCCACCGCGTGAACTGTTTCAGGCTGGCAAGCCCCATGTTGTCCGCATTGCTCATGAGGCGAACAAAGCCCTGGGTTTTCCGGTTCTCCGGCAAAAGGCCGATGCCCTGTTGCAATGCCTGCTCAGGACGCTTGATATGCACGGGCTTTCCATGCAGATAGATCTTGCCGGAGTGCACAGGGTCCGCGCCGAAAATCGCGCGCATGACATCCGTACGACCGGAGCCGACCAACCCCGCAAAACCGAGAATCTCCCCCCGGCGCAGCGAAAAGCTGATATCGCTGAACGCGGATGCGCAAAGTGCTTCGACGCGCAGCAATTCCTCCTCCCGAACGCAAGGCGGGGCAAGGCGAACGGCATAGCTGCTCACATCGCGGCCAACCATTGAGCGGATCAGTTGCTCCTTGTTGATATCCGCAAGCTGATAGGTGCCGATGTAGCGGCCATCGCGCAGCACGGTGGCACGGTCTGCGATCCGGAAAATCTCATCCAGTTTGTGGCTCACATAGATGATGGTGAAGCCTTTTTGCTTCAACTCGCTGATAATTCGAAATAAATGCTCGGTTTCATTGTTGGTCAGCGCGGTTGTGGGCTCGTCAAAGGAAATGATGGAGGCGTTGTGGTACAGGGCTTTCGCGATGCCGATCATCTGCATTTCGCCTGTGCTCAGCGTTTTGACCTGAACCGTGGGCGCAAAATGGCACCCTAACTTCGCAAGAATCTCCCGCGCATCCCCGTTCAGTTTTTCAAAATTGATCAGCCCGTGCCTGCGGGGCTCATAACCCATCGCAATATTCTGCGCCACCGTCAGTTCGGGCACCAAGTTGATTTCCTGATGCACCTTCGCCACACCGGCGCCGATCGCCTGACTGGGCGACTGAAAGGCGACCTTGCGCCCGCCAATCGCCACAGAGCCCTGATACTGCGCATATACGCCATGAAGGATGTTTAGCAGCGTGGACTTGCCGGCGCCGTTCTCGCCCAGCAGCGCGTGCACTTCTCCCTGATTGACGGTGAAGGATACGTCTTCCAGCGCCTTAACGCCCGGAAACGTCTTGGTAACGTTCTCAAATGCAATTGCCGGAGATGCCACGGTCATTCCTCCCAAGCGGAAGAGGCCAAACGGGGCGCGCTTCTTCCCAAATCAAGAAAAATGGCGCTTGGCAGAGCTTGGTTGGCTACAAGCAACTACGCCAAGCGCCGGAGATACAATCGGTGCAGCCTCTTACGCTACGGTTACTTCGCGGCAAACTCCGCTTCCGTCCAACCGATGATATCGGCAGCCGCCGTATCGACGTTGGTGCTGTCAATCAGCGCCTGCGGCGTCCAGATTACGCGCGGCAGCTGTTGCCCACCCAAAAGGCGGAGGCAGGCTTCCGCGGCGATCTGGGATTTGTAGAACGGGAAGGAGTCAACAGTCGCATCCATGCCACCGGCGCGGATCGAATCGTAGGCCTCGCCGATGCCGTCTACACCGACAACCAGAATATCCGAGCTGGCGGCGTCCACAGCCTCCACGACGCCCAGCGCCATGGTGTCATTGTTGCAGAAGATGGCTTTGAGGTCGGGGTGCTTCATCATCCAGGTCTGCGCGAGGTCTTTCGCTTTGGAACGATCCCAGTCGGCGTTCTGCTGTTCGACCACTTCGATCTTCGGCGCGTTCTGCGCCATCCAATTCACAAAACCCAGCGTGCGCTGCCTGGCGGCGAAAGCCTTCGGCATTCCGATCACGACGGCCACCTTGCCCTCGTAGTTGAGCTTCTCGGCGATCCATGCCGCAGCGCGCTCGCCGTTTTCTACGGCGCGGGGGCCAACGAAGTTCGGCGCCAGCTCAATCAGGCCGTCGTTCACGTTCACAACGGGGATACCGGCTTGCAGGGCATCTTCCACGCCCGGGGTAAGGTTGCTGTCGGAAATGGGAGAGAGCAGCAGCGCGGTGTACTTCTTGTTGACCATGTCCTTCACGATGGAGAGCTGGCCCTGCTCGTCGCCTTCGCCCTGCGCGGAGCGCACGTCGATGGTCACGTTCTGGCCAACCGCCTGCATCTTCAGGGCGAACGCCTCGTAGCCCTCCTTGAGCGTACGCCAATATTCGTTCTCAAACGCTTTGGCGACTGCGCCCAGCTTCACTTCGCCCTGCAGGGCGGGGATGGCGCCAAACGTGGCGCGCATGTCCTGAAAGTTCATGCCAGCTTCGTTGTCGGGGTTGAAGCCTTCATCCTCGGCGAAGGCGGCGGCGCTGATGGCGAATACCATTGCCAGCACCACAAGTAGAGACAGCATTTTCCGGATCATGTTCTTCCCTCCTACTATTATACCGCATCTGCGGTAGAATACAACGCGAATCCCGTATCGGGAATCTGGGGCGGCGGATCGCTCACATCATCCATTCGCCAAGGATGATCGAAGAAGAAAAACCGCTTTGCCGCCGGATCAGCTCCTCGAAATACGGCAGGCCCTGCCGGTCAATGAACGACAACATCTTGCGGACAGTTTGGATATTCTGGATACACTCCCCGGACGGATCTTCACGCACGGGGAACGTATCGAAGTAAAGCGCCTGATGGTAACCATGCTTTTTGGCGTAGTACAAGAACTCCAGCGTATGAACCGGATGAACGGAGCCGACCATCAAACCGTCATCGTTCATGCGATAACCGTCGTTGAGGTGTACGCCGCGCAGGCGGCCATGCGAGGCGGCAATCGCAAGCGCGGTTGCCGGGTTCTCCCCAGCCATGAGCATGTGGCAGAAATCCAGAGTTAAGCCAACATTGCTTCGACCGATTTCCTCCACCAAAAGCAGCGCGGTTGCCATATTGGGAACAAGGCTGAAAGACCTGGGCTGAAAGGGTTTATATTCGATGCTGATCTGCACATCGGGCGCCGCGGCATCCGCGATTCGTGCAAATGCCTCTTTCATGCTATTCCACGCATTTTCATAGTTGATCTGGAAAGGATAATCAAAGCCGTCAAATGCCTGCCAGACGGTGACAACTTCCCCCTTCATTCTCCGGCAAAGCGCGATCGCTTCCATGCAGAGCTGCTCCGCATATTGCGCCAACGCCGGATCGCCGTTAGTGAACTCACCATCCTGAAATATGTCTGGGAAGCGGAGCGCAATGCCGTTGAGACGCAAGCCGTTGCGCTCCAGCAACGCTTTCAGTTCAGGCTCGCCGGTTTGCTCAAAGTGTTCAGGGTAATTGAAATCTACATGGGTCAGCTCTTCGATATGCCCGATCGCCGCTAAAGCGCTCGCGATCGTCTGGCCGTCCCTCTTGAGAAAGGAATTGATGCGTGTTGCAAACTTCAATGCACAAACCTCCCTTGCGTGACATCATGATAGCACGCATTTCATTTATTGTCAACTCTTTTCACATATTTTTATTCATTCATGAATATGAGTGGTAGTTGATTAATAGCGGACCCTATCATGAAATTACGTGCTAAACAGCAACAACCCACAAGGGCCGGTGATTTGATGGACATCTTGCGTAACTGCGCGCCTACATCCATACGCTTGTCAGTAGAGAGCAGGAAGCCCGTTGCAGATTGAAACCGATTCGAAGTGTTTTGAAAGTGCATTTGAAAAACGGTGACGCTGGACACCCCTGCTAGTATTGCGTGCGCCAGCGGCGGTTCAGATGTTTCAATGCATCCATGAACGTTTTCTTGATAGCGCTGACATCCTTTTCCTGAATCACGCCCAGCGGCAACCCTTTCGGCTTGGCCTGCAAAGAAATGCGCAGGTTCCTTGGCGCGTTGAACGCCACTTTGTGTGGGAGGGAAAGCATCCATATGTAGAAAAGGCATATCAATCATGCAGCGCATCATTGCGACATGCGGCGTTCAATGGATCAATCCGGCTTGTGCGTCGACAGTATCGCCTCCTCAGCATCTGATCACCGTAAACCCGATGATTCGATTGAAAGAACATCGGCCTGCATATTGCCTGTCAAGTGTTCTGTTATTGATCTTACTGAGGAATGGTCAAATACCGCATCGAAGCCGGAAAGTGATCGATAGGCACACACATATGACCATCGCCCCGTACGCCCAGTCAAACACCCCCGTAAACACATTGCGTTTCTTTAAAGAATGATGCCATGCCGATTGGATCAACCGTAACGGATGTGCATGACGAAGCATAATCCGGCCCGTTGACAGATGATGTGGGTGTGGCTATACTTGATGCAGAAACAATCGTAAAAGAACCCAAACACCGCACGATGGATAGTACGAGCCCGACTCTTATTAAGCGGTATCTGCCGGGCGGTTTTCTGCCCAGGCCTCGCAAGTCGGCTGACCAAGCCTGCATTTCCCACAGGTTCTGGCGCACCGATAGTAATGTCATCGCATACAGCACATATTGTACCCCCCAACAAACAACGTTTTGCGTGATGTGCCTCGAAATATCATGCATTAGCGTGCGTTTCCAAAAAGAGTCGTGGGCGGATCAGAAGGGAAGGCTTTCATGAAAGCCAAAGGAGAAACTTGCGACTGGCATGTCGTGCGGCTGCTGCCATCTCGTAAAACAGGCGAAGCCAAACACGGCACGCCGTTGGGTTGCGTATTCTCAACCGTCTGAAATGACCTGCCTCGGGTGTTGATCTGTATGCCGTATTGCGCACCCGTTTTCGTTAGCAACCAACACAAAGCATCATTGCAAAGGCAAGGGAAGCTTACATGATCCCAAGCGAACGAATCAAACGGCTGAATGACATGGACATGGCGAATCGACCCTATGTGCTCTACTGGATGCAGAGTGCGCAGCGGGCCGAGTGTAACCATGCCCTTGAATATGCAGTTCGCCAAGCCAATGCGCTGCACAAGCCGCTGATTGTCGTAGCAATGATCACGGAGGATTTTCCGGAAGCAAACGAAAGGCATTATCGGTTCATGCTGGAAGGGCTGCGGGAAACCCAAGGCACGCTTGCAAAACGTGGAATCCAGATGCTCATCCGCAAAGGTTCGCCGGAAAAAGACATGCTGGAGTTATCCTACGTTGCTGCCCTGCTCGTTGTAGATCGCGGATACCTGCGCATTGAGCGTGCCTGGCGTGCCTATCTGGCAGAGCGTGCGACATGCCCTGTCATACAGGTGGAAACAAACGTTATCGTGCCCGTTGAAACCGCATCGCCGCATGAGGAATATGCCGCACGGACACTCAGGCCGAAGATACATCGACTGTTGCATGCTTTTACCTTGCCGCTTGTCGAACAATCGCCAAATCAAAGCTCGATTGGCATCAGCATGCCATGGGAAGGCTTTGCCATCGATGATATCGGCACTGCCCTGGCACGCCTGAATGTGGACCGGACGGTGAAATGTGTGAACAGTTTTGTGGGCGGCACAAGCAAGGCAAAGGCTCTGCTTGATGATTTCATTGCAAACAAGCTTCAGCACTATGCCAGTTTCAAGAATGACCCAAGCCTTGATTATCAATCCAACCTGAGCCCCTATCTGCACTTTGGGCAGATTTCCCCATTATATATATACCTGTGCCTGGCGCAGGTGCCTGAGGACATACGCAGCGTGTTTTTCGAAGAACTGATTATCAGAAGAGAGCTAAGCATGAACTTCGCCCACTATAACGATCACTACGACGGGTATGATTCGATCCCGGCATGGGCGAGAACCACACTGGATAAACACCGCAATGACGACAGACCCTACCGATATACGCGTAGTGAGTTGGAAGAAGCAAGAACCCACGACCGTTATTGGAATGCCGCGCAGCTGGAGATGGTTTTGGCTGGCAAGATGAACGGCTATATGCGGATGTACTGGGGTAAAAAGATACTGGAATGGAGCGCAACCCCGCAAGAAGCCTATCAGACCGCGGTATTCCTCAATAATCGGTATAACCTTGACGGCAGGGATCCCAATGCCTTTGCCGGGATCGCCTGGTGTTTCGGCAAGCACGACAGGCCGTGGCAGGAAAGGCAAATATTCGGTACCATCAGGTATATGAACGCCGCCGGACTGGAACGCAAGTTCGATATGCAAGGGTATCTTCACAAGGTCCAGCTGCTTGCCGCCAAGCCCTAGGTTTCACAGGCACCCAAACAGCACGTCGTCAGGAAGAAGGATGAACATGGACAAAAAGAATATCGTCATTTCCAACCGGGTCGCGATCGGTATCAGCGCTTGTTGCATGGGATGCCCCGTACGCTACAACGGCAAAGGCCTGGATACACTGGCAGCCATGGGGCGGGAGCGGAGTGACTTTCAATGGTGCCCCGTTTGCCCGGAGTGCATGGCTGGGCTGGGCGTACCGCGGGACCCAATCCACCTGACCGGCGGGGATGGCGCAAAGGTATGGACAGGCGAGGCGGCGGTCAAAAACCGGCACGGTCGGTTGGTGACCGAGGATGTGAAGTTTGGCGCGTTATCCTGCCTGGAAACGCTCAAACGCGCCGGAATCACCGCCTTTGTTTACATGGACGGCAGCCCCTCATGCGGCGTGTACCGCACAACACTCAAAGCAACCAAGCGAGGCACACCGCCGGGCATCTTTGGCTCCCTATTGCTTTCGCAGGGCTTCTTCCTGATTCCTGCTGCCGATATGCAAAGCCCGCTCAAATGGTGGGATTGGCGGCGGAGGTTGCTGGCTTTTTATTGGTTAACGAACCTGGATATCAATAGCAAGGCTGAACTGTATGACGCATGGTCCAAATTGAAGTTTCTGTTTCAGGAACTGGACACGCCGTGGGCGCGTGCAAAGGGCCATGAACTAGCCTCGCTGGATGGCGCGCCGGAGGCAGCCTACATCCAAGCGTTTAAAACCGAGGCGCTTGAACTGCTCCGCAAGCCTTCCACCGTAAAGCGCATCACCAACAGTCTTTGGAAAAACTACGCGCATTATCGCAAAACAGTGGGGAAAACCGTAGAGGGCATCAATTCGCCAGATTTTCAACGCAATATCACAACCATTGCGAAAGAACTGACCACAATGGAGCGAAAAGCAGTTGAAGATGAGGTGCTGTTTGGCACAACGCCCGTTCTGTACAGAGAAAAACGCAGGATGGCAGCACGCGTCAAGCCTTCAGAGTCCGATACAAAGGATGGCGAGAATCCATCTCTGTAATACACCAGACAGAACGAAATCGTACCTGTTCAAAGTGTTTATCGTTTCTGCGTGATCGATACATAGCGCTACGCAACCAACAGACGCAGGTGACTGATTGTTGCGGTCGTACATAAATTGCGTTCGTCGCCGGAGCAACTTTATGGTATACTGGTTTGAGAAGAATCCGCGCGTTTAACCCATGGGAATGAGGGGTGCTCAGTATCAAGGAGGAGTCGACGATGTTTCGCCAGGCGAGCGTGAATAACGGATGGGGTTTCTACCACGGCAGATCCTGGCACTACAACAGTTCCAAACGCTCCACTCGCGGATAAGCCTATCGGTAAGTACCGCCAGCGTGCGCCTCAGCCCGCTCCTGATCAGGACGGGAAATGCCCGCCTGTGACCGAACGCCTCCTCCCCGGCTGCACATCATAGGGGATGGCGATCCTGCCGACGCCATCAAACACGTATGATCCGGCAAACGCTTGGCCGTCTAGGTTCGTGCGTTTTGATCGTCGGTGGGAATACATGATAATCAATTGCGTAATAGCCGTACGTTGGTAGCATCGCCTTAGAAAACAAGGTATCAAACTACATTGGAACCCATGCACAACAAAAACATTCATGAGGGGTGCAATATGATTTACTATGTCAACGCAAGCGCAGCCAACCATGGAAATGGAAGCAAGGAAAAGCCCTTTGCACGTATCAATGACGCGGCACAAGTCGCCCTCGCCGGTGACGAGGTCGTTGTCATGCCCGGCATCTATCGGGAGTATGTCAACCCGAAAAATGCGGGCACGGAGGAAAACCGAATCGTCTATCGTTCCGAGCAACCGCTTGGGGCGATCATCACCGGCGCGGAGCCTCTTGGGGGCTGGAAGCCGTATGAGGGCAACGTATGGGTCACGCGGGTGAGCAACGCAGTATTTGACGCCTATAACCCTTATACCACCTATGTATGCGGGGACTGGTACTTTGCGCCTACCGTGCGCCATACCGGCGCGATCTTTCTGGGCGATCAGATGCTGTACGAAACCGTGACGCTGGCGGAATGCATCGCAGGGCAACCCGACCCCTGCGCATGGTCGCCCGAGAAATCAACTTACAAGTGGTTTACAGCGCAGGACGGGGATGAGACCGTTTTGTATGCCAATTTTCAAGGGAAGGATCCCAATCGGGATAATGTGGAATTCAGCGTGCGCCGCAACTGCTTCCTGCCGGACAAGCCGGGCATCGGCTATATCACGCTGAGCGGCTTCAACATCCGCAAGGCCGCCACCACATGGGCGCCGCCCGCCGCCTATCAGGACGGTATGGTGGGCCCGCACTGGAGCCGGGGTTGGATCATCCAGGATTGCGAAATCTGCAACAGCAAGTGCTGCGGTATATCGCTGGGCAAGTACCGCGACGCGGAAAACGATATGTACTTTTACACAAAGCATGTGAAAAGCCCCACGCAGATGGAGCGCGACGCGGTATGCCGTGGGCAATACCACGGCTGGCTCAAGGAGAATGTCGGGGGTCATATCGTGCGCAGGTGCAATATCCATCACTGCGAGCAGACGGGCATCGTGGGGCGCATGGGCGGCGTGTTCTCCATCATTGAAGACTGTCACATCCATCACATCTGCAACTCCCAGCAACTCGGCGGCGCGGAGACGGCGGGCATCAAACTGCACGCGGCGATTGACGTTACTGTCCGCCGCAATCATATTCACAACTGCATCATGGGCGTGTGGTGCGACTGGCAGGCGCAGGGCACAAGAATCACGCGCAACCTGATGCACGACAACCACCGACCGGAGGGGGTGCAGCCCGCACAGGGCGCGATGTTCAGCAACGACGTGTTTATCGAGGTAAGCCATGGGCCGACACTGATCGACAACAACCTGCTTTTGTCCAAGGTTTCTGTTGTCATGCCCAGCGAGGGGATCGCGTGCGTGCATAACCTGATGCTCGGTTCGTTTACGCTGATTAACGCCGGTGTGGACAGTATCGTCAACGGCCAGCGCGAACCGCGCTATACGCCCTACCATATCCGCCATCGCACGGAAGTGGCGGGCTTCATGACGATCCTGCATGGTGACATCCGCATCTACAACAATATCTTCATCCAGCACTATCCGGTGACCGACATGCACAAAAACCCCAAAGACAGCGATTACGAGGTTGTCGGCACCGCATCCATGGATATATTCCCACCCTATGATGAATGGCTTTCCCATTTCATGATGGATCGGGAGCCGGATATGGGCGCGCTGGCGACTTATCACTTCGGCCATCTGCCTGTGTGGATCAAGGGGAACGCATATTTTGGCGGCGCGTCCGTCAGTAAGCACGAACAGCACGGTTTGATTCGCGCGGACGTTGAGGCCAAAGTGGCGTTGACGGAAATGGAAGGCGAGTGCTATCTGAATACGAATGTCTATTCGCTTTTGGAAGGGTTCCATACTGAGCTTGTGAACAGCGATATGCTGGGTTATGCGTTCGAGCCGGAACAAAAGTTCGAGAACCCGGACGCTACGGCGATCGTATTTGACGAGGATTACTTTGGCGTACGCAGGGAAACGGCAATCCTTCCCGGCCCCTTTGCCGGTAAGTCAGAATCGGAGCGAAATGTGAATCCATTTGCCCTGAAATGACGGGCTAACCGTAAGGCGGACAAGGGAACCACGATTGCTGCCTGCTTGGGCAGCGCTTGCGTACGGAATAATGCTAAAATGTTAGGATTAAGGTTGAACACAGCAGCAGCATGCAGGCGGTCAAAACAGTTCGAAAAAGGCTGCCAGATAACCTTCTATCATGGAACCACCGTTCAACTGTTTCATCATCATCCGTAACTATCTGACATGCGCGCGAAGTGCCTTCGCATGATGGTCTGTTGATTGCACCTACATTTCCCCACGCGCAGATGGGTAACACGGCGATATCATTACTTCTGTTGGTAGGGTTGGTCGGTTGCCGCTCTTTCACGCCATATCGCCTGAAACGGATTTCACGTTTTAACGGGAAACGGGTGGCAGGTGCAAAAGTACGCCATCCTTGCAACCTTTTCCCGATACCATACGCGGCGTGCATCCCCGCCCGTTTGCCGGGCAATACCTGTCACGCTTGTAGGCTTTGGGTGGCTTACGCAAACGTGTAATGGTTCCCCATCCTCTTTTCGGGGGATGTCGCGCTCTGTATACGTGCGATGATGGTCGCCGGTATTCACACGCTAAACCTTCCCTGTGCCACACAAGTACACTTTCAATGCTGACCAAAAGGAGTAATGGTGTCCGAATGGAGTTGCACTAGTGCGCCTGATAGGGTATTATAATGCGGGACAATAGAAGCGCCACGACAGGCGCTTTTACCATGCCCGGCGGTTAGTGATTACTAACTTCAAACGCAGGAGGATTTTCATGAAAAAGGGCATCAACGCAAAAGACCTGATCAACATCGGCTTGTTTACGGCCATTTACTTCGTGGTGTTTTTCGCAACGGGTATGCTGGGCTACATTCCTATCATGATGCTTGCAATGCCGGTATTGTGCCCACTGGTAGCAGGCATCCCATTTATGCTGTTCCTCACTCGCGTGCACACTTTTGGCATGGTCAGCATCATGGGTGTGATCCTGAGCTTGCTGATGGTGCTAACGGGACATCCGTGGCAACTGATCCCCGTTGGCATTGTAATGGCGGTGTTGGGCGATCTGGTGCTGCTTGCCGGTGAATACCGGGGCTGGCGCTCCATTCGTTTAGGCTATGTGGTGTTCAGCGAATGGTTGGCGGGGTTGTTCATCCCCTTCTTTTTCATGCGGGATCATTATTTTGCTGGTATCCGCGCGGGTTACGGCGATGCATACGCCGATACGCTGATGGCGCTCACGCCGCCGTGGGTGCTGGTTTTGATGATTGCGCTGATTGTTGTGGGCGCGCTGGGCGGCGCTTACCTGGGCAAGGCGGCGCTGAAAAAGCACTTCAAGCGTGCGGGGATCACCTGATGGGGTTTGTCGCTTTTACCACCCAGAAACACAGTCGTTTCCGGCTTGATCCGAGAACGAAGATACTGCTCACGCTGGTCATCAGCATCGTGATGATGGCGGGGACCATCAGCGGGCCTTCCGCATGGCCGCGCGCCGCGCTTGCCCTTACTCCGCTTGGCCTGTTGCTTGCAGAGCGTAAGTATCGGCAGGGATTCTACTACATGCTTTTCTTCCTGCTATCTTTCGCAATGGAAACCCTGTTCATCAGCCGTACACAGGGGGCGCTTAATCTAATCCTGATGATCATTGCCAGCCTATTCTCGCGCTTCGTGCCAGGGCTAATCATGGGATATTATCTGATCAGCACTACGCGCATCAGCGAACTCATCGCCGCGCTGGAGAAAATACGCCTGCCGCAGCAGATTGTGATACCATTTGCGGTGATGATGCGCTTCTTTCCCACGGTGATCGAGGAAAACGCAGCTATACGGGACGCCATGCGCATGCGTGGCATCCGGTTGGGCGGCGCGAAAGCGGGCGCGTTGCTGGAGTACCGCTTAGTGCCCATGATGATGTGTACGGTCAAAATTGGGGATGAACTTTCCACCGCGGCGCTCACGCGTGGGCTGGGCAACCCTGCAAAGCGCACAAGCCTGTGCGAAATCAGGCTGATGGCGACGGATTACCTGCTGATGGCTTTTGCGTCCTGTGCTTTTATGCTTTGGATGCTGTTATAATGGAGAAACAGAATGATCGAATTACGGAACGTTTCCTTTGCTTATGAAAACGCGGACGCGGTCAACGGGCTTTCGGAGGTGTCGTTGCGCATCCCCGATGGGCAAGCGGTTTTGCTTTGCGGCGAATCAGGCTGCGGGAAAACAACATTGACAAGGCTGATCAACGGCCTCATCCCGCACTTTTATGCGGGGAAGCTGGTTGGCGAAGTACTCCTGCATGGGGAGTCGGTGACCAACCTTCCCCTTCATGAAATTGCGTTAAGCGTTGGCTCCGTTTTCCAAAACCCACGCAGTCAGTTTTTCAATGTCGATACCACAAGCGAACTGGCCTTTGCCTGCGAAAACATGGGGCTTGCACGTGCGGATATTCGCTCGCGGGTTATGCACGCCACAAAGGCGCTACACTTGCAGGATCTGCTGGACGCGATATCTTCGCGCTGTCTGGAGGGCAGAAACAGAAGTTGGCCTGCGGCTCGGTATCCACGCTGGAGCCGCAAATCTATGTGCTGGATGAGCCCTCCTCAAACCTCGATTTTGCTGCGATTCGCGATTTGCGGGCCATGATACTCCATTGGAAGGCGCAGGGGAAAACCGTGATAATCGCGGAGCACCGGCTGCATTACCTGCGCGGCGTTGTCGATCGGGTGTGTTACCTGCACGAGGGCCGCGTATCGTTGGATATGCAAGCCGATGCCTTTTTTGCCCTCCCCCCGGCGGAGCGCGAAGCGATGGGGCTGCGCGCGTTATCGGTGGACGCGTTGGCCCGGCAAACCGTAGCGCGACCAAGCGATGCTGCGGCCGAACCCTACCTGCTGGAGCATTTTGCCTTTGCGTATCCGCAGAGCACGCAAGCGCTGGATATTCCCGCCCTGCCCTTGCCTGCCGGCGCGATTGTCGCGGTCATTGGGCTCAACGGCGCGGGGAAATCAACCTTTGCGCGCTGCCTGTGCGGGCTGGAGAAGCGCTGCAAGGGAACCGTGTGCCACGCAGGCATGTGCCAGCGGTGCCTTGAGCGCGCACAAACCTGCTTTATGGTGATGCAGGATATTAACCATCAACTGTTTACCGAAAGCGTGCTGGAGGAGGTGCTGCTTTCCATGAAAACCGAAAATCCCGAAGAAGCAGCGCAAATCCTGACATCGCTGGACTTACTCCCGTTAAAAGACGCGCATCCCATGTCCCTTTCCGGCGGACAGAAGCAGCGCGTCGCGGTTGCTACCGCTATTGCGTCGCAGCGCGAACTGATCGTGCTGGACGAACCCACCAGCGGGCTGGACTATCGCCATATGATGCAAGTGGCTGGGTTGCTGAATCGTTTGGCGGAACAAGGGAAAACGCTGATTGTGATCACGCACGACCCGGAGTTGATCGTTGCCTGTTGCTCGCACGCCATTACGATGGAAGGCGGCCGCGCGGAGGCGCCGTTTGCGCTGGATGAAGCGGGCACCGCGCGCATGCTTGGGTTTTTTGGCAGCATGGGTGCGTAGCTCGCGCACGTGCCCGTCCGTTTCGTGCGCTCGCCATCCGCCGGAGATTAAACGTGCCGTTTCGGCGGTGGCATGGCAGAGGAAACGGCCATAGCATCACCCAATAGTCACCGGAAAGGAGCTGAACCCTTGGCTACATGGAAGTATGCCGAGCCAAGCAAAAACGTTGCGCTTGTTTGTAAAGATGCTACCTGTGAGGTGTATAAAGTAAGCGATGCGTCCGGCGAAGGCATCATGACCAGTTATGCCGTGATGCCCGGTGTTTGGGTGCTTTACCATGACTTTCATATGGAAAATTGCTTTTCGGGGTTTCACCCCAGCGTTGCGATGTTTTGCATTGATCATTGCCGCGAAGGCAGGCTGGAGTGGGAAACAGAACGGGCAACCTATATGTATATGGAGGCGGGTGATATACAGATTAACGCGCGAGAACAGCCTACGAAACTGTACCGCTTTCCGCTTAAGCACTACCATGGGCTAACGGTAGCCCTTGCGCTGGACGAGGCTGGCGAGCAGCCTTTTGCGCTGCTGGATGGTTTCCCGTTGGATCTGCGTGCATTGAGCAGCAAGTTTTGCGGCGGTGGTCGCAGTTTCATCATGCGGGCGTGCGCGCAGATCGAGCATGTGTTTTCTGAGCTCTATAACATTCCGGAAGCCATCCGTGCGCCGATGTTTCGCATCAAAGTGCTGGAATTGCTGTTGTTCCTGTGTACCGTAAATGTTCCGGTACACACGGTGGAGCGCCCCTATTTTCACAAATCGCAGGTGGAGAAAGTCAAAGCGATGATGGAGCTTATAACAGCGAACCCCACGCGCCACTATACGCTGGCGGAGTTATCCACCCAATTTGAATTTCCTTTGACGGCCATGAAGGCATGCTTTAAAGGTGTGTATGGTACGTCTATCTATGCGTATATGAAAAATTTCCGTATGAATCTGGCGGCTGTTGAACTGCGTAAAACCACGCACAGTGTTACGCGCATTGCACAGAGGATGGGGTATGACAACGCCAGTAAGTTTGCCTCTGCGTTCAAATCCATTTTGCAGCTTACGCCCGCACAATATCGCAGACTTGGCGGCTGAACGGAGCAGGGATACCTTTTAAGAGTAGCACGAAATCATCCGATGGCGTACGTTTTTGGTGGCCGATAAACGGCCACCATTTTCATATGGAGGCGAAACCCGCATGAAACAAAAAGGACCCCTTGCGCTCGTGCTTACCTATGCCGGGCGTTGCCGGGGCAAACTGACCGCTTCGGTGGTCTTTGCCATCGGCAGCGTACTGGGCGGGCTGGTGCCCTATTGGAGCGTATACCAAATCATCCGGCTGTTTTTAATAGGCGCGCCGTCTGCGGTGGGCATCCTGCGTTACGCGGCCATCGCGGGTGCGGGCTATGCGCTCAAGGTGGTTTTCTACGGCATATCCACCACGCTTTCCCACCGCTCCGCTTACACGGTGCTGGAAAGCATCCGCCTTGCGCTGGCAACCCGCCTGATGAAGGCGCCGCTGGGCATCGTGCAGGCGCAAACGGTCGGTAAGCTGAAAAACGTGATGGTAGACAGGGTTGAAACCATTGAGCTGCCGTTGGCGCACCTGATCCCGGAAGGCATTTCCAACCTGTTGCTGGTGCTAGGCGTAGCGGCCTATCTGGTGGTGATCGACTGGCGCATGGCGCTGGCCGCGATGGTGTGCGTCCCGCTGGGCGCGGCGGTATATGCGGTGATGATGCGGGATTATTCGCCCCGCTACGAGCAGTTCATGCAGGCTTCCAACCATGTCAACAGCGTGATGGTGGAGTATGTGGAGGGCGTGCAGGTGGTCAAGGCTTTCAGCCAGTCCGGCACGGCCTACCAGAAGTACCGCGACGCAGTGGTGCACTTTCGTGATTACACGCTGGCATGGTTTCAAAGCACGTGGAAACTAATGAACCTTGGCAACGCGATTTTGCCAAGCACGCTGCTGGGTTCGCTGCCCATCGGGCTTTGGCTCTACCTGAACGGCACGCTCCCCGCGGCGGATTTCATCATGTGCCTGATTTTGCCCATGGGCATCATCGCGCCGCTAACCTCCTTTACGGTTTTTCTCAATGATTTAAAGGCAATCCAGTACGCCATGCGGGACGTGGGCACCTACCTTGCGTTGCCTGAGCTTGCCGAACCTTCGCCCGCAAAAGCCTCCCCCGCCCCCGCTCGGCACGACGTGGCGCTTTCGCATGTGTCCTTCGCGTATGAAAACCAGGAGGGGCACAGCGCGCTAAGCGATGTGAGCCTGATTATGCCACAGGGAACATTTACCGCCATCGTGGGCCCATCCGGCGGGGGTAAATCCACGCTTGCCAAGCTGATTGCCCGCTTCTGGGATCCGGCGGAGGGAAGCGTGCGCATCGGCGGTGTGGATATCCGGGCTCTTACGCTGGATACGCTGAGCGATCAGGTAAGCTTTGTAACGCAGGACAACTTCCTGTTTGACTGCTCGCTGATGGAGAACATCCGGCTTGGCAACCCTGCCGCCACCGACGCGCAGGTGTTCGCCGCCGCCAAAGCCGCCTGCTGCGATGGGTTTATCCGCACACTACCACAGGGGTATCAAACGCCAGCTGGCACGGCGGGCAACCGCCTTTCCGGCGGGGAGAAGCAGCGCATCGCCATTGCGCGCTGTATCCTCAAAAACGCGCCGATTGTGATTTTAGACGAAGCGACAGCCTTTGCTGACCCCGAGAACGAAGACCAGATCCAGCGCTCCATCGCGGCGCTCTCTAAAGGCAAAACGCTGGTTGTGATTGCGCACCGCCTGTCCACCATACAGGGGGCGGATCAAATCGCCGTGCTGGATCGGGGGCGGCTGATCGCCTGCGCAAAGCACACGGGGCTGCTGCAAACCTGCGATTTGTACCGCGAGCTGTGGCATGCGCATGTCGGCGCGAAACAGTGGGCCGCCAAAGGAGGATACCAACATGCTTAAAACCATCCGCCGCGTGATCCGCTGGTGCGGCCCACGAAAAAAACGCCTGTATAAAGGGTTTGTGTACTCGTTCTTTCATTCGGTGTTCATCGGGATGCCCATCATGGCGCTGGCGGAGGTGCTGCGCCGCGTGCTGCTTGCCCAACAGGGGGAGCAACCCATGGGGCAGGCGTGGATAGGGCTCACGGCGCTGATGATGCTGGTTGCCGTGTTTGGCCGGTTTCTGTTTTCGTGGCTGCGCGCCATAAATCAGGACAGCATCGCTTATGAGCAGACCGCCGATGTGCGCCTGTCCATCGGCGAAGTGATGAAGCATGTGCCGCTCGGCTTCTTTGACAAACATGATGTAGGCGCGATGACCACCGCCATCACCTCGGATATGAGCTATCTTGAAATGTACACAATGCGGATGATTGATATTGTGGTCAACGGCTACATCACCACAGCTGTGTTTATCGTGAGCATTGCGTTTTTCAGCCCGCCCACGGCGCTGATCGCGCTTGGCGGGGTAGGGCTTTCGCTGCTGGCGCTTTCCGGGCTGGGGCGTAAAAGCCGCGCCAACGCGCCGGTGCACGCCCGCTCGCAGGAAGCCATGATCCGCGCGGTGCTGGAGTATATCCGCGCGATACCGTTGATTAAATCCTTCAAACGGCAGGGGGTGGCGGTGCAGGGCGTGGAGGCAGCCTTTGCCGAAAGTAAGCGCATCAACATTAAAATCGAACTGGACTATGTCATTCGCAACTGCCTGCACCTGCTGGCGCTGCGGCTGGCCAGTGCCGCGATGGTGCTGTATGCCTCGCTGGCCGCCCTGAACGGTATGATGCCGCTGTCGGTCATGCTGATGATTCTGGTTTTTTCCTTCGTCATTTTCGGTCATGCCGAAGCCGTGAATAACGCCGCCCATGTGCTCAACATGATCGATACCACTATGGATCAGGTGGAGGCTATCGAACAAGCGCAGTTCATCGACGAACATGGCATTGCCGCCCGTCTGGAGGGTACGGACATCCGGTTTGACCGGGTGAGCTTTGGCTTCGATCAGCGCACGGTGATCCGGGATGTGAGCTTCACTGTACCTGAAGGCTCGACCACGGCGATTGTCGGCCCTTCCGGAAGCGGAAAAACTACGCTTTGCAACCTGCTGGCGCGCTTTTACGATGTGGATGCGGGTCAGATCACGCTGGGCGGGCGTGATATCGCGTCCCTCTCGCTGGATAGCCTGCTTGGCAACCTGAGCATGGTGTTCCAGCAGGTGTACCTGTTTAACGATACCATACTGAGCAATATCCGCTTCGGGAACCCCGCCGCGACCCGCGAGCAGGTGGAGCAGGCCGCGCGCGCCGCCTGCTGCCACAGCATGATTCAGGCGTTGCCGCAGGGGTATGATACCATGGTGGGCGAAGGTGGGCAGACGCTTTCCGGCGGCGAAAAGCAGCGCATCTCCATTGCGCGGGCCATCCTGAAAAACGCCCCCATCATTTTGCTGGATGAAGCGACTGCGAGCATCGACCCAGAGAATGAGCACCTGATCCAGCAGGCGATCAGCGCGCTGGCAAAGGGGAAAACGATGATCATCATCGCCCACCGGCTGGCGACCATCCGGCACGCGGATCAGATATTGGTGATGGAGGACGGGCGCATCGCGCAGCGGGGCACGCATGAAACCCTGATGCAGGAGGAAGGCCTTTACAAACGATTTGTGAAACTGCGCGAGCGAGCGGAAGGCTGGAGCATCGCCTAGGTACCCGCTGCATAAAAGCCCATCGCGTCAGCCTATGCATAGCTGCACATCTTTGGGCTGTATAACCATGCATAAGCCCCACGATTCCTTCGGCTTTTCTCACCCAAACTGTGGCGCTCTGCTTTGGCCTCCGCAAAGCGTTTTAACCTGAGGTTCCCTAGAAAGCGCACCGCACAGCAAACCGTAAACACTCGTAAAAGGGCAGCTTTCACCAAACGTTATAAAAACGCTGCGGCAATTGGCCGCAGCGCTTTTATAACGTATGTTTGGGTTACGCCTTCTTCTCTCGCTTGAAGCACATAAACCAGTCCAGGCAGTACTGGTCGTCGCCCTTGTATTCCATGCGCTCCTTGGCGGTGCCGCAGGAGCCCGGGGTGGGGATGATCACATCGTCGCCCGGCCGCCAGTCGGCGGGGGTGGCCACCTTATCGGCATCGGCCTTTTGCAGCGCCTGAATGATGCGCTTGATCTCGTCGAAGTTGCGGCCGGTGGAAAGCGGGTAGTAGAGCATGGTGCGAATTTTGCCCTGCGGGTCGATCACGAACACCGCGCGCACGGCCTGCGTGTTGCTCTGCCCCGGCTGGATCATGCCGTATTTGTTGGCAACCTCCATGCGGATGTCCTCAATGAGGGGAAACTTGACCTCCACATTCTTTTTGCCGTTCCACTCCAGTTCCTGAATCTTGCGAAGCCAGGCAATGTGGGCGTAGAGCGAATCCACCGACAGTCCAACCAGCTCGGTGTTGAGCGCCTTGAACTCATCGGCCATGGAAGCGAAGGTCATAAACTCGGTGGTGCATACCGGGGTGAAATCGGCGGGGTGGGAGAAGAGGATTACCCATTTACCTTTGTAATCCTCAGGGAAGTGGATGGTGCCCTGCGTAGTAACTGCCGTAAAGGCGGGGGCGGCATCCCCAATCAGGGGCATGCGGTTATAGGTTGCTTCATTTTCCATTTCAAAACCTCTTTCTTTGGCGCACATAGAGATGGACGAGCCGATATTGGCTATGTTTCACATATACCCGCGCACCGTGCAGGGCGAAACATTTGCTGGAAATAAAATTAGAGTAAATTAACCACGGGCATTGACAATTGAGTCGAAGATGCTATAATCAGTTATGCAAATGAGATTCGTTTGCATCTAGTATTCTCCATAACAAGCGCAGCACATAGCGTCACGCTTTCGTTGCCCGCTAAAAACGGACGATTCAAAAGCGGGATGCATGCAAACCGCATGCCATTTTGACGAGTGGTAGCGATGCGACTGGTCTGGGGATAAATACATAAGGAGGAACCCCAATGAAATCTACGATGCAAAAACTGTCGGCGCTCCTATTGGCGCTTACACTGTGCTTTACCGGCGTTACCGCGCTGGCCGAAGCCTCCAAACTCACGGTGGCCGTTACCATCCTGCCCCAAAAGGCGCTGGTAGAAGGCGTGGCGCAGGGGCTTGCCGACGTGGTGGTGATTGTGCCCGCCGGCAGCAGCCCGGGTAATTACGAACCCACACCCATGGAGATGGAAGCCTTTAGCAAGGCAAGCGTTTACTTCACCATTGGCGTGCCCACCGAAGCGGCCAACATCCTGCCCGCTGCAACCGATATGACCGTGGTCAATCTGCCCACGCTGGTTGCCGCCGCATACCCGGATCGCACCTTCCCCTCCGGTGGTCGCGACCCGCACATCTGGCTTTCGCCCAAGCGCGCCATCGTGATGGTCAGCGCCATTGCCGATACGCTTGCACAGGTGGACGCGGCCAATGCCGATACCTACAAGGCCAATGCCGAAAGCTACGTGGCTGAACTTACGGAGCTGGATCAGCACATCGCCGCCGCGTTTGACGGCATGTCCAGCAAGGCGTTTATCGCCTATCACCCCGCCTACGGCTATCTGGCGGATGATTATGGCCTGACCATGTACTCGCTGGAGGAAAACGGCAAGGAAGCCACGCCCGAAAAGATGATGGAACTGGTCGACCTGGCTAAGGAAAAGGGCCTGACCACCGTGTTCTCACAGGCGGAAATCGACAGCAAACAGCCCGACGCCTTTGCCGAGGAAATCGGCGGCACGAAGGTGATGCTGGCGCCGCTGGCGGAAAACTACATTGACAACCTCAAGAGCATGGCGGACGCAATCGCGGCGTCCGCGAAGTAATGGGGGGCGGATCAAACACGCCTGCCGCCATACGTATAAACCATGTGAGCATCCATTACGGACAGACGCCCGCAATTGCGGACGTCTGTCTGGATGTTGCGCAAGGCGCGTATCTGGGGATGATCGGGCCTAATGGCGGCGGTAAAACCACACTGCTCAACGGTATTTTGGGGCTGATCCCCCTTACGGCGGGCTCAGTGGAGATTTTTGGGTGCACACCGCAAGCCGCGCGCAGCCTTGTCGGTTATGTGCCGCAGCATACGACGCTTAACCGCCGCTTTCCCATCACTGTGGCGGAAGTAGTGCTCGCCGGGCGCATTCCCCCCGGCATCCGCCCGTTTTTCCGCTACCGCGCGGAGGATCGGGAGGCATCCGGGCAGGTAATGGAGCAGCTTGGGCTAAGCCGCCTTGCCAAAAGGCAGGCCAGCCAACTTTCCGGCGGCGAGTTTCAAAAGATGCTACTGGCGCGGGCGCTGGTAAGCCAGCCGAAACTCCTGTTGCTGGACGAGCCGACCGCCAATGTGGACGCGCCTTCTCGCGTACAGATTTTCGAGTTGCTGCAAACCCTGCGGCAGGATATGACCATTATACTGGTTTCCCACGACCTGCTGGATGTTGTAACGCGGGTAGACAGCATCGCCTGCATCAACCGCACGCTGCTCTACAAAGGTGAACCGGCCTTGGATGCGGACAGGATGGAGCAGGTGTTTGGCAGCCGGGTGGGGTTGCAGTTGCCGGGGCAACCGGATGCCCATGCGCGCATATCCACGCAGCGGGAGGGCGTGCCATGCTAAAGGCGATTCTAACCTATCAGTTTATGCAAAACGCCGCGCTGGCCGCGTTGCTGGGCAGCGTCGTGTGCGGCATCATGGGCGTGATCATCATCGAAAAAAAGTTGGTGATGATGAGCGGCGGCATTGCGCATACCTCCTACGGTGGCGTGGGGCTTGGCTACCTGCTGGGCATAGAGCCGATTTTTGGCGCGTTTCTGTTTTCAGTGCTGGCCGCGCTGGGCATTGGCGCGCTTAAACGCCGCGATGTGGCGCGCTCGGATGTGCTTATCAGCCTGTTTTGGGCGCTGGGTATGGCCTGCGGCATTCTGTTTATCGCCATGATGGAAGGGTACCCGCCGGATATCAGCGCCTACCTGTTTGGCAGCATTTTATCGGTTACACGCGCAGATCTGCTTTTTATCCTATGCCTGACGGTGGCGGTGGCGGCGGTGTTTATCGCCCTGTATGCCGATTGGCAGGTGTTTTTGTTTGACGAGGACTTTGCCCGCACGCGGGGTGTGAATACCAAACGACTGGATACGCTTTTGATGGTGCTGATCGCCGTGACCGTGGTGGTGCTGATCCGCGTGGTGGGCATCATTTTGGTGCTGGCGCTGCTGACCGCGCCCGCGGCGACCGCCGCGCTGTTTACCACGCGCCTGAAAACCCGCGTATGGCTGGCCATGGGCATCAGCGCTCTGTACAGCTTTGGCGGGCTGTGGCTCTCCTACCGGCTGGATATTGCTTCCGGCGCCGCCATCGTGATGCTGGCGGTCGCCTGCTACCTGCTTTCGTTGCTTTTTGTGCGGCTCCGGGCTGGCACGCCTGCCAACAGAGAAATACACAAGGCACACGATTAAGGGCGACAATCAAATTTCAACGCATGAATGCTCTGATCCTGATGCAAAACAGCAAAACATAGGATTCCATATTTTGCTATCGCATCCAAAGTTGAGCCAACGGAATGAAGCACCAGGAAATACCTGCGCCTAATTCTCAACAACCTCCTGTTTTCCCTCGGTTGCGTTTGTGTCGCCCGGTTCGGCCACATATGCGTAGAGAATCGCTGTAGGCCAGCTATAGTAAGCGTTCGGCTCGTAATTCTGCAACCGGTCTGTAAAGAAGTCGAAATACACGTTCGAATAGAGCGGGATGGTTGGCAGCACTGCATTGAATCGGGTTTGGAATTTCAACCAGTTCTTTTCATAGGCAAGCAGGTCCAGGGGTTCGGTCTTTCGCATTTTCCACGCAAGCTGCATCAGTTCGGGATCACGCAAGCCGCTGGTGTTCATGGAGCCTGCGATGTCATCTTCGGTATGCAGGATCAGGTAGGGGTCAAAAACAGCGGTAAAATTTGTACCCATAAAGTTCATGTCGTATTTGCGGTCCCCATCCTTGCGGTAGAAATCGGCCAGCACTTCGGTGAAGGGCACTTCCTCCACGATCAGCTCCCCGCCGATCTGCGGCCAGGTTTCGGCCAGTTGCAGTGTCACCATCTGCGCGCCAACGCTGTTTTGCGCCTGCGCGAAGCGGATGGAAAGGCGCATGAGCTGTCCGTCTACCTTTTTATAACGGACATCGTCCACCCCTTCGACATACTTTTTGCCTTTGGCATTCAACGTCCAGCCACTTTTCACGAGCAGCCTCTTGGCCTCGGTCAAATCCTGCGGATAGGGGTTCAGCGCGTCCAGCGTCAGCGTATCCCATGCGGCCAGCTCCTTGTCGCTGGCTGCATCGGGACGTAACGTTCCATTTGCTGCCAACAGCATCCACTGCCCCATGCCGTAATAACCATGCACCGCGATACCAAAGCCCTGCAAGAAATCATTCACCAAAAAATCCTTATCGATGCAATAGGCCAACGCTTGCCGCACGGCGGCAAACTGCTGGGGCCCCTTTTCACACGCCAACGCGCAGTAGGCATATCCAAGCCGCGCGTAGTTTCTTGCTTCAAAGCCCGTGTCGCGCAGCGCGATCCCTTGCTGAATCAACGACCCGTCCACGCACTTGTTGATCAGGTCCACTCGCCCGTCGCGAAGCATCGCCATCATGGTTTCCGGTACAACCGGCACCAGTGTCAGGGTGTCAATCAACGGTTTGACGCCCTCGAAGTTGCCTTTATAATACGGGTTGATTGCAAAATTCACTTTCCCGGTTGCTTTGTCGTACGCCGTCAGCTGATAGGGGCCGGCGGTAAGCCGCGGGAAGTGCATATACCCCTGGGTTTCATCAAAAATGGTCTGTTTCAGCAACTCGACTGTAAAAGGCACATCCGGATTTTCGGGGTCAACGTTACACAGTTGAACCCCTTTTTTCGTATCCTCCACATCACAGTAAGGGGCAAGCACGCTTCGCGGATAGGGAATGCACCACAGGTTTGCAAGATCATAAAAGAATGGCTCGTACGCGGCCTTGACGGCGATGCTGAACGTATACTCATCGATCAGCCGCACACCGCTCAAGGCTTTTGCCTTCCCGCTGTGGTACTCATCATAGCCCACAATCTGCGAGTAGCGTGACGATTCCGCGCCCAGCGCCGCCGCCTGAGACGAGGTGCACAAGAGCAGCGAGAATACATAATCCTTTGCCGTGATCGGCGTAACGCCGTCGCAATATGTCAGGTCTTGCTGCAAAGTGACGGTATATAGCGCGTTGCGACCCGAACGCCCGGTGGTCAGGTTGCTCACCACCATCGGGTCGGTCACAAATTGCAGCTGAGAGGACCACTCCACCGTGTTATAGCCGTGGAGCAGCGTTCGTACATCGATATCGCTGGTATTGTTGCCCCACATATCCGTAAAAAAACTGCCGCTTACCATCGTTGGGTTGCCGACGGTCAAATGCGTCGGCTGCTCGGCTTTCGGGCGGCCAAGCAGCGCGATTTCCACTGGGGATAACACCGCATTCTCATCGACGCTTGCGGAGGATTCGTCCATCACGATCGATTCGGCATATGCACCTACGCTTTGAAACAGCATGAACAGCACCGCTAGGCAACATATGAGTTTACGCATATTGGAATCCTCCGCTTATGTCAGAATCGTCAGTTGATGGTGTCACCCTGATTGCGATTGATATTGCCCCCCAACGGCACCACGAAATCCATGACAACCATGGTTTGCGAACCGTCCTCCCCTTTGAACACTTCTGGCGTGTGTGTGTTGATGATGTTGACCGAATCCAGCCCCGCGGTATAGCGCGCATAGTATTTCGCGATTGCACCTTCCACAACACGGTATTGAATGGTACTGCCGTCACTGTTGAACACGGGCAATTTGTCAAACAGGCAGGTCCAGCGTTCAGCCGCGCCGATCACTTTCTTGTCGATGATCTTGTCACCGGCGAAAAGGTATACGCTGATTTTCTCCGGCCGCACGCTATCCTTGTCGTTCTCATCAGCCCATGTTTTGGTTACCGTGATGCGCCGGTACGCCTGTTCTATATTCCGTTCGTTGGTAAACAACGCCGTAGTCCCCCCGTACGGGATGGCACCGCTTGCGCCGCTGGCGGTCGTCACATACCCATCCGTGTTGGCCTCCACTTCTACCACGGTATAGGTCCAGCCGGAGAGCAGATTCTGAACGGTTACACTTTGGCCGCCTTTCAAGCTCACGGTAGCCTTGCCCGCCCTGAACGTGAGGCTTCGCTGCGCGCCGGTGGCGGCAAATGTTCCGCTGACCGGCAAACCGGCGTTATCCAGCAACGCAATGTCGAACTGGAAACTGCGCTCGCTGTCCGCCGCATTGCCCACCAACGCTTTGCGCACCGTTAGCGTTCCAACCCAACGTGTGTTGACAAACCCTGCTGTGGACTGACCTGTGCCGACGGTGCCGTTTGCGCCGCCGGCTTGCGTAGCATAGCCGTCTTGCGCATAACTGTTTTCGCTCACGGTGTACCGTGTGCCCGTCGGGATGCCGTAGACAGTCATGCGCTGCCCGCCCAGCAGGGTAAAGCTGGCTGTGCCCGCCGTAAAGGTGATCGTTTGCCTGGAAACGCTTGCACCGCTTGTTACATCGCAGGCATAGGTCTGGTTCACGGGGATGCTGTCTGTGCGGGCGAGCGTGATGCGGAAGCCGAAGGCGAGCGCAGTGCTGGCACCGTTGCCGGACAGTGTTTTGCTGATGGCCAGACTGCCAACGTTACGGGTATTGGTAAAGGGAGCATAAGCGGTCTGGTCATCCTGTGACAGGGTGCCGCTGTACATGCGGCTTGCCGGTACGGTCTGGTAGCCGTCCCCCGCATAGGCGTTTTCCGTAACCGTATAACGGGTGTCCCGCAGAATTGCCTTGATGGTCAGGCTTTGGCCGTGCTTCAGCGAAACCACGGCAACGCCTCCGCTAACGGTTACGCTTGCGGCACTGCGGGCGCCATTGTCATTGAACTCAGCTTCATAAGCGCCATCCACGGCAATGCCGTCTGTGCGGCTGAAGCGAACTTCGAAGGTAAACAGCTTATCCGGGTCGCCCGCATTGCCTGCAACCGTTTTGCTGAGCACTAGCTTGCCCGCGCCACGTGTGTTGATAAACGGCGCGGCGTAGCTGCGGTTCACATCCGTGATCACGCCGGTCTGGATACCGCTGGACGGCGTGGGGAAGTATCCCTCGGCGCGGTAATCCGTCTCGGTAAGCGTATAGATCGTGCCGGTGAGGATGCCGGGTATGGAGAGGCTTTCGTTTGCCTTCAGCGTGAGGCTTCCTTCGCCGTCCGTAATGGTCAGCGTTTCGGAGACGATATCGCCTGTCACACTGTTGGTGCGTTCGCAAAAATAGATGCCATCCACGGATAGGCTGTCACTCCGGCGCAGCGCCACGTCAAACGCGAACGCCTTGTCGGGGTCAGCCGCCGCACCCGCTATGGTCTTGCTGACAACCAGCGCGCCATAGGTGTTGCGTGTGTTAACCACCGTCACCGTGCTGCCCGTTTCGGTCATGGTGTGCGTGTCGGCATCCGGCAGATAGGTGGTCAGGTACCCGTCCGCTGAATAATCTGCCTCGACCACCTGATAAGCGGTGCCCACCGGGATGTCCGTAATCGTCACCCACTGGCCACCCTTCAGGCTCACGGAAGCCTGCCCGTCTGTGAATGATACGCTGTCAACCGCGCTACCGGTTTCGCAGGGGTAGGTGCGGTCCACCTCCACAGGCCCGCTGCCGGTCAGTGTGATGTACATCACAAACGCCTTTTCCGCTTCCGCGGCGTTGCCCGCCAGCGTTTTGCGTACAGTCAGGCTTGTTGCGTCGCGAAGGTTTATGAATGCTGCCACGTCAGCTGTTTCATCCTCGGTGGCAATGGCGATGGTTCCGCTTCGTTCGCGGGTGAGCGGCGCAGGGATGTAGGCGTCTGCGGATTCATCCGCCTCGGTTACGGTGTATGCCGTGCCGGCATAGATGCCCAGAATGGTCAGCGATTGACCGCCCTGCAACGTGAACGCCGCCTTGCCGCCCGTAACGGTAATGCTGCCCTGTTCTTTGCCGCCTGTCGCCTCGCAGGCATAGGTGCCGTCCACAGGCATGTCGTCGTTCGTTAAAGATACTTCGAACTCAAATGATCTGTCCACGTCTGGCGCATTGCCCGCAAGCGTTTTGGTGATGGTCAGATTGCCCGTGTTGCGCGTGTTTGTGAACACAACGTCGTTCACGTTGTCATCATTGCCAATCGCGCCGGTATCGCCTGTGGCGACCGTCGTATAGCCCTTTGATAGCGAATCCGCTTCGGTCACCGTATACTTGGTGCCCGTCAGAAGCCCTGTCATGACGAGGGTTTCGCCGCCACGCAGCGTAATATCCGCCTTGCCCCCCGCATCCAGCGACACAGTGGTTTTATCAGTGTCGCCGCTGTGCACGCAGTCAAAGGTACCGCTCAAGGGCTGGTTTGTCGGATCGGTCAGCGCAACGGTGAAGGTGAACTGATCCGTATCAATGGCCGCGTTGCCTGCCAGCACCTTGCTGATCCGCAACGAGCCTTTGCTGGTGTTTTGGAACACGATGCTTTCCTGCGCGTTCCCCCACTGATCCTTGAGTTGCTTTTCAATATCCAGGACGCCGCCCCCAAGGTTATACACCGTTACCGTTAACGAATAAACGCGTGTATCGTAGGTGACACCCTGCACCCCGTCGTCGCGTTCCGCAATGGTGTAATGGTAGGTTTGCCCTGCGTCTTCAAAGTCGTAGGTAAAGGAGGCAAAGGTAAAATGGCCGTCGGCATCGTTGGTGGCGGTCAGGGGGGCAAAGTCCGGGTCGTCGGTACTGGACATTACGAAGGTGAAATCATTCGCCGCGAGCGTGCCCCCGGTCATTTCCTTCGTGCCCGTCACCTGTAGGATGCCGCTCGCCTCGTAGCGGTTGGTTACGCTTACCTCATCCGTATCGACCGCATCCTCGTCAGTGCGCGCGGTCAGCACGAAGAAGTTGTTGTCCTCTACCCCGCCGCCGGATATGGCGTCGTACCTCTCCGCAGGCTGCACGGCGTCGCCTGTGGCGGTCAGATCGTCGGCGTGGTACCAATCGGCGCCGCTGCCCGTTTCCACGACAATGTAATTGCCGTAGTAGTTCAGATAGCTTGCGTTGCCGGTGCTGGTGAACGCAGCCACGCCGCTTTCGCTGGTGATGGTCGCAACCGGCGTCGCCTCGTCCAGATCGATAGCCGAAAGCAACTCCACAACGGAGAACGGCCCGTAGATCGCAAAGGTAGCGCCATCCAGCAGCGCACCGTCCGAACCCTGTTTGGTGATGCTCAGGTTGCGGTAGCGGATCAGCCCCACATCCACCGTTGGGTTATCTTCTCCGATGCGCAGGTAGAAACGCTCGCTGGCAAAGTTGCCGCCGCGGAGTTGGATGTTGCTATCGTTGATGCGTTCCGCGAGTGCGTTTTCATAGGTGGGCGCATACGCGCCGTCGTTGTTGGCATACACTTTGCCCACCAGATATCCGGCTGGAATCCCGCTGACCAGCACCTGATATGATGTGGGTCTCACACCAAACAGCGCGTTGTTGAAAATATTGCCCGCCTCGTCGTAAGCAACGCCCTGCGAAGAGGTTTTGATACGACCCGGCGAAAGGCCGGTGAACGTATAGAACCCGTTTACGTCCAGCGCGGTTGATTCCAGGGTATAGCTTACATCACTGCCCACAAAGGTGCGCAGCGTCAGCCGCAGGTTGTTGGGGATTGTCAGCGAGGGTTCGACTGTAAACGCCGTCGCGGGGTCATCGATATCCTCGCCTTGCGCAACATCCTGCAAGCCGTTTGCGTTGCGGTCTACCCATACGCGGTTGCCAAGCGCCACGGGCGATGGGTTGAGCATCGTGCTCGCGCGCGTGCTGTATACTACAGACCGTATGCTATCCCCAACCATGTTGCTTGCGGCCGCCGCCGTGTTGTTAGCCAGCCAGAAATAGTAGGTGTTGCTGTCCAGCGCGCTACCATCGGTCGCCTGCTGGGTGGTAGGCGCTTTGCAGTCAATGGTAACCGTAAGGCTTTCGCCCGGCGCCAGCGTCACGCTGCTGCCAAAGTCGATGCGCACGCATTTAGCAACTGCGTAGGCGGCCGTGCTGGTGGTCCAGTCGGTCAGGCTTCCGCCGGTGATGGCGTTCACATAATTGCTGGTGCCCCCACCGCTTACCTCGGCAACATCCGTGGTATAAACGGTATAATCCGGCGCAGTACTGCCCGATACGCCCAGCAAAGTGACCGGCCAACGGCTGTCGCGCGCGGTGCCGGAGGCGATTTGCTTGTCTCCGATCAGCGGCAGCTTGTCGATGATGCGCAGGTTCTCGATGGGCACCTGCCCGTCGTTGCGCAGCACAAGCTTGTAGCTGATGTTGGCCGCGGAACCATCGTTGGTAGATGCGATGGCGTAACCCTCCGAGCCCCTGTACTGCTCCATGCCGGTCACATCAGCGCTGACCATTTTGTACAGGGTCACCTGGTTGTTGAAGGTCAGGGTGTTTTCCGCCTGCGCCAACAGCAGAAGGTAGCTGTCGCCGCTCTCCTGAATCAGGCTGCCCGGGATGCTGTTGGCCGCGTCAGGCAAGTCCCCTTTGTTGTCGGTAAAGGATGTCCCCGTTGGGTTATCCACGTTTTGGTTAATCAGATGGGCGCTGGTGACATACGCCTGATTGGTAAAGGCGCTGCTCGCCTGCGCAGCGGTGCGCACGACCGCCTTGACATACACCTTGAGGGATGCCCCCGGCTGCAGTGTGCCGTGGAACTTGACGTAAAGGTACGCGCCGTTGGCCGCAGGTGCATCCGCCGTGATCCCTGCGGGCAACGTAGCCCAGGTGATATCGGAGAGTTTATACTCCAGCTGATCGGGAATATGGTCAATCACGACGGGATCCTTAAGCCCGGCGCTGTCGGTGGACACATTTTTCACTTCGATGGTGTAGATAACCTGATCCTGCGGTTTCACGCTCTGCTTATCGCTGGTTTTGGTGATGGTCACGCGCGGCAGCGTCGGTTCCGGCTCCACGGCGGCTTCCGCCACGTCCGTCGTCCAACCGCTGGCTACGCTGTCCACGCCGCCCAGATTATATTTGAGCTGAACCGCCGCCCGGTTTTCCACGGTTCTCGCCGGTATCACAGCCGCGTCGTTCGCCTGTCGGAAAAGCATCTCCGCCATCACGGGGTTGGCCGTAAAACCCGCTTTCAACCCGGCATCAGCGCTGCCGTCGTTGCTGGTGCCATAGCGGATGCGGAAACCTGTATACGTATTTTCCGGGAAGGAGACCTTCTGGCTGGCATCTGTAACGTTGCGGGTGCTCACCAGTGTTTCGGAGGCATCCGCGCGCACGCCATACACGCTGGCATAGATAATCTCGCGGGTTGGGCTGGGGTTGAGGGGCATAGCCTCGTAATACGCTTTGCCTACCGTAACGCTCTGCGTGTAGTGCTCCACACCCGACAACGGATCTCCGTGCCGGTCGCTAAAGACAAGCTCACGGTCACTCAAATCCAGCCAATCGATCGGCAGCTGAATCGGCTGCCCATCAATTGCGCGCGCAAAGTCGGCGATCTGATAGGTCACCTTCTGCCAGCCGTTTTGCAGGCTCGGCAACTGCGTGGCTGCTGTATCGTCATTGATGGCGGTCACGGTTTTGCTAATGTTGATTTTGGGCGCTTCAGGCTTTGGAATGTTGGTAAACAGGCAGACCGTTACCCCGCCGTCGTTATCGACTTCCACTATCTGCGTCGGGTACCACGGGTCCGTTTCCGCGCTGTTGGGCGTGTAGTAGAAATGCTCCGCCTGTTGCTCCTCATGGATCAGGTAACGCCCCGGCACAAGCCCGTCCAAGACGAAATCGACATAATACCAGCCGTTTGCGTCCTTGTATAAGCCGGTTGCCGGGTTTTTGGCAATGCCGCCCGCAAGCGTTTCCGGGTCGGTCGCCTCGTAGCGCGTCACGATCACGTGATCGTTGATGGTCTCTGCCACCGCGCCCAACTCGTCCAGCCGCTTAACGCTGAAGATCGCGTAGTGCGGCACATCGACGGTCGCGCTGCTGGTGGGTTCCAGATAGTTGTACTTCAGCACCGCGACCTTGCCGGTGGGCGTATTGTATGCCTTGACGGTTACCGTCTGGTTCTGGGTGATGACAAACAGCCTGCGCTTCTCCCCGCCAATGGTAACGCTGAGCGGGCTGACGGGCTGGTCGTTAACGTAGAGCTCGTTAAGCTCCGGCACAAACCCTTCCGGCGTGGCGGTTTCCGCCAGCGCATACGCCAAGTCTCCGGACAGACGCTTCAGGTTGGGAAATTGTAGCTTCCCCTGCGCGTCGGTGGTCAGAGCATATTGCATGGTTGCGCTGCTCCCGTTCCAGGTGTACAGCGTAAACTCCACCCCGGCGAGCGTATCGGCTTCGGTGGCATGCTCCTTCGTGCGGCCATACTTCGTTAGGTCAATGTAGAGGCCGCCTTCGTCGATCAGCGGCTCCGCTGTGATATCCAGTATGTTGGCGGCCTGGCGGATGGTGAACGCGCGATCCGCGGCAAATTCGAGTTCTGCGGGCGCTTCCACTTCTTTCAAATAGTACTGATCCGCCTCTTCGTCCGCAAGCAAGCGTTCAAAGGGCAGGGTGAAGGTGGCCGTCGCCAGCCCCTGCGCATTGGTTGTCCACTGGGTGCGCCCTTCCGTTTGCGTGGCCCAGGTGCGGGTCGCGTCGTGGTAGTAATAATCATCGCCGCCGCTGGTGTAATAGATGGCAAACCTAGCGCCCAGCACATTGGCTCCCAGATCATCGGTCTTGCGGAAGGTGAGGCGCGCGGTTGAGGGCTTGTTGGTCACGCTGAGCATAACCGGGCTGGCAGCCGTATCATCCGATGTGATCACAATCTGAATAGCGCCGTTGACCCACTCCTCGGCCCCGCCGTCCAGCATATACTTACCGTACCACGCGCCGCTGGATTCGGTCAGGTAATATGTGCCGGGGTTCAGGGCGGTCTGTGTGCTGCCTTCGCCATCCGTCAGCGGCACGGTGATGCTGGCCGGGTTGGCATGCGTCAGGCACAGGGGATCGCTAAACAGGCTGAAAACAACGCTTTGGGGTACCGACTCCAGAAGATCGCCTTCAAACACTTTGCGGATGGTCAGGTAGCCAAGGCGCGTGTTGGTCACGTACAGCGTAATCGGGTCGGTTGTGCTCTGCCCGATACCCTTGGCCGTCATTTTGATTACGTGGGTACGCGCAGCCGCGCCGGGCTCCACATAGCCGGAAGGCAGCGTTTCCAACAGCTTGTACCAACCGGCAGTCAACGCGGGTTTTACAATCTGGCCGTTCGCATCCGTGACCCAAGTGCCCAGGTTCTGCCACCCGCTGTTCGCGGTGGTCGTCACAGCTGGGCTGACCTCCGCCAGCGTAAAGCTCTTGAAATAGGCCGTGAAGAGTACACCCGCCAACGGCGCGCCGCCATCATCCTGTTTGTTCAGGGTGAAGCTTGCCCTGTCGGGGTTGATCAGCACAACGGTTTTTTCAGCTTCCTCTTCGGTAAAATGGATGGGCAGATTGCCTGCATACTGGTTGGCCAGCGCAAAGTTCAACTGATCCGCGGCGGTGAGCGTTTGCCCCTGTATGGCCTGCTCCACCACGCTGTAGTCGCCGTTGATGGCATAGGGCAATTGGATGGTGACCGGCGCTGCACTCAGCGTGACAAGCGTGTCCGTGCCTGCGGGGAAGGCGTTGCCGTTGGTGTCCACAATCGCGCCGCCGTTGGCCGCTTTGACAATTTTCAGCTGCACGTCGCCCACCTGCGTGCCATCCATGTTCTGCTTGACCAGATGGAGCAGGCGGTAGGCGGGATCTTCGATTTGCAAGGTCAGCGGATCGCTGCCATACCCGCCGGACTGGAAACTGAAGACCGTCGGGTTCAGGTCATACCCGTACGGGGCCGTAATTTCCCGGTACCAGAAGTTGGTATTTGGTTCCAGCGTATACTTGGCATAGCCCAGTGCGTCGGTGGCTGCGCTGGCAACCAGTTGGGTGCAGGCGGCGTCCGCATACACCCCGATCACGGTACCTTCCAACGGCGTGAGGGCGGATTCCCCGCTCAGGGGCACGGTATAGCCCATCTTGCGGATGCGAACCGGAGATTTGACTTGCAGGATATTCTGTAACGAGTGGTTGGCATCCCCGGTCTTATCGTAGGTATGGTCCTCTATGATCAGCACGCCGCTGTCCGCCGTGTGGATGGACAACGGGTACAGCACATTCTGCGGCGTTACGTTTGCGGGGTAGTTCTTTTCCTTGAGCACGAAATTGGCGGCATACTGGTATTGATAGGTGGCGCCTTCGGGCTCGTCCGTACGGGTGACCCAAGACGGATACAAGCTGTAAAGGTTGCTGAACTCCAGCGTTTCGCTGATGCCGCGCCCCGCGACGCTCGGGTAGTTGCTCACAGCCGTATCCAGCCCGGTGGTAAACTGCGTCAGCTGTTGCTTTGGCTGGTAATCCCCATCCGCGAGCCAAAGCTCAAACGTGACGCCCGCCAGGTTTTTGAGGTACGTGCCTTCCTCGTTCTGCAATTCTTTGTTCAGATGAATCTGGAAGTAGCGCACGGTGATCTCCCCGCCGCCGCCGCCGCCCATCGTTGCATTGGCAAAGGTAGCCTCTGTCAAACCGTTGTGGACATATTGCGTGCCGTAAGCGCCATCGAAAGTATAGGGGCCGTAGGGGTTGCTGCCCGTGTCGATTTCGTATCCAAAGGGCGCGTCGGTTTCCATGAACCAGTAGGCAGCGCCGTATTCCAGCGCCTTGGTCTGGAATACCCCCTGCGCGGCGCTTCCGTCGGCGTTCAGCGCGGTTCCGGTTTCATAAACGTAGGAATCGTGCTGCATCAGGCCGTCGCCTTGTATCGCGTTAAACAGCGCAGCCCCCGTATAAGTCTGTGCATACTGCTTGAGAACCTCGTCCGTGCAGGCGTACAGGGTGAACTTGGCATGATCCAGCAGGGAATGGTCTGTTCCGTCTTCTTTGGTGATGCGGAACTGCGCATACGGCTTGCTGTTTTGCAGCGCTTCGTCCTTCGCGACCACATACGCGTTGCTTGCCGCGTCCATCAGGTCATAGGTTTTGGCGTTGTAAGTGCTCAGCACGCCAGCCAGCGGCGAGCCGATCAGCGTGGAGTAGTCTGCGAAGCTGCTCTTGCCACCGGGCAGTTCATACCCGGTTGGCGGCGTCATCTCGACCATCACATAGGTCTTGGTTCCGTCCAAATCGGCAAACTGCGCCTGCCCCGCGGCATTGGTGACAGCCGTCGGCGTTTGATCGGTGTTTACATACTGCAGGGTTCCGTCTTCCAGCAGATACAGCGCCAGCGTAGCCCCGGGCAGGGGGTACAACAGCGGGTTGTTCAGGTTCTCCCAATCCTTATAGAACAGTTTCAGCGCTGTCAGGGTCGCACTGGGGGGGTTTTGGTAGGTGGTGGCAGTTTGATGGTTTGTCTGTTGCGCCAGGATAAACTCACGCGGCGCATTGTCGTCCGGCAGGCGGTAGCCTTCGGGCGCGGCTGTTTCCACCACGGCATAACGCAACTGCGTCCCGTCTGCATTAACGACGGGCAAGCCGCTTAGCGTAGTGCTGGATGCGGTGCCCATCACCACCGTTTTTTCAAATACGGTCGCGTCCCCAGCGTTTTGGGTGAAGCCCTGCAGCGCGAGCAGCGTTTGCGCCGCAGCATCGGGGTTTGCGACGCTTACGCGAAACGTGGCACCCGCGAGGGGGTTTCCGGTTTTCAAATCGGTTTTGTTCAGGGTGAGCGCACCCTTGTTTAACTTGTTTTGCAGCGTCAGGGTCACCATGCCGTTATCTGCCAACGTCGGAACCTGATAATAGAACGAACTGTTCCACATCTGCCCAGCCGATGTGTTGTTGACCACTTCGGGGGGGATCACATTGGCCGGGTAGCTGGTTTCTTTGACATAGTAATTCGCGCCGTTTTCCTCCACGACAAGCGCCGCGGTGGTCACACTGCTGGCATTGGTCGCCGTCGCATTTGCAAAATCCGCCACCCAGAGCATTTCTGCGCCTGTCCAGCGATAGAGCGCAAAGCCAAACGTGCCGCTGAAGTTGGTTGCCGCGCCCGTGGTGGGGTCAAGCATCGTTTTACGCACGGAAAGCGTAGGCTTCTTATTATCATAGAAGAGATAGGTTCCGTTTTGCAGCGGCGCGGTGAGCGCTACGGCCAGCGGGTTTGGCGAGGCATCCAACCGATACCCCGCCGGAGCCTCGGTTTCTTCAATATAGTAGGTATAGCCGATGGGCAGGCTGTTGACCAGCACACCGCTTCCCGTGGTGGTGAAGGGCGTTGCATCACTGCCGCCCACGTAGTGGCGGGTTTCGGGGTCGCCCGTTTCAAAGTAATAGACCGCAAACTTTGCCCCGGCCAGATTGACCGTCTTGTTGGGCGCTTGACGCTTTTGCAGCAAGACTTGCCCAAGGTTTTGGGCGTTGATGATCTTTTGCGCGCTCAGGTCGGTACTTTTGGCCGCGTTCAACGTCAGCGGGCCCCATGCGGACAGGGTACTCCCGCCTACGGTGAGACTTGCGTTGGCCGGATAAGTGACCGTGTATCCGGCAGGCACCGTTTCCGCCAGGTAATAGACGATGGCACCCTGCTCATCCTGAATCGGCAGATACAGCGTGGTCGCCTTGCCATCGCTCCCCGTGGTCAGGGGATCCCCCACTTGGGTATAGCTGCTATCCACATTCTGCCGGTACAGCGTGAACACAATGCCCTGGGCAGCTGTTTCCGTGTTGCCCAGCGATGTGTCTTTGATATCCTGCTTTACTTTGTAGAAGGTCAGCGTCGAATGCAACTGATTAAAAAAATCGCAAGTCTGGCTGGCCGATGCTGTATACTGCCAGAGATAGCTATACGTATCGTGGCTGAACGCCCCATCGCCCGGCGTGTTTTCACTCAGGCGGTACCAATAGAACGTTTCGCCGTCCGCCGTGGTTCGCGGCAGGTTGGCAAGTGTCGCGGTTGCCTGCGCCGTGCCGAGCGTGATGGTCTGCGTTGTTGTATCACCTTCGGGGAAGTCCGGGTCGACTGAGTAGGAAAGTGTGAAAGAGAAGTGGGTGGTATTCACGCCCGCCACGGTGGTGATCAGGGCTTTCTCCCCATCCGCATACGTGCGATCCGCCTGTTGGTAGAGCACGGAATACTTCGTTACCGTAAGGCTGGCCGTATTGGTCACGTTTACGATGGGCGCGCCGGTGATATCCAGCGTTTCCCCCGCCGTAAGGGTAATCGGCTGATCCTCCGCTTTCAGGTATCCATCGGGCGCGGTTTCCACGAGGGTATAGTCCCCCGCGGGGGCCAGAATGTAGGCAACGCCCTGCGCGTTGGTCATGCCCGTGTAGCTGCCAGCGCCGCTGATGGGGTATAGCGTAAAGGTCACGTTCGCAAACGCGACGCCATTTGCTCTGATTTTTTTCAGCTTCAGCAGGCCCTGACCGTTCACCTTGTTATAGAAGGAAACCTCGACGGGGGTCGTGCTGCTATCTACCGTTACGGATTGCCAGTTGGGCGTGACCGGCGCGCCGCTTGCGTCCACCAGCGGCAGCGGTGTGGCAGTGTGCTGATCCGCCGGAGCGCCTGTCTGCACGACGATGTAATCGCCGGGCTTCAGCGCACCGGTGGTATGGCTGCGATCAGTGATCGCAAACACTGCAACCGCCGCGCCCGTTGGGGTGCCCGTTTCGGTGTCGAAATCATCGGCACGGTACACCGTATACGCCGCGCCCGGGAAGAACGTGAAGTAGAACGCGTCGTACTCCTTGTTCTCTCCGTCGAAATGCAGATACTGATTGACCTTGAGATAGCCCGGGTCGGTCTGCCGCGCGTATTCGACCTGCGCGGATGATGTCTCCGTCTGCTCCGGCTCGCCGACCAGCGCATATTGGAAGTCCGCCTCGTTGCTCAGCGTGAAGGTTCTATCCGGGTCCTCATACGGCGCGATCAACGGATCGAGCGGATAGAACACTTCCATGCGGTAGCGCGTATACATGGGCAGGCTGATCGGCTCGGTCTGCGTGCCGCTGACCGTTGCCCCACCCGCCGTTTCCGTGGCGGTGAGGGTATTGTAATAAGAAATATTGGCCGCGGCGGCGCTGCCGCTAAGCGCTTGCGCCGTCAGAAGAGCTCCAGTGTTATCCAGCGGGGTGACCACCCAGCCGATGGGGTTGACAGTTTGCCCCGCGAGATCAAGAAACGGGGCGGGCGTATCGGTGAGCGTAAAGGTGGAGAAAGCCAGCGAACCGGTCACGTTATAGTTGGCGGCGGTTTTGAGCATCTCACCGTCGCCGCCAGTCTTGCCGATCTCCAGATCGTAGGTCACGGTAACCTGCGCCAGTTCTGTATTCACCACAGGCTCATCGGTGCCGGGGGTTTTACGCACGGTCCAGTTCCCAGACGCGCTGTTGGTTGTCCCGCTGTTGTTGTTGGATATCGGCACCTGTGAAAACACCATGGTGCTGCCGGTATCCACTGCCGTCACCGAGGCTGTGGCCGAAATCCCCGGCGCGGCGTACACGCTCTGGTTCGGGGCCGTGCCGTTGTTGGTCATGCGCGCGGTCACTTCAAAATTGCCGCTGATACCGCCACTGCTTACGTCCTGATTCAGCAGCGTATAGGTATAGGAACCGTTGCCAAGATCCGTGATGCCCGCGCCGGACAGTTCGATGTTCGAATCCGGCGTAAGGGTGAACACCGCCTGATCGTACTGGGTATAAGCAGGCGCGGTCGTGGGGCTTTCCGGATCGGGATAATAGACAGGGCTGGGCTTGAGCGAGTAATATACCGTATAGCGAAACCAGTCGCCGGTTTGTATCGCGCTGCCGGAGGCATTGACCGTCACATTGGTGACCGAAACAAACGGATCGGTCATGTTGCCGTCAATGGCGTTTTGGATCTCCTGCGTAGCGGTGTTCGTGCTCTCCGCCCCAAGCTGGCCGTAAACGTTACTCGTATCGGACAAGGCTGCCGCGGGCAGCAGGTTGAAAACCATCAGCAAAAGGGTGAGCCATACAAAGGGTTTGTGTGGCCTGCTCATCAGTCAAAATCCTCCTGCCCGTTCTACTGGTCGATGGTTATATTATATCGCCATGCGGTGTGCAGATTCTCCGGCGTGATCGCAACGGTGAGCGTAACGCCGTTCGCTTTTTCGACATTCAACCATTGGCCGTGCAAATGCTGTTGCCACTGGATGCGGATTGGAAGGTTCAGCCCTTCGTAGCCGATCATCTGCGCCTGCAGGGTGAGCGTATCCCCCACCTTCAGCTGATCGTAGGGGATGCTGGCAATCAGTGTTAGCTGGCGATTTTCGGCTGGCGTTTCCGTTACGGACACCGCCGGGGGCTCCTCGGTGGCTGGCAACGCCTCCGTCGCAGGTTGAGAACCATCCAAATTTTCAGGCTCCTGATCAGTAACCACATCCGGCTCCACGGTTAAATCAAGCGTTGACGCTTCCGTCGGCATCGGGTTTGCCTCTTCATCATCCGTGAGCGGCGCGGGGGCTTCGGCTTCGGTCCCGGCTGCATCCGGCTCCGTCGTTTCTGCTGATTCCGCCGGGGTTTCGAACTGCGCGGGCTGCTCACGCAAATGGTACGTGATCGAAAGGTCAATACGTGCGTTTTCCTGATCGATCTCTTGCAGGCTTACCTCGTTGCCGCTGCCGTCCAGCAGCGCGATTGATACTTTCGTGCTGGTAGCCTCGCTGCCTTGGGGGAAGGGTTGCAGGCTGAGCTTCAGCTTGAGGGCTTCGCCCGCGACGGTCACGTGACCGGCGTGCACTCTCGCGCCATCCACCAAAAGCGTTTGATTGACGAAGCGCACCGTATCGGCTTGGGTGATGGCTTTCACCTTGCAGGGTGTATATGGTGAGGTTTGAAATCGTACGCCAAAGCGCGACAGCAACTGGCCCGAGGGATTCCTCGCAATCAGCTCGAGCTCCAGCGTAACAGTTTGGCCGATAGCGGCGAAATGATTCGCTTCTAAGTACATGCTGCGAACCGATAAGGCTTCAGGCGTCGCGAGCGTGTCCGCCTCGGCAGATGCGTCTGCCGTGGGCAAGGGGGTTTCGGTGGGCACAGGCGATTCCTGCGCGGCTGTCGCGCCGGGGCTGCTTTCGGGCTGTGGCGTATGGCCATCGTCGGGTGCAGGGGACAGTGAGGCTTCGGCTTGTGGGTCGGAAGGCGCTGGCGACGCGCCATCCCTGGCATCAGTTGAGGAAGGGTATTGCTCCGAAACGACTTCCTTAACATCAGCTTCGCCATATGCCCGTGTTACAGGCGCTATGCTGTTCAAATACAAGCCTAGTGCCATCAGCATAAACAGGATGGTAACGCGTTTCCGCCGGGCGTTTCTCATACGCACCTGCACCACCTTTCCCTTGCGCATTTGGGGAAATCCCCCGTTGCATCAATCAGCCGTTATTCAATTCCAGTATAAACCAAGTGCCAACAACATAAACAGAATGGTAACGCGTTTCTGCCAGACATTTCTCTTACGCATCGGCACCATCTTTCCCCAATGTATTCTGGGAAATCCCTCGCTACATCAATCATGTGGCAATATTCGGACACACGCTGCAGCGAAACATTTGATGAAGATCAATCTCCCTTGCGTGATTTTCTGCCTGTACTGCAACGAGTATTCGGCGTGTTCGTCTCAACGCTACGTTTCTTGGTAGGATACCGGGTCTATCTGCGAAGTATGCATGCAACGGTCTTTGTAAGTAACAACACAAAGGACTGATTCTATAACATGTTTCGATTATACTCCCTAGGTCATAGACCGTCAATACACGGTTCCTTCTCTAATGTCGGCCTGCGCTAACGCCCGACGTATATAAAGGAGCGGTTACATAAGCAAGTAGTGACCGCAATAAAGCGGGATCGTTAGCGGATTCTGCGGGCGGGACAAGAAATGGGTGATTTTGCAAAACGGTCGACCCTCAATTTTGGCCTCAGCCGCATCAAACAACATAATAAAAACCTAATTATAGTAGTAGGAAGCGTGAATGCTATGAATAACAAAGTATTCGCCTGCTGCTTTGCGATGGCATATAAGCGGCAAGTGCTTGCCCCCCGCCTGATCACCAGAGCGGAGTACGCTAAAGATGATGCGCTGATGCAATCAAAGCCTTTGTTTCTCTTTGGGTATTCTGTTTTGCGACATAATCTTGATCACGGGTGATGCAGATGTAACATGTCACACCATGGAGGTGGAACGCCGCCGAAGATCATACAAAAATCGAGTATTCACACACGCTTGCGCAACGGGTACGGGTAGCTGCTTACGCACTAGTGTCCGGCGGCAATGATTGGCGGTGCAGGAAGGCCGCGCCCACGATGCCCGCGTCGTTACCAAGTTTGGCAGGCACAACGGATGGGCAGCCCATGATATCCACACCGTAGGTCATATCGCACACCAGCTGGCGCAGGGGCGCAAACAGCATCTTGCCCGCGTTGCTGATGCCCCCGCCCAGCACGATCACCTGCGGGCGAAACAGCGTTACCATATTGCTGATGCCCACCGCCAACGAGTGCAGGTACGCAGTCAGTATGCGGCGCGCCGCCACATCGCCAAGCGCGGCGGCCTCAAAAGCCATGCGGGCGTTGGGCTGGCCGCCTGCCAACGCCAGCATGTCGCGCAGCGTTGCCGAGCGCGACTCCTGCGCGGCGGCGGCGATTTCGCGGTTCAGCGCCGTAGCCGAGGCATAGCTTTCCAGGCAGCCATAGCGGCCGCAGGTGCAGCGCAGCCCGTTTTCTACGATGGTCATGTGCCCCGGCTCGATGCCGCAGCCATTGCCGCCTAAAAAGATGCGCCCATGGTCGATGATGCCTCCGCCCACGCCCGTGCCCAGCGTGAGCATCAGCAGATAGTCATACCCAACACCCGCACCCGCCAGCGCTTCGCCATAGGCGGCGCTATCCGCGTCGTTGGCAATGCCGATGGGGCAGGGGAAGTAGGTCTGCAATTCCGACACCACATCCACATTGCGCCAGCCAAGGTTATTGGCGTGCACCACAATGCGGGTGTCGCACACGATGCTGCTGGGCACGCCGATGCCGATGGAGCGCACCTCGCCCGTAAGCGCGGGCGGAAAAGCCCCTATGGCGTCTGCAAACGCGCGCACCAGCACCTGAAAGGGGAGTTCCGCGCCGGTAGGTACTTCCGCCCGCGCGACGATTTGGTATGCATCGTCCACCACGCCGATTTTTGCGCTGGTGCCGCCAAGGTCAATGCCGATCTGCAACGCCATGTTTAGCTTCGCCCCTTTGCATGGATGCCCGTAATGCCCCATTGTTTGCCCGACGAGGGTCAGGTTACCGTAAGCCCACGTGCTTCGCCTATCGCCAGCAAACCTGCCAGCGATTGTTTGGTGAGGCTTGCGTGCTCGCCGTAGGGGTAGGCAACCCCCAGCTGGGCATATTTGCCAACGCCAAGCGTGTGGTAGGGTAGCAGGTCGATACGGCGGATGCCCATGGCCAGCGCCAGATCATAGATGCTGCGGATAGCCGCCTCGCTAAAGTTAAAGCCGGGGATCACCGGCACGCGCAGCACTACCTTGGCAGGCGGCAGCATGGCAAGGTTTTCCAGCACCAGCGGCAGGTCGCCCCCGGTCACACTGGCAAAGGTATGCGCGTCAGTATGCTTGATATCATATAAAAACAGGTCGGTTAGCGGCTCGCAGGCCAGCATGGCGGCTGCGGGGGCATGGCCTGTGGTTTCGACGGCGGTATGCAGGCCTTGCGCCTTGCACAGGGAAAGCAGCGCGGCCAGTTCACCTGCCTGCACCAAGGGTTCGCCGCCGGAAACGGTGATTCCTCCGCCGGTGTGGCGGTAGTAGCTGATGTCACGCATCAGCACAGCTACGATATCGGCGGCCTCCATGGTTTTGCCGCTCAGGCGCAGTGCCTGCGCGGGGCACGCGGCCACGCATGTGCCGCAACCCACGCAACGGGCACGGTCAAATACGGGGCGGCCGTTTTGCATGGCGATACAGCCCTGCGGGCACACGGCGGCGCACCGCCCGCAGCCCACGCAGCGTTTAGGCAGGTGCATCAGATGTGTGCCGATGGTTTGGCTTTCCGGGTTGGCGCACCAAGGACAGCGCAGCGGGCAACCCTGTAGAAACACCGTCGTGCGGATGCCGGGGCCGTCGTGCAGGGCAAAGCGCTCAATCTCCATCACGTGCAGGCTCATGCTTCGACTTCGCCGTAGAGCACGCGGCTGAGCAGCTCCTCCTGTATGGCGCGGTCTAGGTTGACAAACACGGCGGAGAAGCCGCTCACGCGCACGATCAGGTCAGGGTATTTTTCAGGGTGCGCCATCGCGTCCTCCAGCTCGCCCCGGTTTACCACGGTCACCATCAGGTGGCAGCCGCCGTCGTCAAAGTAGGTTTTCATCAGGCCTTTGACCATGGCGCGATTTTCGTTAAACAGCGTGGGCGTAAATTTGATGTTTTGCACCGACCCCGCGTGGTAACGGGGGTCAAACTTGCGCAGCGAGTTGAGCATGGCCGTGGGGCCGCTGGTGTTGGCGCCGCCCTGCGGGTTGTTGGCGGGGTTCAGGTACACGCCGCGCAGCCGTCCATCGGGCGAAGCGCCGGTGCGCAGCCCCCACTCGGTGTTTAGCTGGTTGTTGCTGATTACAATTAGGAAATACTGCATGCCCGCCGCGATGCCGCGCTCGCGTGTGCCCTTGGCCACCAGCTCGTATACCTCGTTGGCCACGCTGTCGCAGGTGTCCAGATCGTTGCCGTATTTATCGCAAGCAAGGCAGGCTGCGCGCAGCGCTTCGTGGCCTACAAAATCGTCGCGCAGAGCTTGGGCAACCTGCGCAAGGGTGTAACGTTTCTGCTCAAACACCAGTTTTTTGATGGCATATAGCGAATCGGAGGTGTTGATGTTGCCGTAGGTTTCGTTGGTTGCACCAAGGTAGCGCACGCCGCCGTCTAAAATTGCCTTACCGCGGGCGATACAGTCGTCGGTCAGCATGCTCATCATCAAAAAGGATACATGCTCGTTCATCACCCGAAAACTGGCCATCTGCCTGTCTACAGCCAAATCAAGGTAGGCATTCACAAGCTGCGCATAACCCGCAAACAGGGCCTCGTAGGTGGGGGTCGCCTCCGGCGGGGGGATGGCGACGCCCGCGTCCTTGCGCTTGCCATCCATGGGGTCGATGCCGCCGTTTAAGTAGACGGTAAGTAGCTTGAGCAGGTTGATGCATATGTTGGGCGTGCCCGTGCTTTGCCCCTGTATCACAAACTCGGTGCAGCCAAAGGGCACATACTGCTTGGCGGTTTCCATATCTACGCGCATGCCGTAGGCCACGGCGGGCACGTTTACATCGTCGTTGTACAGGGTGGGGTAGGTAGCACCCGCGCCAAGAGCGTCCATGGCCTCGTCCCACACGGCATCGGGGGTTTGGCTGTCAAAGCGCAGGGTAAACTGCGGCTCCACATAGCGGCACTGCCTGGCCACGCGCATGGCAAGGTGCAAAAACACATCCGCCTCGGTCGGGTGCCTGCGCCCCTGCCCGCCCACGATGATGCGCCCGTTTACCGTGGTGCGGCGGTTTTCGATCATCGTCCACAGCGACTTCATGAGGTCAAACGCCTGCGCGTCGTTCAGTTCGCCGGTTTGCAGGTCGCGCGCCAGGTAGGGGCCTAAAAAATCGTCCAGCCTGCCGTAGTTGATTACCCCTGCCACCAGCGCATACAGCCAAAACAGCTGCAACGCCTGGTGGAAGGTTTCGGGCTTATCGGTGCGGATTTTATGCATGCTACCCCGTATGCGCAGCAACGCGGCGCGGCGCTCGCCATGCGCGGTTTCAAGCTGTTCCTCAGCCATGGCCGCATAGGCGTCGGCACACTGGGCAAACAGGGCAAGCCCGCCCAGTGCGCATTGCAGAAACTCGTTTTCCGGCTCCTGTAAAAGCCTGCCGTGTATTTCAGCGCGCAGGCCGTCAATGCCCAGCGACAGCAGCTTTTCATAGTCAAGCATCATGCCGCTTAAGCGAGCGGTGGCGATCATCGGATACTCGGTGTCGATAAAGCGGCCCACCGTGGTTTCGGTCAGCGCCTCGCGGCAATACAGGGTTTTCAGGTCGTGCAGCGCCCAGTAATCGTACAGCACATCTATCCGGGCGCGGTCGGCAGGCTCGGCCAGTTGCCGCTGAAAGGCGCGCAGTTTGTTGAATACGCAAAAATGTCCCACGCCGCCCAGCGAAGTAACGCACCCAAAGCCGATGGGCAGCACGTCGATGCGCCCGGCGATCAAGTCCTGCGGCTGGATATCCACCAGCAGCGCGGGGTACTGCACGCGCAGGCAGGCCAGCTCACGCTGCTCGCGCGGCTGTGAAAGGTGCTGCCTGTGCGTGGCTGTGTATTGTTCCATGATGGAAAGCTGTTCGGCGGCGGTTTTATGGCTAGGGAGCTTTTTGCTTACCTCCACATTTTGCACGCCGTCCAGGTCAAAGTGTACCATGTTGCCTCCCTTGCCGCCCCGCGGCGGTCAGTGCTTGCTTTTTTCCGCGTCGCGCCAGTTGCGCTGGTAGCCAGACAGCAGATCCACAAAGCGGCGCGCCGTAAGGTGCGGGCGGGTGATTGCGCTGCCCACGACCACCGCGTGCGCGCCCAGAAAGATGCACTTCATCGCGTCTTCCGGGGTGTACAGGTGCCCTTCCATAATCACATAGGCCTCGTCCTTCAAATCGCGGCACATCCGTGCAAACTCCCGCAGGTCGGGCTGCTCGATATGTTCGGTATCGGACGTGTAGCCATACAGCGTGGGGCCTACGATGTCCGCGCCATTGGCCACGGCCCACACTGCCTCGTCATAGGTGGATACATCCGCAAACAGGATGGCCTGGGGTAGCTCGCGCTTCAAAATGGGCAGCAGGTCGCGCGCCGTGGTGCCCTCATGGGTGGTTTGGGTGGTGCAATCCAGCGCGATGATCTCTGCACCCGCTTCCCACACCGCGCGCGCCGCCTCCAGCGTGGGCGTGATAAACACATCCGTATCATTGTGCCATATTTTATACAGGCCGATCATCGGCAGCGCTACTTCTGCCTTGATGGCGCGTATCTGCTCAGGGCTGTTGGCGCGGATGCCCACCGCGCCCGCCCACTGTGCCGCCAGCGCCATTTTGACCACGATATCATCGGCGTAGATGGGGTCGTCGCGCTGCACCTGGCAGGATACGATCAGCCCCCCCGCGAAGGATTCCAAAATGGCTTTCTTGCGCACGTCGGTCGTTTTCATGTTCCCGTACCTACTTTCTTCCCCTGAAGGGTTTGCGTGGCTTGTTATGATAGCATCGTAACACAAAGCGACAACACAGTCAACATATAATATCATATTCTATCATTTAAGAACAGCAAAAAGCCGCCCGAAGGCGGCGCGGATGTTGTCTATGCTTGCTGTAGCGTGCAATCAAAACCGAACAGAAATGATATGCCATGCGGGGGCAGGCCTGCGCTGTGTGTCCTGTTTGCCTGCTGGAGGGCTTGCCCCACATACGTGGCGGCAGCGCAAACCCATACGCCCTGATAACCTGCGCACGCAGCGCTCGTATCAGATAAAGCGGAAGTTATCGGGGAACTGCCGCGGCTCTACCGTGCCATCCTGATCGCAGATGACCAGGTCAAAATCGTTGGTGGAGGCAAAACGTAAAAAGCTGCGGCGTTCCAACTTGGTAACGTCGATCAGCAAATAGCGGTGGGCGGCGTTTTCCATGGCGATCTTCTTCATGGCCAGGCTGTCCGCATCGGTGGCGTAGGAGGTGCGGTCCTTTACGTCCACGCTGGTGCAACCCATAAACGCGTGGTCAAAATGGTATTCCTTAAGCGCGTCCTGCGCCACAGTGCCCGCAAACATTGAAAAGCCCGGCACGTACTTGCCGCCGATCATATAAATATCCGCCAAAATAGGCTTGGCCAGCTTCTTGACAACCAGTTCGTTGTAGGTAACGATGTTGATGCGTTTTTTGGCGAGGTACTCTACCATATGCGCGGCGCTGGTGCCCGCGTCGATAAAAACACAATCCCCATTTTTAATGATGCCGGCGGCATACTCGGCCACCTTGGCCTTGGCGGCATTGTTGATGGAGCCTTTGCGCTCCATGGTCAACTCCGCGGTTTCGGTTACATCCTCCAGCATCGCGCCACCCTGCACGCGTTTGAGCAGGCCGTCTTCTTCCATCTTTTCAAAATCACGCCGCACGGTGATTTCGGCAATGCCAAGCTCGCGCGCAACCTCCTTGAGGTTGATGATGCCCTTTTCCTCCAGGCTGCGCCGGATATATAACCTGCGTTCGGAAGCGATCATGGACACACTCCTCTTCTGTGCGCGCACATCGGAATATTCCCAATGATTATACCATGTTCTGCCGTTTTGTACAATTCGTGATCATTCCTTTGCAAATGCGCTCACACAGTGTGCAAACGGCGTTGGAAGTCGATGCCGTTGTCGAGGCGGATACGGTCCATCACGCGCAGCGCTTGCAATGAAAGCTGCTGGTAGGGTGCCGCGTCGCCGGGGTGCGCGGCCATCCGCATAAAGGCATTGATCTCCAGCGCCATATCCAAGGCAGGCGTGTTCAGTGAAATCACCTGCGCCTCACCGCCGCGGGGCGTAAACGTGGCGTCGGTGGGCAGCGGAAAGGGCCGGATGTGCAGGCTGCCCTTTTCCCCTTCCAGCACGCAGGGCCGCAGGCTTGCGTGTACTTTTGAGTAACATAGCTGCGCCACAAAGCCCGGGTAGCTGCAAAGCGCCGTGCCGGAGACATCGATCGCGTGCGGCATGAATGAAGCACGCGATATAACATCGCTGGGCTCGCCCAGCAGAATCAGCATCCAGTGCACACAATAAACGCCGATATCCATGAGCGCACCGTTGCACAGCGTGGGGTCGAACGCATTCTCTCTGCCGCCCGCCAGCACATGATCATAGCGCGATGAGTACTGGCAGTAGGGAAACTCGGCATAGCGCAGCGTTCCCAGCCCCGGCAGCAGCGCGCGAATCTCCTCCACGGCGGGCAGAAATGCAGGTCGCATCGCCTCCAGCAGCAAAACGCCATGCTCGCGCGCGGTAGCCAGCAGAGAGGCCAGCGAAGCCTCGTCGGGCGCGATGGGCTTTTCGCACAGCACATGCTTGCCCGCCCGCAGCATCTGCTGGCTTTGGGCAACGTGGCAGTGGTTGGGGCTGGCGAGGTACACCGCGTCCACCAACGGGTCGGCCGCAAGGGCGCAAAGGTCGGCATAGGCTGTGTGCGCGCCCCAACGGACACGGTTCGCCTCGGCCTGCTCCGCGCTTCGCGAGTATACGGCTTGCAGGGTAAACCCATCGCACTGGGCCGCGGCAGTCAGAAACCATTCTGTGATGTAGTTGGAGCCGATGGTGGCAAAACGCATGTACGCATCTCCTGTTTATGTTTTCCTTGCAATACCGGCAATGTTCTGCACTGACGCGCCGCTTTCCTTGTTACGTGCGGCGCGCGGCGCTCAGGCGTCCGCAAGTACCTCGGCCAACGCCACGGTGCGTTTTTGCGCGATGGAGCGGTAGCAAGCCTCTACACAGCCAATGGTGGCCAGGTTGTCCTCCGCGCTGATTTCGGGCGGCGCACTGCTTTCGATAGCGCACAGCAGACTGCTCATGGTGCCGCCGAACGCATCGGGGAACCATGCGGTACCCCACGTAGGCGTCAGCCACTGGCGTGGATAGGCCGTGCAGGTAAACGTGAGTGTGCTGGGCGCAAGCACGGGGTACTGGGGCCAACCGATGGTCCCTTTCGCCAGGCCCAGCGTGCCTTCCACCCGCCATTGGATGCGGGTATCCTTCTCGCAGGGTTCATCCGGCCCCGCCCATACATCATCCAGCGCCGTGGCCAGCAGCCCGCTTGCGTACTGGTACATATGCTGGGTGATGCCGTCCGTATGCGCAAAGCGGGTGCGGGGGTCTGTGCGACACACGGCGGTAACGGTCTGCGGGTCTCCAAACAGGTAGCGAAACACATCCGTATGGTGGATGCCCATGCCGTAGAGTTCCAGCCGGTCGTATTGCCGCAAAAATGCCTGCCAGTGAGGAATGGCGCGCATATCAATGCTCGCCAGTACGGGCTCGCCCAGCAGGCCGAGCGACAATAGCCTGTGCAACGCGCGCATTGACTGGTCATAACGCATGTTGCTGTTCACCGCGATGGCAACGCCGCTCTCCTTGCCCAAACACACGATCTCGCGCGCGTCTGCAAGGCTCATGCTGAGGGGCTTCTGGCACAGTATGCCGCGGATGTGCCCTTGCCTGCAAGCTTCGCGCACCACCGCCAGCTGTTCGTGAGGCGGGATGGCGATATCCAGCACCTCAACGGCCCCGTCGGCCAGCAGGTCGCGCCAATGACCGTACACATGCGGGATCGCGTACTGCGCCGCCACAGCCTCGCTCTCCTGCTGTGAAAGCGACGTGATGGCGTGGGCCTGAAAGCCAAGGTCACGGTAGGCGGCCAGTTGGCAATCCCGCATGATGAAGCCTGCACCCACGCAGCCGATGCGCCAGTCACGGCGCGCAGGCAACGGAGGCAGCGTGGCCTGCTCTAGTGAGGCAATCAGCGTTTGTTGTTCCACAGTGATCCCTCCCGTTTTATGGGCAGCCGTACATGGCCCCCACAGCAAAACCGGAAAGCGGCGGTAACCCGTCCGCTTTCCGGTTTGAATGGCTTAGCGTGCGGTTTCCCCTACCACTTGGTGGGGTCGCGCATGTCGGTGTTGTAGGTATCGATGTTGGCAAGCGTCACCACCATGGTACCGGAATCGTTTACCACGTTCACGGGGCCCGTGCCCTTGGTTACGAAGTCGTTCAGCCACATCACGGGCTCGTAACCCATGCGGTAGAAGTTCTGCGTCATGGTGGCGAAGATGGTGCCCTCGCGGATACCGTCCATCGTTTCCTGAATATCGTCAATGCCCATGATGAGCACGTCGGTCAGGCCCGCTTCCTTAACAGCCTTGGCTGCGGCCGGCGCGCCAAAGCCGCACACGTTGATGCACACGTTGATGTCCGGGTTGGTGGCGAAGGCGTTCTGATAATCGCTGGTGGTTTTGAGCTGGTCGGACTGGGTGTCGATCACGACCATCTCTTTATAGCCGCCTGCGTTTTTGGCAAACTCGCCATAATACGCTTCCTTGATGGCGATGGCCAGCACGGCGGAGGGAGCCCACAGCGCCGTAGCCACGCGGATCTCCTTGCCGCCCATGGCCTGCACGATGGCTTCGCCCGCTACACGGCCAAGCTCCGCGCCAGTGCCGATGAAGCCCAGCCGGTTGGAATCCGGCGCGTCGGAGTTGACCAAGCAGTACGGAATGCCTGCTGCGTCCAACTTGTCAAAGGCGGGTGCCTGGCCCTGCGGGTTCACGGCCTGGGTGATCACGCCGTCTACACCCTCGGCGATGGCGGTTTCCACCAGCGAGTTCATCTCGTTGATGTCGTTGGGCTTCATCGGGGCAACCACAGTCGCTTCGACGCCGTATGCCAGACATGCATCCTCGAAGCCTTCCTTTGCTACGCCCCAGATTTCGTTGGCCGCCTGCGGCAGCACAAAGGTGAAGCGCAGGGGTTTGGCTTCGGCCATGGCGGCGGATGCCGTAAACAGGGTCAAGAGCAGCGCGAGCACCAGAACCAGGGATGTCATCCTTTTCATACTCATTCTCCTACGTTTATTTTTAAAGCAGGCGTTGCCTTGCTTTAATTCACTCCACCATCGAGGCCAATTTAATCAGCCTGCTTTCGGTAGCTTCGGCCTTGGCCATCTCCCCCACGATGCGGCCGTTGCCGATTACCACAAAGCGGTCGCACATGGCGAGCAGCTCAGGGTACTCCGAGGAGATCATCACGATGCTCAGGCCCCCGTCCGCCAGTTCCTTGATGATTTTGTAGATTTCGGACTTCGCACCCACGTCGATGCCGCGCGTGGGCTCGTCTAAAAACAGCACTTTCATGTCAGTCATCAGCGATTTGGCAAGCACCACCTTCTGCTGGTTGCCGCCCGACAGGCTGGTGACCGCCGTGCGGTGCGAAGGAGCCTTGATGGCAAGGCTCTTAAAGTAGCGGCTCACGGCGGCGGCTTCCAACTTGCGGTCAAACAACCCGTGCCGCGATATTTTACCAAAGATCGACAGCGTCATGTTTTCGCCAATGTTCATGGTGCTGATGATGCCATCCTTCTTGCGCTCTTCCGTCAGCAGGCCCAGCCCATGGCGTATGGCGCTCGCGGGAGATGTGATGTGCACCTCGCGACCGTCGATAAATACCCGGCCGCCGAGTTTTGGTAGCGCACCGAACACCGCGCGAAGCAGCTCGCTGCGGCCAGAGCCCACCAGCCCGGCCAGCCCCAACACCTCGCCCTTGCGCAGGCTAAAGCTGATATCCTCGATGATGTGCTTGACCGCCGAGGAGGGGTGCTGCACGCAGAAGTGCTCAATGCGCAGCACCTCATCCTGTAACGCACGCCCGCTCATATCCGGGTACATGGCCTCCAGCTTACGGCCGATCATATCCTCAATCACGCGGTCGGCACGGATGGCGGCCCGTTCGTAGGTGGCGACCACCTTACCGTCACGCATGGTCACGAGCCTGTCAGAGATGCGGAAAACCTCGTCCAGCTTATGAGAGATATAAATGCAGGAAATGCCGCCCTCACGAAGCTTGAGGATCACCTGCATCAGGTTTTCGGTTTCCGCTTCGGTCAGTGCTGCGGTAGGCTCGTCCAAGATCAGTATTTTGGGGTTGCGCACCAGCGCGCGTGCGATGCAAACCAACTGCTGTACGCTGGCGCTCAGGTTGCGCGCCAGTATGTTTACATCCAGCGTAAGTTTGAGCCGCGCAAGTGCCTCGGTCGCGGCCATGCGTGCCTGTTTCCAGTCCACAAGCCCAGCGCGGTTCAGGGGCAGGATGCCCAGCAGGATGTTTTCGGCAACCGACAGATCCAGCTCCACGCTGATTTCCTGATAGATCATCGCGATACCGGCGTGTTTGGCGGCGGCAGTGTTTACAAAGCGCTGCTTTTGGCCGTCGATCAGGATTTCGCCCTCGTAGGAGCCGTGCGGGTGATCCCCAGCCAGTATCTTCATCAGGGTGGATTTGCCCGCGCCGTTCTCACCGCAGATTGATAGGATTTCGCCGTGCCTGAGGTCCACGGATACGTCGTTGAGCGCCGTGACCCCCGCGAAGTGCTTCACGATGCTTTTGGTTGTTAGGATGGTTTCGTTCATGGAAAGCCCTCCGTTCGCCCAGCGGCTTACTTGATGCGCTTTTTATCCATCTCGCGCTTGTACTGATCTAAAATAACGGCGGCGATCAGCACCGCGCCGATGACCAGCTTTTGATAATACACATCCACCTTCATCAGCGTCATGCTGTTGGAGAGCACGCTCATGAACAGCGCGCCGATGGCCGTGCCCAGCACTGTGCCCCGCCCGCCGAATGTGCTGGTGCCGCCGATGATGCACGCGGCAATCACGTTCATCTCGTAGCCTTCGCCTGCGGAAGGCTGCGCCGAGCCCAGGCGCGCGCTCATCAAGACGCCAGCCATGGCAGCCATCAACCCGCAGATAGCATACACGCGCACAGTCACCCTGCGGGTGCTGATGCCCGACAGTTTGGCTGCCTCGCTGTTGCCGCCGATCGCGTAAACCGAACGGCCGAAGGTGGTGCGCGTCAGCACGATATGGAACAGCACGCACAGCACCAGACAAATGGATATGATCGTGGGCATGCTAAGGAACGTGCCCTGTTCGATGGCTTGAAATGCCTTAGGGATGGGGTATATGGGCAGGCCCTTGGTGGCAACGAAAACAGCGCCGCGCGCGATGTACATCATGCCCAGCGTCATAATCATGGGTGGAATGTTGAAACGAGTGATAAACGCACCGTTTACAAAGCCGATCAGCAGGCCGAACACCAGCGTGACCAAAATGCTAATCCAGATGGGCAGCCCGAAGTTGACCATGCAAAACCCAGCCACCACCCCGCCCAGGCCCATCACGGAGCCTACGGAAAGGTCGATGCCGGCAGCGATGAGCACAAACGTCATGCCCAACGCGGGGATCAGCACAAAGCCGGTCTGGCGCAGGAGGTTGGCAAGGTTCAGCGGTGTAAAAAATACGGGGTTGATCAGCTGCACGATGACCCCGTACACCAGCGTGGGCACGATGATGCCGATTTCCTTGACGTCCCAGAGCCTGCCCAACCCTCTCCGTAAAAATGAGGCGCGCTTGACCGTCTGCTGCTGCATTTCATTCACCTCTGTCAGTATTCCGAAACTTTGTAGAGCATAGCAAAAAGCGAGACGATTGTCAATCATATCGTATCAATTTTTATCAATTATTTCTCCTTCGTTATTCATTTGCAATCATATGTGATCGAAACATGACTATTCAACACCTATGGGCACTGGAAGTGAGTGCCCCTGATATACCGTACCGATTGTCTTTGCCTTGACTTAAAAGGAAAGCGGATCGTTATGTTGTGAAGATGAAATGTTGCACCATCGCGTAGCGCCTGTCAACATTCCGGCACGCCCCGTATGGGTCGTGGGACATACTGCTAATTAGGAAGCTTTGGATGCTTGGGTGTGCAGCTATCGATGTTGCTCTGGTGAAGGGAGTTGTGGGGAGAGACAAGAGGGTTGCGTTTGCGTTAGGGGTGGGCAGACGATCGTAAACGAACGCATAAAACAGGAAACCTGTTTTACTGGAACGATAATGAACATACCGTATAGTATGCTTGACAGCTTATTCGAAATTCGCTACGATACAGCCATAAAGCATCAAGAATCTTATGGCAGCCCTGCCTCATAAACGCCCGACTGAACCCCTCGTTATGGGAATGCCCATCCTCGCCCAGGAGGTTACCAATGACCAAATATAACAAAACCTTTGATGAATGCTATTTTCTCAACTTCAGCGCCTGCGACGACATCAGCCTGTATGAGATCGGGCAGCAAAAATGCCCGCCCTCTTATAGCTTTGGGCCCATTATCCGCGATCATTATGTATTGCACTATATCATCAACGGGGAAGGCAAGCTCTATCTTGATCACGAGGAGCATGCCATCAAAGCGCACGAGGCGTTCCTGATGCCCCCCAACGTGTTGTGCTATTATGAGGCGAGCGCAACGAACCCGTGGAATTATATCTGGATCCACATCGATGGTTCCCGCGTGCCGGAATACCTGCGACGCGCGGGTATCGACAAGCATCAGCCCATCTTTCGCTGCTCGCATGACCATAACACAATGAAAGCACTCCTGCTGGACATCTGTACCAACTACACCCGCGAGCTCTACTGCATCGGCAAGCTGTATGAGCTCTTTGAGTTCATCATCACCCAATCCGACACCAAGGTGAAGCTGGTGCAGGACGTGCACCAGAAGTATATCAACATCATTCTGGACTTTATCCGGCTCAAATACAACGAGCCCATCAGCGTGGAAACCCTTTCCGACGCATGCGGGCTTGAGCGCAGCTACATGACCCGCCTGTTCAAAGCGAATGTGGGCCATGCGCCGCAGGAGTATGTGATTAACTACCGTATCCGTATCGCCCGTAAACTGTTGTACGAGACGGACTGGTCCATCCGCAACATTGCCTATGCCGTGGGGTATGGGGATTCTTTCGCCTTTTCCAAAGCATTCAAGCGCGTGTGCGGCGTTGCGCCCAGCGAATACCGTGACCGGGTGCTGGCGGAAGCAAGAGCGGATGAGAGCCCCGAGATCGGATGAAGCCATTGATCCACACCCGTGAACATGGATCACATGGAGCATAGCGCCGCATGGCTTTCATGCGCCATGCGTCCTGTGGCGAATTGTCTTCATGCCCACGCAAGGCCAATACAGTCGCCGTAAACAACCCGGAAAGCCAGTCTTCAGAAACGCCTGCCGCAACACATTTGGCGTTTGAAGCGCAATATGCTTCGCACGCTATCGCGCGTGCCACATATCTGAATGCCGCAAACACAATACCCCGCCGGTCATCGCCGTGTCAGGGTTAATTGGCATCGCAGTGCATTTCGCCCACAACGCGCAGTTCAAACAGCACCGAGGAGAAATCCATACCGCCCGCCGACATCTGCTCGGGGTTTATAACCAGCCCCGCGCTCATCAGCAGGTCGCCGCCGTATACGGCGCTTCCGTTCATCTGATAATCCCACTCCGCTCGCAGCCCGCGCAGCCTGACGCGCAACCACGGTTCGTTGGCACGCACCAGCAGCCGGTAATAGCCCACCAGCGCTTCGCTTCGGTCGCGTGATACCACCATCCACGCGCAGGCGCTGCCGCAGTACGGGTTTTGCAGCCGGTAGAAGTCCCCTGTCTGCATCAGGTGCCGATAGCGTTTCGCTATGCTGATCTGGGCGCGCAGGATATCCTTTTCCGCCCCGGACAATGCACCGATGTCCAGCTCACAACCGTAAACACCAAACAGCGCCACCTGGCTGCGCGTAACCAGATCAGTCGTTCGCCCCACCTGCTGGTTGGGCACCTCGGACACATGCGCGCTCATGGCGCACAACGGATAGACAAGCGATGTTCCATACTGGATTTTCAGACGCTCCACCGCGTCGGTGTTGTCGCTGGTCCATGTTTGCGGCGCATAGTATAAAATGCCCGGATCAAACCGCGCGCCGCCGCTGGCACAAGATTCAAACAAAATCTTCGGAAAAGCGGAAGTCAGCCGCTCATACAGCGCGTACACGCCCAGGATGTAGCGGTGGTATACCTCCCCCTGCCGCTGCGGCGGCAAGGCGAGAGAATAACACTCCGTGATGTAGCGGTTCATGTCCCATTTGACGTAGGATATGTCCCCACCCTTCAAAATGCTTTCCATGGCGGCATAGAGGTGGTCCACCACCTCGGGGCGGGAAAAATCCAGCACATATTGGTTACGGCTCAGCGACGGCGTTCTGCCCGGCGCACACAAAATCCAGTCGGAATGCGCCCGGTACAGGTCGGAATCGGGGTTGACCATCTCCGGCTCAAACCACAATCCAAGTTTTAGCCCCAGCGCAGCCAACTGCACGGAAAGCCCGCCCAAGCCATCGGGGAGCTTGGGGCTGTACTTTGGCACAAACCAATCGCCCAGCCCGCGCGTGTCATCATCACGGCTGCCAAACCAGCCGTCGTCCAGCACAAACAGCTCCAGCCCAACATCGCGCGCCTGACCGGCAATTTCCAGCAGTTGCTGCTGCGTGAACATCGCGCCGGTCGCCTCCCAGTTGTTGATCACCATGGGGCGCTCACGGTCGCGCCAATAGCCGCGCGCCAGCCGGTCGCGATACAGGCTGTGAAACGTGCGGCTCATATCCCCTACGCCGTGCGTAGCGTACACCATCACCGCTTCAGGGGTTTGAAAAACCTCGCCCGGGCCCAGCGCCCAGCTGAACGTATCGGGATGGATGCCCATGAAAACGCGGGTTTTGCCGTGGGTGTCGACAAGCACGCCGCTGGTGTGGTTGCCGCTGTACACAAAGCTGAACCCCAGCACTTCGCCGCAATCTTCGTTCGCCCAAGGGCGCTTGAGCATTAGAAATGGGTTGTGTTCAGCGCTGCTTGCGCCGCTCAGGCTATACACGCCCTGCAGCCCGGGCTTAAGCTTCGCAGCCACCGGCTCACGCTCGCGGCTCCAAGCGCCGCAGAGGGTCACCAGTTCGTAGTCCATATCCGGCAGGTCCAGCGAGAGGCTCAGTGCGCGCTCCAAAATCAGCTCCCCGCCCCCCGCGTTTTCAAATCGGACGCTGCGCGCAATAGCCGCATAATCCCGAAAAATGCTGTACACCAGCACGCAACGCAGGCCGATTTGCGCATCCAGCAACGAAAGCTCCAGCGTTTCCGCTTCCGCATCAGCCTCCACATAGGTGGCCGGCAGGCCGCAAAGCAACGGTTTGCCTGCGTAGATGCTGTGGCGCTCGTAGGCGAGCGCAAGTACGCGGCTGCCGTCCGGCTGGCGCACATCGCAGGCCGGATAACGAAAATCCCCCGTGCCGAAAACAGGGTACTCCATGCAGGTATATTGCTGGGCATAGCGGCAAGCGTCATCCGGGCTGTATACGGCCAGCGATCGGCTCCTGCTTTGCAGCAGGCAGGAAAAATCGTCCCGGTCGCGGATATGTTGGCCGTAATATAGGTTGGCGGGCAGCCCGTTTGGCAGGATATGAATCACGTAGCTCAACGCATGGTTGTAGAGGTGCAACTCCCGGCTCGTCGGGTGGAAGATGATTGGCATAGCGAAGCTCCTTAATATTACAGTTTTCCGCCGCTGGTTGCGATGCCCTCAATAAACTGGCGCTGGAACACCATGTACAGCAGCAGCATTGGGACGACCGCCAGCACGGACGCGGCCATCAGGTTTGGATAGTTGACCGAGTAGGAGCTTCCAATTTTGGAGAGCGCGGAGGACAGTGTGGCAGCGTCGGTGTTGGTGTTGACCACCAGCGGCCAAATCAAGTCCTTGAAGGCAAACAGCGCGGTAAACACCGCCAGCGCAGTCAGGCCGGAATGCGTGAGCGGCAGCATAACCCGCACAAACGTCTGGCCGATGTTGCAGCCATCCAGCCGCGCGGATTCCTCCAGCTCGCGGGGGAGCCCCATGAAAAACTGACGCAGCAAAAACGTGCCAAACGCCGATACCAACCCCGGAAAGACCAACGCGAAAACAGTGTTGCGCAAGCCCATGCCGTCAATCATCAAATACTGCGGTATCACAAACACCTGGGTGGGCACCATCATCTGCACCAGCACCAGTCCAAAAAAGAACCCCTTACCCGGAAAGTGCAGCCGCGCAAAGGCGTAGGCTGCCATGGCCGAGAACAGTAGCGCACACACAACGCGTAGAATCACCATGGCAAACGTGTTCAGGTACAGCTGTAAAAAATCATTCTGCTGCCATACGGTTGCGTAGTTGACCCACTGGCTGGCCTGCGGGAAAAAGCTGAACGGGTTCATCCGCGTGGATTCCGTTACGGTTTTCAATGACGTGAGCAGCATCCACACAAACGGAAATACCATCACAACGGAGATGGCCACCAGCACCGCATGCATGGGGATGTGAAGCGAGCGTATCCTATGCCTTTGGGATTCCTTTTGTCGCATACGGCATCCTCCTTTACATGTAGTTGACCCATTTCTTCTGAAGCCGCTGCTGTACCGCCGTAATCAGCAAGATCATCGCCAGCAGAATCATGATGATGGCGGAACCGTATCCCTTATTGGAGTACTTGAAGGAGTTGTTATAAAACAAATAGACAAGCGAAACCGTCGCGTCATAAGACGGGCTGGTAACGCCAATCATCATATACACAATGTCAAAAACCTGCATCGCGGCGATCACACTTGTGACCAGCACAAAAAAAAGCGTTGGCGACACCAGTGGCAGCGTGATGTGCAAAAACTGCCTCACGGGCTTTGCGCCGTCAATCTGCGCGGCCTCATAATAATCACGGGGGATCTCTTGCAAACCGGCGATGAGCAGCACCATGCTGTAGCCAACGGTGCTCCAGATTCCCACCATCGCGATGGAGAGCATGGCCGCGTTCGGGTTGTCGATCCAGTCGACCGGGGTGATACCAAGTGACGAAAGCATATGGTTTAGCAGCCCGAAGCGATAATTATACAGCCATCTCCAGATGAGGGTGACGGCGGCGGGCGTCGCGACCATTGGGATGAAGTATATGGTGCGATACGTTCCCTTGCCCTTGATGCGCCCACCCAACGCCACTGCCAGCAGCAGCGCCAGCACCGTGGTAATCAGCACAACGCACACCATGTAAACCAGCGTGTTGCGCGTGGCATACAACACCTGTGCGTCGGCAAGCAGGCGGCGGTAGTTTTCCAGCCCGATGTAAGTGTTCCCTTTGCCAAACGCGCCGCTTTTGAAGAAGCTCATATACATCGTTTGGAAAATCGGCACAATGTTGAGCACGACCAACCCGATGATGGTGGGAGCAATCATACCCCATGCCCAATACCACTCATTCCGTGTCGCGGCGGATACCCGTTCGCGCGCGGCACTAGCTGCCCCCAGATTCAGGCGCATGGACTTCTCTCCTTTGTGCTCAACGGCGGCAGCTTGGATCAAGCTGCCGCCGTTGATTCAGTGATCCTTGCCTGGCTTACTCAGCCATCAAGGCATCGTTCATCCTGCTCGCCACGTTTGTGCAGGCGGCGGTCAGGTCATCTGTTCCGGCGTAGGCTCCCTTGAGCAGCTCGTAGGCCTTATCTTCCCAGATGCTGGTCTGGTTGGAGTAGGGGCGGATCTGTGCATAGGCAACCATGTCAATGTAGCACTTGACGTTGAAACCGGTGTAAGCGGCGGTCCACGCATCGGCGGTGCCATTGAACGCGGAGATCGCGATGCCCAGTTCGGCCTGGCGCTTCTGGCCGGCTTCGGTGCTCAGGTATTCAACCCACATCCAAGCCTCGTCGGGATGCGCGCAAGTGGCCGAGATCGCGTTGCCCAGGCCGTTGAAGATGGAGGATCGAATGCCGTCGGGGCCTGCGGGCAAAACGGCGCAGTCGAAGTTCGCCTTCATAAAGTCGTTGGCGGCGAACCCAGAAAGGTTCCACGAGCCGAAGAGGCCCATCGCGCACAGACCGTTCTGGATGGCTTCGCCGCGGGCTTTGTCATCATAGATTGCCGGGCTAAGACCCTCCCATACGTAGCTGAAGTATTCCTTCACGCCTGCGATGGTCGCGTCCTGATCATAGCCGGACTTTTTGTCCGCAGTGATGATCTGGCCGCCGTTCTGGTAAACGAAGTTATAGTAGCCCTCCTGGTTGTGCAGCCCCGCGCAGAAGCCGTACTGCGAGCCATCGGCCTTGGTGAGCGCTTTGGCGGCGGCGCGCAGATCGTCCCAGGTCCATGTGTCATCGGGGTAGTTGATGCCGGCGGCGTCAAATAGCGTCTTATTATACCACAGCGCGATGGTGTCGTAATCCTTGGGAACCGCATATTGCTTGCCGTCGATGTTGTAAATAGCGTTGAGCCCTTCGGGGAAGTTATTCAGGTCCACCAGATCGCTCTTGGCGATGTAGTCGGACAGGTCCATTAGCTGATTATTGGCGCCATAGTAATAGATGTTGTTGGAATGCATCCAGAAGGTATCGGGCAGGGAGCCGCCGGTCGCTGCTGCTTCCAGCGCCGTCCAGTAGTCCGACCAGCCATTCACCTGGATATCGATGGTGATGTTCGGGTTGGCGGCATGAAACTCGTCCGCAACCGTTTGCAGCAGCGCCGCCTGATTGCTGTCCCAGCAGGCATAGGTGATGGTCACGGGCTGAGCCTCGGCATAAGCGGCCGTGGCGCACAGTGAGAGCAGCATAACCATGCTCAGTAACAGGCTGATTAGTTTGGTACGCATAAGAATATCCTCCTTACCTATTTACGGTTGGTAACACGGGTGACCTTAACGATATAGTAACATACTCTAAAACGGATGAAAATGTTTGACCGTGACGAACGCATGTCTGAATGTGACATTCGCTAGGGCGATGCAGGTGCAATGCGGAAGAAATCGAGGCTACAATCTCAACAAGTGGTGTAAATTGGCGCGAGAAGGAAAAGCGAAGACCTGTCCGGGGAGGACAGGTCGAGCGCTTGACAGAATGGGCGTCAATCGAGTATTCACAAGTTAGTCGACAACTTGAAAGGAGTACTCATCATGACACCCAAACAAAGTATATCTGCCGTAGACGAGCTTGGCAAGCTTCTATATGAAGCCGATGGGGATTTACTCCGCGCTTCGCTTGAAAAGCGCTACAACCTTCTCATGGCATTAGATGTTGAAAGCAAAACCGGCGCGGCAAAAAATCAGCGCAGCGAAGGCAGGACCAATGATCGTAATGGCACCCGCTCAAGGCCCTTGGATACCTCGGCCGGGCGGATACAGCTTGATATACCCAAACTGCGCCATGGCAGTTATATGCCTTCCTTCATTGAACCAAGGCGCCTCACGGACAAGGCGCTTGTCAGTGTCATCCAAGATGCTTATATCAACGGTGTGAGCACCCGCAAAGTCGACCACCTGGTGGAAAGCCTTGGTCTGGATATAGATGAAAGCAAGGTGTCCAGACTGTGTAAAAGCATCGGTGAGACAGTCGAACAGTTTCGCAATCGGTCTTTACGGTTTCAGGAATATCCGTATCTTTTCCTGGATGCCACCTTTCCCAAAGTTCGTGAAGCCTGCAAATAAAAAGTCAAGCCCCAAAGTAGCTTGACGACAGGAGACGAGGAAGCTTGATCAACAAACAGGCCACCGCAGAAACGCTGACCATGAGGTATAAGTAGCACAGCCGTCATGCCCAGTCAAGGATAAACGGCTAACGCCGCGCCTACGGCGTCCTTAACAGGCCATGCCGCCAGCGCTTCAAAGCGGCCAAGAGGTTGCAAGGCAACCTCTGTCAATCACTCCGGATCGACAGACGAGGGAGAGCAAGCCGTGTTCAGCGAAGCGGGATAGTCACGAACCTTGCCATAGTAGACGCGAAGAAACTTGTTGGCTCCGGCAGTCATGAAAACATAGTAGGGTTTTCCCTCCGCGCGTTTGCGGTCAAGAAATTGGTAGACGGAAACGTCCGCGGGAGCTTTCTGCAACAGGACGGTCATAATGATGAACAGCGTCTTGCGCAGGTAAGGCGAACCACGCTTGGAGGAGCGGTTGCTGCGGATGTCTTTCGCACCCGACTGATTGGGCATAGGGTCTACACCAGCAAAGGCAACCAGCGATTGCTTCCCCGCAAAACGCCGGATGTCCCCAATCTCTGCCATGAGCTGCGGCCCCAGCGATTCCCCAACGCCATACATGCCCATCACCACCGGATATTCCGGCAGTTGGGCAGCCAAACGGTTCATCTCGGCTCGGAGAACTTCCCCCATGCGGGAAATGCTCGTCAACTGTGTTGCGTTTTCCTGAACCAGCAGCTTCGTGGTGTCAGATTTGGGAACCAGCGCAACCATATCCTTTGTTTCCCGGTGAATCCGCTCGGCTTTGACCGCGTCGAAGTTGTAACCGTTGCGTTTACACCACTTGCGGTATCGCTCCACGAAGGCGGCTTGACTGGCACAGCGCACGCAGTCCATGTGCCAAAAGGTCATGGCGAAGTCTATCCACTTCTGGCTGCCATCCTTGCGCACGGGGCTGTCAAACCACCCTCGAACGCCGGGATAGGACTGATCCATAAGGGCGACCAAATTGTTGGAGCAGGCAGTTCTGTTCTTGGAAGCCAACTGGAACTGTCGGTTCAATGTCTTGAGTTCGTAGCGAATTGCATCCATGGGAGTATATTCGCGCAGCTCAGCCCAATTGTCAAGCCCGTATTTGGCGATCTTCCGGGCATCGGCCTTGTCTGTCTTGACCCGGCGCAGAGAATTGCCGCCATACTCCCGAATTAGTAGCGGGTTGACCGCGCTGACGAACAGACCCCGTTCATGGATGACGTTGGCGATAGGTTCGTAATAACGGCCCGTATGCTCCATGATGACCTTGCTCTCACCGTCCAAGCTGCCGATATAATCGGCCAGCTTGTTTAGCGCAAGCGCTGTGTGAGCAACCTCGAAAGGTTGAGCCACGGTTACCCCCAGCGGACGGAGTACAGAAATCATGCTCTTTCCCTTGGAAACGTCGATTCCGATTGCGTTCATGAAGGCTCACTCCTGTCAATAGATTTGCAATGGACGAATCCATCTTCTCCCATTGCCGATTCCATCTGTTTGCTGACGCGAACGTATCGGTTCCCCGATGGCTCTACCTGCACAAATCGAACGCTGCGAATGAGAGGATGGCTGACTGACTTTTCGACGGGCGTAACAGCCCTTGGGGGTCAAGGTCAGACCATTGCGCTCTCATTCTAGCAGCTTAGGCAACGAGATGTCCCCGGCCTTTGGCTGGCTGCCATGAACTCGGGGGCAAATACATAGTAACAGGGGGTCAAGTACAGTCCATGGGGCTGGTGATCGCGATTGGTGTGAACCGCAACGGGGATCGGGAAGTTCTGGGATTAGATCTCGGAACGGCTGAGAATGGTTTTTTCTGGAAGGCTTTTCTGGAATCCTTAACGGCAAGGGGCCTTCATGGCGTGAAGCTGGCAATCTCCGACGCCCATCCCGGTTTAAAAGAAGCGATCGGGCAGGTCTTTACCGGAATCCCCTGGCAGCGCTGCCGCGTCCATTTCATGCGCAATGTCCTGTCGCAGGTGCCCAAGAAGTATCAGGGCATGGTCAGCGCTAGGGTGCGTACGATCTTCACCGCGGATAAGGTGGAAGAAGCAAAAAAGCAGTTGCGCATGGTCGTAGATCAGCTTTCCACGCGTTTTCCCAAGGCGATGCAGATTGTGATTGATGCTGAGGATGAAGTGTTGACTTATATGTCTTTCCCCCAAAAGCATTGGCAGCAGATCTATTCCTCCAACGTGCTGGAGCGCCTCAACAAGGAGATTCGCAGACGCTTCAACGTCGTCAGCGTTTCCCCCGACAGGGCATCCGTCATTCGCCTTGGCGGGGCGGTTATCATGGAACAGCACGACGAGTGGTTGGTGGCTGAGAAGCGTTATCTCTCCGCTGAATCAATGGATATGCTTTATCTGAAAGCCGCAGGTGATGCTATGGCATTCCTCGTTGCCGTTGGCTCGTAACTCGCTATCCTGGGAATACTTTTTACACCACTTGACAAGACGCAACCACCAATTCACAAAAGGAGCGCATCAGCCATATGCGGCTGAAAGGCAAAAGCTTCGCTACGATAGCTGATGCGTTGGGGCTTTCACGCAATACCGTGAAATCCTTTTGCCTGCGCAATACTCGTGTTGATCCCAGTGAAAATAAGGCTACCGCAGTCAACAAAGGCGTTTGCGACCAGTGTGGCAAGGGCTTCACGCTATGTCCAGGGCATCGGCAACGCCGCTTTTGCTCTGATCATTGCCGGATGGTCTGGTGGAATACGCATCGGGATCTGCTCAAGAGCAATGCTAAGGTGGAGCATACCTGCGCCTGTTGCGGTAAGCGTTTTATGGGATATGAACAGCAGCGTCGGAAGTATTGTTCCCATGCCTGCTATATCACAGCTCGTTATAGAAAGGTGTCGTGAACGCTATAGATGACAATGTTTTCTCCCATTGCTCCGCGA
>Ga0351903_1003_pt1 | contig 80383 bp, 82 predicted proteins | sample BONcelHT113001D6_FD_206874 | JGI IMG/M metagenome (GOLD analysis project Ga0351903, IMG submission 206874) | Enriched cells from coal bed in the Powder River Basin, Montana, United States - BONCAT cells T11 rep1 HSBNCT.T11.300.1.D6 ... | reverse complement strand
GACCACGAGCTTGGGGAGGTGCACCTCCAATATGCCGTCTTTGAAGCTGGCTTTTACCTGTTCCGGCTTGACCTCTATGGGCAGCTTGATCTCACGCTTGCGGCCCAGGGTACCAATCTCCTGGCGCAGATATTTTCCCTCCCTGGGATTGGCCTTGGCATCGACGTAGAGGCTATCCTCCGTCACCCGCAGATCGATCTTCTCTTTGCTGGCACCCGGCAGTGCAACCAGGGCGATCAGCTCATCTTCTGTCTCTATGAGGTCGATGGGGGCAAGATCGCTGCTCTTGGCCTCGCCAAGCTCGCTGCTCACATCTCCCAGGATCTTCTTGGCCGCCTGGCTGGCCTGGCTGGACATCCTGGCAGCCTCAACGGCCGCCCTGCCGATCACACGTTCCAGATCGCTGCTCCCTGAGGAATCAGATTTCATGATCAAAATACAGTCATTGCCATCATAAAGCCTTTTGCTTTATCCTTGGCATTCCTAAAAAGCGGCCATAGCCCGGAGAAGAGGGGAAATCTCCATCGTAGACTACATTGCCCCGAACTATTGTCATTTGGGGAAAGATGGCATCTAATCCCCGAAAGGGCGTCCACTCAGCCCGGCTGTGAAGCCGATCGGCATTTATTTTCGAGATTGACTTGGGGTCGACAATCACCAGATCGGCGTCCTTGCCTGTCTCGATGGAGCCCTTGGTGGCCAGGCCGAAGATGCGAGCAGGCCTCGAAGCCATAGCATCCACCAGCCTCTCCAGGCTGATCAGGTTTCTTTTCACAGCAAAGAGCATCAAGGGCAGCATGGTCTCCACGCCCGGCACCCCCGCCGGCGCCTCCCAGATGTCCTCTTCTTTCTCCTCGGGCAGGTGCGGCGCATGATCCGAAGCCAGAATATCGATCGTGCCGGAGCGCAGTCCCTGCCAGAGGGCGTCGTTGTCCGCCTGGCTTCTCAGGGGCGGATTCATCTTCAGGTAGGAGCCCTGTTTTTTGTAGTCCTTGATGTTGAGCAAGAGATGGTGGGGCGTCGCCTCGCTTGTCACCTTTCGGCCGCCTCTCTTGGCCTGGGCTACCTTTTCCAGCCCCTGGGCCGAGCTGAGGTGGCAAATGTGCAGACGATCCGTCCAGGCCAGGGACTTCTCTATGGCCACCGCCTCGGCTGCGGCAGGCCGCGCCTGCGAATAAACCTCCGGATCATGCCGGCCCAATAGTGGAGCGGTCTTCTCTTTTATGATCAATCCGTCCTCGGCATGAAGGCTGGCCAGCACTCCCGCCCGCCCCGCGTCTACAAGGATTTTCTTTAGCTGCTCATCGCTGTGCTCATAGGAAAAGATCTCGCCTATGGCCGCCGCCCCGGCTGCCGCCAGCTCATCGATATTTCCAGGCCCCCCATTGAGGCAGAAGTCTACCAGAGAGCGATGTCGGGCAATATCCAGCTTCTCTGCAAAGGAGCGAGCGTCCAGTGTACGGGGAATGGTGTTGGGCTGGTCGATTACTGTGGTCACGCCTCCCGCTGCTGCCGCAGCCGAGCCGCTGGCCCAGTCCTCTTTGTAGTTAGGCCCCGGATCGCGGAAATGTACATGGGCATCGATGGCTCCGGGCAGGACCAGCATGCCTCTCGCGTCGATTCTCTCCTCGGCCCGGTGCGCTCCGCCAAGCGTGGCTATTTGCCCATCTTTGATCCAGATGTCTATGCTCATTTGCCCTCTGGCCGTGAAAACCCGGCCGTTTTTTACAGCCAGATCAAAGTTTATATCCAAACCTCCGGAGCAACTTGCGCCTCTCCTCCACCTGGGCCGGCGTCTCCGCCCCACGGGGAGAAAAGCCATCGATGACGCCCATGATTCCCCGTCCCTGCTCCGTCTCGGCCACGACCACCTGCAAGGGATTGGCTGTGGCGCAGAAGATGCCGCAGACCTCCTGCACGGCCTTGACGGCGTTCAAGACGTTGATAGGAAAAGCCCCTTTCATCAGCACCACGAAAGTATGGCCGCAGGCCAGGGCCAGAGAATTCTCTCTGGCCGCCTCGATGAGGCTCTCGTCATTGCCCTCCGTGCGCACCAGGCAGTCGCCGCTGGCCTCGGAGAAAGCGACGGCGAACTTCGCGGCCGGGATGGTGCCCGCCATGACCTCATAGATATCCTCAGCCGTTTTGATAAAATGGCTCTGCCCTAAAATCAGGTTCGCTCCATCGGGAATCTTTATATCTACGATCTTTAGCTCCATTCTTCCATTCCTCGAAGATGACTGATATCCTGCTGCGGACTTATACTTTTACTTATTGCGAAGTCCCTTCTTCGGCCCCACTGATTGCTTTGCCAACTGCTTGCTCTTCCTGGTAATAATTGATGATGTGATATAGTACACTACTATGAAGAGGATGGCTGAATATATTGCCATGCTGATCGATTCCACGACGTTTAAATTTAGCAAGAAGTAAGAATATGGGATGTATATCAACAGAACCATGATACCGGCAATGATTGCCTGTTGCATCAGTGTATACTGCCGAAAGCGCAAAATAAGCTCTGCATATTTCAAATTTGGAAAATTCACCACGGGTCCTTCACCTCATCGACTTTTAGCATCCCTTTTCTGTTCATATAAAGCCTTGTCCACCATAGATTGGATAGGGGCGCTAATACCAGCAGATTCACTATGCCAGTGATCGCTGAGAGGGGCTCGCCTCCTGCCCCTCCGCCCGTGGAAAATGCGCCTCCGATCATCTGCAGGCCCAAAGATAAAGCTGCCACTACCAGCCAGAGAATTACCACATCAAACTTGTTATACCGGAAAAAATTTGTGGATGCCAAAACGGCCTGCACTGGCCCCAGGCCCTGCACTACCAGAACATAAGGCGTCGTTACCAGGATCACAGACAGAGCAAGGGCATAAAGGATGAACAGGAGCAGGCCCACGACCATCAGGCCCATCGCCTGTGGATCCGCTTGCAATGACAGCGTCCCCTGCGCCAGGGCCGGCAGAAGGAAGACCAGGCCGGCCAGTGTCAGGAGGCCCATCAGCAGGGTTGCCAGGAACATATTAAAAAAATACTTCTTTCCGGCAGACCACATGGCACTCGTATCTGATTTCCCTTTCTCCAGAGCCTGCCTGGCCATGCCGATGGCCCCGGCTGTGAAGAATGAATTGACCAAAGACAAGAGCACGACCAGCACCAGGAAGAGTACTGCGATCTGCAGGATCTTATCCATCTCAAGGCTACCCAAAGATCCTTGCATCTGAGCCAGCAGCTCTTGCATATCCTCGTCGTTCTGTAGCAGCAAAGTCGCATTCATGCTCTCCATGGGCAGAGAGGTCATGAAGAAGGCGGCCAGGAAAGGCACTAAGATCAGCATGGAGACAAAGATGCTGAGCACGAAGGGAATACATAGGTTTAAGTTGTTTCTCCAGACGGCAAATCCCTTGCCGATCATCGCTCCGATTTCTTCCATTCTTCATTCCTCCAGCTCATTCCAGATCGCATCGCCCACGTGGTGCAGCGACTTGACCGCCTTCCCCTCACCCATCATATCCGTTCCCGCTACCAGGGCCCGGCCTATGGCCAGAGGCTTTTGATGCCTCACCTCTACTATTACCACCAGGTCGCCTACGGCTATCTCCGGATCGGCAGAGACTATGCCAGGCTTCATGATGTCAGCCCCATTCACCACAAAACGCACCGCGCCCGCGTCTACAACTACCAGCCTCTTCTTCGGCATAAGCTCAATGGCTCCGAGCACGGTAAAGAAGGGCTGCTCTTCCACAATCATCATCAAAGGCCGGCCATCTACGAAGATGAGATCTACCCCCTCGTCGCTTATCGCCATCTCTAGCGATGCCCGGCGCAGGCGAGATGGGTCGTCCAGTAAGGGCTCTATCTTTGCAATTACCTTCCGAGCGTCGCTCCCCCTGAGATGATGCCTGGATTTTATCTTCATGCACAACAGAATATCCCGATAGGTTTAAATATGCAACGAGCACGTTTGGAATTTGAAGCCTTTTGCGGTTATCAACGCTGGAGAGAGGTTAATGGGTCAGAGACCGCTTGATATTCTGAATGAATCACTGAATGGACCAGTCATAGTTAAGCTAAAGGATGGAAGGGTCTTTCGGGGAGAGCTGCAGGGTTATGATATACACATGAACCTAGTGCTCGAAAAAACTGAAGAAGTGGCAGAAGGGGCGGTCGCACGCAAGATTGGAACTGTGATCGTGCGAGGAGATAACGTAGTATATATTTCACCTTGAGGTGTTCTAGATGACGAAAGGTACTCCTTCTATGGGCAAGCGCCACAAGAGTTCGCATATCCGATGCAGACGCTGTGGCAGCATATCGTTCAATTTCAAGAGAAAAGTATGTGTTCACTGCGGCTTTGGTAATTCAGCCAAGCTGCGAATGGGAAGTCACAAGTGGATGAGAAAGGCTGATTACTAGAGGTTTAAAGTTGCACGATGCCTGCGGCGTTGTCGGGATTTCCTTCAATGAGACGGGCAATAATGTTGCTAAGTCCATTTACTATGCCCTCTATGCCCTGCAACACCGGGGGCAGGAGGCAGCTGGCATCTCGGTACATGACGGCAAGGCCATACGCACCCATCGGGGCATGGGCCTTGTCTCAGAAGTGTTCGATGATGCTCAAATCGCGCTGCTGCGCGGCCAGGTGGGCATTGGTCATGTCCGATATCCCACATCCGGCCGATCGTGCATAGAAAACAGCCAGCCTCTGCTGGTAAAATTCAAAGATGGAGCTATTGCCATAGCCCATAATGGTAATCTGGTGAATTCCTGCCAGCTCCGGGAGCACCTGGAGCAGGCAGGAGACATCTTCTATTCTACCTCGGACACCGAGGTTATAGCTCACCTTTTTGTAAAAGAGCTTCTGCGCTATGATCTGCAGGAAGCCGTTCGGGCGCTGATGCGCAAGCTCGTGGGCTCCTACTCGCTCGTCTTTCTCTGGGGGGACACAGTCCTCGCCGTGCGCGATCCTTTGGGCATCAAGCCCCTGTGCATAGGCGAGATCGATTCCGGGATTATGGTGGCCTCGGAGAGCGCCGCCATAGATACCCTGAATGGAAGGCTCATTCGCGATGTTATGCCCGGCGAGCTGGTGGTTATGAGGCACGGCGAGATGAAGTCGTATCAACTGGCCCGCCTTCCCCACTCGGCGCACTGCATATTCGAGTACATTTACTTCGCAAGGCCGGACAGCATCATGGATGGTCGCCTCATTTACGAGGTACGGGTGAACATCGGAGCCAATTTGGCACGCGAGCATCCGGCTGATGCGGACACCGTCACGCCCATTCCCGACTCAGGGATTACTCTGGCCGTGGGCTACCACCATTACTCAGGGATCAGCTACCGGGAGTGCTTGATGAAGAACCGCTACATCGGCCGAACCTTCATCATGCCCGATCAGAACATGCGAGAGACGGCGGTCCGCCTGAAGATGAATACTATCCGGCCCAATATCGAGGGGCATAAGCTGGTCCTGGTGGACGATTCCATTGTGCGCGGTACCACCAGCCGCAGGATCGTGGACATGGTCAGAAAGGCCGGGGCCGAAAAGGTGCACGTTCGTATAGGCAGCCCGCCCATCATGGCGCCCTGCTATCTGGGCATCGATATGGCCAGTCGCGAGGAGCTGATTGCCGCCTACAAGACGGTGGCCGGGGTGGAAGCCGTGATCAACGCCGACTCCCTGGGCTACGTGAGCCACAGGGGCCTGGTGGACGCGGTGGGCATACCCAAGGAGAACCTTTGCATGGGCTGTCTTACGGGACTGTATCCCGTGGAGATTCCGGGCGAGAAGTGCATGGCAGCGCAGACCAAGCTCTCGGAATACCCTTGAAACAGACCTGGCTTAAGGGCCCAGCAAAAAAAGCTTTTTGGATTATTTTTAGACATAGCTCTTACTCTCAAATCTCAACTACAATAGAGCGATCAGTAAGCTGAAATTAAAAAAAAAGAATAGAGCAGTTTCGCTATGCGCTTTTCTTGACAGGCGGCTTCAATAGCATGAAGGCCACGACAAGTCCAATTGCCGCCAAGGCTGCTACAACCAGGAAAAATGGCCTATAAGCGTCCAGGAATGTAGCTCCGGCTGCGACCTTGGTAGTGGCTGCGATCTGGGCTGCTATAATGCCACCTACCACCGCACCAACACCATAGGCTGTAAAGACCAGCCCGTAGTTCTTGGCGTTGTCCTTCATTCCAAAGTAGCTGGCTGTTGCTGTAGGCGCTATGGCCAGCCAGGCACCAAGACAACCCCAGAGTATGGCGAAGCTGACAATGAATGCAGTGACAGAGGAATAGCTCGAGTACATTAGCAAGCATGCCCCGATTATAAGCACATACGTAAGCATGGCAGCATTTTTGGGAGTGAGCTTATCTGTCAGAGTGCCAAATACAGGTCTTCCTAGACCGTTGAATATGGCGAAGGGAAGGATCAGTTGGAATACCAGAGCCGTCGAATCTGCCGCACTCATGCCTGCATTTGCCATTACCTCTTTGCCTACCGGTCCGACTATTCCGATAGCAGTCAGCCCGGCTAGAGCTCCGATGGTATAACATAGCCAGAGGCCCTTGAAGGTTCCTGTCTTGGTCATCTCGCTTCGCATGAAGTCAACCTTCTGGGCGGCTCCGGCCACAGGAGTTGGTGGGGCCCAGCCAGCCGGTTTCCAGCCAGCCGGTGGGAACCGCAGAAACATAGATGCGACTACTGTGATGATGATGAATGCGATACCATAGACCTGCAGGATGTTCATTATTTGGAAGCCCGCTGATTTCAGGAATAACGTGGCGTATGAGATCACGGCAGAAGAGAAGCCGAAGCCCAACACCGTAAGTCCCACGGCAAGGCCGCGTTTATCAGGGAACCATTGCGCAGATACCGCGATTGGGACGCCATAAGCTATGCCTACACCCAATCCGCCGATAATGCCATACAATGGAATAAGCATTGAAGGCGAAGTAGCATACGAGGCAGCGAGCCACCCACAGCCGCAGAGCGCTCCACCAATCATACTTACCTTCTTGGGCCCCATCTTCTGTATGTAAGGTCCAGCTAGCGGCATTGTTAAGGCGAACAATGCCAGGAATGTGATAAAAGGCCAGGTCATATCAAATGCACTTGGGCCTTTTGTAGCCGGGTCTGCTATGGCCATTATGGACTTGAAGTAACCAGATATGTCACCTCTCACGGCTCCGTAAGCATAAATGGCACCCAGACAAAGCTGAATTATGATGCCGATTACTACCATCATCCACCGCCCACCGGGCGGTTCCTGTGATGCTGTATTTCCAGCCATAAGTTTAACACCTTTTGATGATAACGATTTATTCTCATTCAATACATTCTATAAATATAATATGCTTTAAGCATGAAAATTTCCATAAGTCTATTTTTATTAGATCCCTCCTTATCCCCTCCATCACCTTTGAGATATTATTCAATGGCTTGGACCTAATTTCATCTCCCATATATTTAAATTTAGCGGCAATTATAGCGATTATAGATTATAATATTACACATATCGCAAAAATACCGTGGTCAATTTACATTCATATTCGATGAATACCACGCTGATCTAAAAAAGAAGCATTGATCTCGCGAAATTATCCATCGCCATCGACAATGAGGATAAGTCCATTTGCAAACTATCGTTAATGGCAATCTCTTTTAAGGTGAATGGAGAATAACTGAAGAGGTGGTGCTAATATGCTTAAGGCTAATCCAATCATCTTCGGCGATAAGTGCAACATCCAGGACGGCGTTGTTTTCCACTGCCTCATAGGATGTCTAACGGAACTTTATTCCATGGAGATACCGGGCGAGAAGTGCATGGCAGCGCAGACGAAGCTATCGGAATACATGGGTTACGGCCACGGAAGAGATCCCCTGGATGGGGCTGAACAAATCAGCAATTAACTCTACCTGAATATCATCTTCCAACACAGGACAATAATCCGCAAAAAAAATATGGTTTTATGGTTTTCTTTTTAAGCTTCGTTCGGTGGTTTTACCATTACAAAGGCCACGATAATGCCCACTGCTGCCAGTACGGCTACATATGGGAAGACATTGACATAGCCTCCCAGCATGTCCTTGGCAGCACCTGCCATTAAATTTCCGATGATGGCGCCGACACCATATGCGGTGTAGACCAGGCCGTAATTTCGGGCGTAGTCCTTGGTGCCGAAGTAGCTCGCGGTTGTAGCCGGCGCAATTGCCAGCCAGCCACCCAGGCACAGCCAGAGCAGGGCGAAGGCAACCGTGTATATGGTTATTGATGCCGGATTAGTGTACATAAGCAGTGAAGCCGCTATGATGACCACATAGGACAGTATGGCAGTCCTGGGTGGTGTGAGCTTGTCGGTCAGAGTGCCGAATAGCGGCCTGCCTACGGCATTGCAGAACGCGAAGATCAGAGTTAGATCAGTTAGTTTCTGTGTAATGTCTGCTTCTGCAATCATGGCATTTGCTGCCACTTCCAGGCCAGCAGGTTTGGCAACTCCGATGGCCATCAGTCCGGCCAGTGCACCGATCACATAGCAGATCCAGAGGCCATAGAACGCCTTGTTCTTTGACATCTCATCTCTCATGTAATCGGTCTTCTTGCCTCCGGCAGCAGCTACTGGCGGCTTCCAGCCACGAGGGGTCCAGCCGGCAGGAGGGAAGACCAGGAACATGGAGAGGACAACGATTATGATCAAAAATGCTATGCCTAAGATACGCATGGAGCCGAAAACTCCGCCAAAGCTCGCAGAGATTATCTCCGACATCTTGCCGGTGATGTATGCGGAGAATCCGAACCCCAGAAGGGTCAACCCCACGGCCAGGCCGCGCTTGTCAGGGAACCATCTGGCTGCGGTGGTGATGGGACAGTTGTATGCGATGCCCACGCCAATGCCGGCGATAACGCCGTACAGAATCATAAGCATCGTAGGAGAGGTGGCTGTGGAACCCAAGATCCAGCCCAGGCCGACGATGACGCCGCCCAGCATTCCTACTTTTCGCGGTCCATATTTTTCAATGTATTTGCCGACCAATGGCATGGTCAGGGCAAAGAACGCCAGGGATGCGATGTAAGGAAGCGACATCTGCATGGCGCTAACGGTTAATCCAAAGCCGCCATCTGCGACGGGAGCAGTAAATATCTTTTTCAAAGGAACGCTAATTATACTATAAGCATACACTGCACCGAGACAAAGCTCGATAATTGTTCCAATAATAATCAGCAGCCATCGCCCTGATTCAGGTGGCATGCCCAATATCTTCACATCATCTGCCATAAGTTACATACCTTCGTATATCAGAGTGTTTTTAATCAATACCTAAAATTAATATAATATAAGGTCGTGACTACGAATTTTAATAAGTTTACTTCTATTAATCCCTCCGTATCCCCTTCATCACCCTTGAAGATTTATTCAATGGCTTGGACCGGGTTTTGTCTCACATATATTTAAATTTAGCGGCAATTATATCAATTATAGCGATTATAGATTATAATATCGCACATATCGAAAAAAATTTTGCAGTAAATTTACATAGCAGTTCCAAAAAAATCTGCCTTGATTAAAAATAGAAGAAATTATATATCGTGATCGACAATGGAGGATAAGTCCCTTTGCAAATCATCGTTAATGGCAATCTCTTTTAAGGTGAATGGCTAATGCCAAGGGAGGTGGTGCTAATATGCTTAAAGCCAACCCCAAGACATCATGGAACAGCAATGAATGCATGCCAACGGTTGCAGCGACGGCTTACGTGGACGAATCAGCTATGGTTATAGGCGACGTGCGCATCGGAGAGGAGGTTTATGTGGGCCCGTGCGTATCCCTGCGGGCGGACGAGGCCAACCCCATAATCATCGGCGATAAGTGCAACATCCAGGACGGCGTTGTCTTCCACGGCCTGATGGGAAGCTCAATTAAGCTAGAAAAGCAGATCTCCATCGCCCATGGAGCCGTAATTCACGGACCCATGAAGATCGGGGATGAGAGCTTTGTGGGCTTCAACTCTGTGGTTCATGCCTCAACTTTGGGCAAGAAGTGCTTTGTCGGCCACGCGGCAGCAGTTATAGGCGTAACGCTGGCGGACGGCAAGTTCGTGCCACATGGTTCCCTGGTTGATACGCAGGAGAAGGCCGACGCGTTGGGACCTGTTCCCGAGAGCCTCAAGCACTTCAATGAGGAAGTGGTCGAGGTTAACCGCGAGTTCGCTAAAAGCTACAGAGTCCGGATGAAATCCTGTGTAGGCGAGTAACAGCCAGGTAATAATAAAAAAATCTAAATCATTTTTTTTGGGCCCCATTTATCCGCCCCCTTCGGACAAGAAATATATACATCCCTAGCCCTAAGCCCCACTCTAGCTTTAGGTGATTGATAATGGCCAAGATCAAAGCTGGCGTCTTAGGTGCCACCGGTGCCGTGGGACAGCGCTTCATTGAAGGACTGAAGAACCATCCCTGGTTTGAGCTGACGAGCCTCGCCGCTTCGGAAAGAAGCGCAGGCAAGAAGTACAAAGACGCCGCCAAGTGGCGCCTGGAGAGTGAGCTTCCCGATGATATCGCGGAGATGACGGTGGTAAACGTCAACCCGCGAGAAGTCGATGCGGATATTGTCTTTTCCGCGCTCCCCTCCGATGACGCCAAGACCGTAGAGCCGGCCTTCGCGGCAGCAGGCTTTGCGGTGGCCAGCAATACCAGCTCTTATCGCATGGTTGAGGATGTGCCTCTGCTCATACCGGAGTGCAACTTCGAGCACCTGGATCTCATCAAAGTGCAGCGCGAAAAGCGAGGCTGGGATGGATATCTCACCACCAACCCCAACTGCACCACCGTCATGTTCACCCTGCCCCTAAAGCCGCTCATGAAGTTCGGCATCAAGAGCGTGCATGTGGCCTCCATGCAGGCCGTTTCCGGAGCCGGCTATGAGGGCGTGCCTTCCATGGCAATACTTGGCAACGTCATTCCCTACATCGGCGGAGAAGAGGAGAAGGTGGAAACAGAGCCCCAGAAGATCCTGGGCCGCTTTGATGGCGAAAAAATCGTGAACGCGGAATTCTCTGTAAGCGCCAGCTGCCATCGCGTGCCGGTCATGGACGGGCACACCGAAGCTGTCTGGGTGACCATGAGGGATAATCCCACACCGGAAGAGGTCAAGAAGGCCATGCAAGAATTCGATGCGGGCCTGGGAGATCTGCCCACCTCGCCCAAAAAGGCGATCATTGTTAAGGATGAGGTAGACAGGCCTCAGCCCCGGCTCGACCGCGGTCGCGGCAACGGCATGTCCGTATCCGTGGGAAGGATCAGGTCGGGAATCAGGTTCATCTGCATGGGCCACAACACCGTGCGCGGCGCGGCAGGAGCCAGCATTCTCAACGCCGAATTGCTGGTGAAGAAAGGCCTGCTGTGATGTTGATAGTAGCATGGGAGGTGACGGCAGCCTGCAATCTGTCCTGCGGCTACTGCCGCGCCTCCGCCTCCTCGCTGCCCGATGCGGATGAGCTTTCCACGAAGGAGGCGCTTTCTTTTCTGGACAGCATTGTACCCTTGCAGCCCATGCTCATCTTAAGCGGCGGCGAGCCCTTGCTGCGGCCCGATATCTTCCTGATAGCGCGTCACGGCGCATCTTTGGGCCTGCGCGTCTCTTTGGCCAGCAATGGAACATTGATCTCCCCGCAGGTGGCAGATGAGATTGCTGCCGCCGGCATATCGCGGGTCAGCATCAGCCTGGACGGCGTAGCGCCCGAAAAGCATGATCTGATCCGAGGCAAGGGAAGTTTTCAAGCGGCCTTGCAGGGAATCGAAAATCTGCGCGGCAAGGTCGATTTTCAGATCAACAATACCCTTACCAGTAAGAATGACGCCGATGTCGCACTCATCTTCGACCTTGCCCAAAGAGTGGGGGCTCGTGCCCTGCACTTCTTTTTCCTGGTGGCCACAGGCCGGGGCCGGGAGGCGGATCTCATCTCGCCGGAGCGACAGGAGCAGCTTCTCATCGAGATCGATAAGGAGCGGGCGCGCCGGCCAATCGAAGTGCAGGTCACCTGCGCGCCCCAGTATGCTCGAATAGCCAGGCCCGGAAGGGGCCATGCCGGCGGGTGCCTCGCGGGCAAAAGCTTCGTCTTTGTCTCTCGAAGGGGGGATGTCTATCCCTGCGGCTATTTTCCCTTGCGGGTCGGAAACATCCGGGAAAAGAATTTTATAGAGATATGGGAGAATGCTGCAGAGCTGCAGGCGCTGCGAGAGAGGGCGCTTACTGGGAAGTGCGGGCGGTGCAGCTTTATAGGAATATGCGGAGGCTGCCGTGCGCGGGCTTATGCCGAAACAGGTGATTTCCTGGGACCGGACCCCGCCTGCCGTCTGGAAGTGTAGCCATGGATGAGATAGACCTAGAGCTGCTTTCTGCTGTGCAAGACGGCTTTCCCGTAACGCCTCGACCTTTCCGGGATTTGGGCCAGGCCCTGGGGCTGGAGGAAGAAGAGGTAATAGAGCGACTGGCCTCCTTGCAGAAAGAGGGGCTGGTGAGGAGGATTGGGCCGATTCTTGATCTGCGAAAATTGGGGCGCAGTGGAATATTGGCGGCTCTGGAAGTGCCCCGGGAAGAAGCGGATGGGGCGGCCCAGGTCATTAATGAGTACACAGAGGTCTCGCATAACTATCTGCGTCCCGATGAGAGCGGCTACAATCTGTGGTTCACTGTGTCGGCCACCGAGGAGCGAATCCAGGAAATCCTGCAGGAGATCAGGATCAAGACGGGACGAAAGATGCTGGTATTGCCCACCCTCAGGATATTTAAGATCGGCGTTAAGTTCGACATTGTTTGATAATTTGATATACCAGGAAGAGCATCGGTTAGATTATGGCTAAACTCATTCTGATGGACTTTTATGCGGACTGGTGCGGACCATGCAAGATTCAGGGCCCAATCTTCGAGGATCTGGCCAAGGATTTCAGCGATAAGGTGGAATTTCGGAAGATCAATGTGGACAAAGAGGGCGACCTGGCTCTCGAGAAAGGCATCATGGTTGTGCCTACCATCATCTTGGAGAGGGACGGCGTGGAAGTCCAGAAATGGATGGGCGTCACTTCCAAAGAAGAGCTTATAAAAGCGATCAACATCGCCTCGAAGTAGATAAAAAGGAAAAGAGGAGCGGAAAGGAGAGTGAGAATGGCAGGAGGGGACTATTGCCTGGAGGCGGTGCGAAGGATCAACAGCCGTGGTGGCTGTGCGCCTCATCTCGCCCTGCGCTTCGACTCTCACCTCTTTTCCATAGACACCAGCCGCGCACCCAAAGCTTGCGTGCAGCCCGATGCCTATCTCATCACTCATGCCCATAGCGATCACTATGGCAAATCGGCCATGAACTCCCCGCGGGCTATTGCCTCTGTGCAGACGGCACGCGCTCTAGAGATTCGCTATGATCGGGAGTACAAAGGCCGGACCTTTGAGGTCGGGCAGAGCATTGTGGTTGATGATGTGAGAGTGGACACGCATTCTACCGGCCACACCATCGGCTCGACGGCTTTTTCCTGGCAGACGGAGACGGGTGAAAAGGTGCTGGTAACGGGGGATGTAAAAGACTACCAGCATCTGCCGAAATGCGATTTTCTCGTCTCGGAAGCCAACTATGGCGATCCCTATGATCCTTCCTGCATCTTTGAGGACGATCTGGCCGGCTTTTCCGAGGCTCTGGAGAACGGGGCGAGCTTTGGTGCCTATGCCTTCGGCAAAGCCCAGCGGGCGGTGGCTCTCATGAGAGCTATGGGCTACAAGGATGAGATCGGCATGGACGAGAAGAGCCTAGTTCTTACACAAGAGCTGATGAAAGATTCTGCCGGGCCGCTTACAGAGGTGAACGGGGGCATATCCAATGTGGTCACCCCCTGGAATTTGCACCAGGTGAGGAGCCGCAACAAGTATTTCCTCACAGGAAGAAGGGATACCTCTTACCCCACTATTCAACTGAGCGATCATCTGGACTTTCGCGGCCTGATGAAGATGATAGAGCACGTCTCGCCCAAGGAAGTTTTGGTCTATCACCCCGAAGGAGAGAGGGCGAGCCTGCTGGCCCATCATCTGCAGGAGTGCGGCCTGGAGACGACATCGCTCGACCTGATTGAAAAGTTTGTGCGATGAGTATAATTCTTAAATAATGATACTATTGGCACGATATTTCTACAACAGATCCAATAGCTCTTCTCGCGTCATGCCTGCCTGATTCATGATCTCTATGAGCAATCCTTTGCCCACCTCTTTTTTGTGGAACGGAATCGCAACTCTTTTCTAGGACTCTGGCAAGCTTCTTCGGAGATAGGACAGGTAATTTAGGCATTGGCTTTTACGGTTATCGTAGTTTCGATCCGATCCTCTTCAAGGGGAATTTCTTTGCCTCTGGCGGCAAGGCTTTCGATATATAACTCAATGGCCTCCTTTGCCATCTCGATGGCCTCCTCAATGCTGTCGCCGAAGGTCAAGCATCCTGGAAGTGCTGGGACGATCACGGTGTATGTTCCATCTGTCTCCGGCCTGATCTGAATTTTATAACGAAATGTTCTCATCTGGATTACACAATGCGTTCAGTTATATTTAATCCTGTGCATTCCCATGCGTCATCGGTTAAGGCGGAAATCGATCTGTAGTGAGAATTTTCCTTATCTCATCGACATTTCGCGTCTTCGCGCCTTCGCGTGGACCTGAATCACTCGCGAAGCCGCGAAGAAGGCAACTATGATCGTTGACCTCATAGTGATACTGCACACCATGGATAATTTAGATCCCATACAGACACAATTTCAAGCTATCGTGACGGATCAGCACGTTGCGCTACTACAGAAGTACTTTTTCAAGAACATCTGCAACTAATAAGATGCAAAAGAGCTAAATAGCTTGCGATTTTCATTTAAAAATGAAGATGACTTAAATATGGCTGAATGCAAGCATCAACATTATGTGCCAAAATTCTATTTCAAACTATTCTCCCAGAGAGGCATTGTTGAAGTATATGACGTGTGGGATAAACAGTTTCATCCAGGGAGCTGCAAAGACCTTTGTGCCGAAGATTGGTTTTATTCAACAGACGCACAAATGGAGAAATGTATTAGCAGAATGGAACTGGATTTCAGTAAGATTCTCAATAAAATAATCGATAGTACTGATATAAATCAACTGACAGATAAAGAATACTATTTATTGCTACTCTTCTTAATATTTCAAAACGCAAGAACGGCTAAAGGCAAGGATTTATCTGAAGATTTTGTTAATTATTTTATTCAAGACTCATTTAAAGATCTATTGAGGAAAAACATTGGAAAACTACCTTGGATCACTGAGAATTTCATCGAGTCTTATCAGATGCCTACGATTTCAGGACCAAGTCATGCAATTGCCATAATGAGTTCCCTTGAAACTGGGGCGCTTCTGATATCAGATCTACTTGGCTAAACAGAAATCGCAGAACTTCGGAATATGAATAAGGTCTTAATTTTAAGAGCAGGCAGACATCAGGGCATCATTAGGAGGACGCGACATTGGTAGACCTCTTCGGCAAAAAGAAGCTGGAAGATCGCATTTTAGAGCTGCAGGCCGAACTGGCGAAGCTGGAAAGCGAAAAAGAGGAATTCCAGCGCACTTTGGAAAAGCGTGAGGAGAAGATCCGCAGGCTTACCAGTGCCAACCAGGAGGCTAATTTGGCCCTCAAAGCAGCCGAGCAAAAGGCTGCCGCCTCTCTCTCCGCACCTGTGCAAGCTGCGTTCGAGAAATGCGATGAGCAAAAGCCCAAGGCAAAAAAGCTGAGCTTGCGAGAGATGGATATGCTCATGGAGAGGCTCAGGGTCTGCCGCTCTCCCCGGGATGATCTGCTGGTTGCTTATTGCCCCGGCCCCATTCCAGAGGATGCCGCACTTCCTCTGCAAATTAAAAAGGCCGCCGCCACCATCAAATCCCAGAGGGGCGTGATAATCCTGCATAGTCCCCAGCTTTTCTCTCTGCTTTTCATTCCGCCTTTTCCTATCCAGGAGAGCCTCTCTCGGGAAGGCAGTGCCTTTGCACTTGATCTCGTATTGGAGATGATGGACACGCCAGTGCTGGTCATATCAGCCCACGCCGGAGAGACCTTCCTGGGGGTGGCTCTTTCTCGGGAGGGCTTTCTGGCGGAGGAGCTGGTGGAAAGCCAGGTAATGGGGAAGCACTCCAAAGGCGGCTGGAGCCAGAAGAGGTTTGAGAGGCTACGTGAGGAGGACATAAAGAGCCACGTCGATCTTGCGTCGCAAAAACTGGCTGAGCTGATGGGTAAGTATAAAACTCTCCTCAAGTATGCCGTGCTATCGGGAGAGGAGAGCCTCATCCGCCAGATCGCTCCCGCAATCGATCTTCCCGTGATAGAGAGAAGGCTGGAGCGGCATGACGATCGAAAGACAAAGGAGCTCTTAGAAGAGGTTTATGGCTTTGCCTGCTACAGAATTGAGATATAAAATCCGATTGAGAGAGGCGTAAAATGAGTGCGCAGCCCGAGGATAAAAAAGTACATGACGATCCGGAAGAGCTCTCCCGCGCCTGGGACTGGCATGTGCGAAGAAAAGTGGCCTGGAGTGCCGATACGCCTGAGAAGATCCTGGATACATTGAGCCGGGACAAGGTGCAATGGGTGAGGGAAGCAGTAGCCGGAAACTCGAGAGTATCGCCCCAAGCACTCGTCCGGCTGGCCGAGGACAGCTCCGGCTTTGTGCGGTCGGCGGTGGCTTTGAATAGCCGCGCCACAAGCGAGATTTTGGAGATGCTGGCGGCAGATGAGATGGTGGACTATGACAGCACCTTGCAGAAGAATCGCTATCTGGTAAAGGAGTCGGCGGCAAAAAGCCCTAACATCAATCCGCCGACCCTGGCCTTTCTCGCCCGCGACTCCGATGAGCATGTGCGGGCAGCGGCGGCATCCAATCCACTCTTGTCTATGGAATCGATGGGCAAGATGGTAAAAGATGTGTTCTGGGAAGTCCGAAACAATATTGCCAAAAACCCCTCGACTCCGCAGGATCTGCTCATCTATCTCTCTGCCGACAGGATCATGGATGTGCGGGCCACGGCAGCGCAAAATCCCAGCACGCCCGCGCAGGCGCTGGCGGCTCTGGCCACAGACAGGAGCTGGGAGGTAAGGGAAGCGCTGGCCCGCAATGAATTGCTGGAGGGCAAGATCCTGGAAGAACTCTCCGGTCACTGGTCCTGGATGGTTAGGCTAGCTGTAGCCCAAAATCCCAATACGCCTGTCGATACATTGAAACGGCTGGCCGAAGATCCCGATCAGAGCGTGCAGAAGGCGGCGAGGGGCAGAATAAGGTAGTTGATAATTGCTCTTCTTTTCTTCGTTCTTTTATAGATTATTTCAGGATGATCTTGTGTCTCCTGCATGGGCCTGCACCAGGGCCGCATCCCACAAGAGCTAAAATCATCAATTCTGCTTTGCCGACTTAATGGGAGGAAAGAATGGCCCGAAAGGCGGCATCGGACTATGCTGGCAAGCCAATCGTGTCTTCGGACTGCAATGGAGCTTGAGTCCGGGAGCTGAACCATCACAATCGAGATGAGACAGATTGCGCTTATTTCCTTCTAGGCCATAGTTACACTAAGCACTTCTGGAATAATATAGACGATTGTGTACAACTTGGATGCTTAATTTTAACAGATCTGAGCTGTCTTCTGGATTTGAGAAGAGATAAAGCACTATCAGGGCGCTTGTGAGCGGCATTGAAGCCGTCCAGCTTCAGCTCTTTGGCCACCAGGTGGCGAAGGCTGCATCTTGAGCCCGGCATCTGGGATTGGGCCCGTCTCTGCGCCAGATTCTGTCTCGCGCAGAAGGGCCATTGATGGAGGAATAACAGGCAGTTGCCATTCGCAACCAAGACCTGAAACGCCTTCAAAAACCCTTTCCCATCACCCTTACTACCTCAATTCCTGCCTGCTGCAAAAAATCCAGAGCTGTCTGATCCGGATAGCTCTGCTGATAGACAACCTTCCTCACCCTGGCATTGATCATCATCTTGGCGCAGAGGACGCAGGGCTGATGAGTGCAGTAAAGCGTTGCCCCCTCAATGCTGATGCCATGCAGTGCCGCCTGAATGATGGCATTCTGCTCCGCGTGCACCGCCCGGCAAAGCTCATGGCGCGTGCCGGAGTCAACGCCATCCCTTGCGCAGCCCACCAGGTCGCAGTGGTCCAGGCCGGAGGGCGCGCCATTGTAGCCCGTAGTTAGAATGCGCTTGTTCCTCACAAAGAGTGCTAAGTATTTGTCCGTATCAAGCAAACCGATTTAGTAGGCGCAGATGTTTTCAGGCACACTCTTTTCGGATAGAATAACGAAGTGTACCCAATAATTTCTGCGCTTCATCGCGATGGAAATCTTTTTACTTGAGATAGGCCTATTATTAGGTGAAAGATGAAGCGCGGGGAGAAAGTAATGGCTATTAATGAAATATTTCCTAATCCGACCGTGAAACAAGTAATATTTCAAATCACGTTTCCAAATTTGTTCTATTTAGAGAGCCGGATAGGGTCAATCCAAGAAAAAATAATGAAAGAATTCCCCAAATCGGAATTAATCTATCGGAAGAAGTTGTTATTAGCAAACGTAGGTTCCGAATTAAAGATTGATCCAAAGGACGCTGAAGATGTACCTGTGAACAAAATATGGCAATTTGAATCAAAAGATAAAACGATATTGAGCATTGCTCTTAATTCATTAGACATGACCTCAATATTTCATAAAACATATAATTTAGGGAGTGATGATAATAAGAAATTTAGGCATACCATAGAACATGTTGTCGGCACATTTATTGATTTAGTCAATTTACCAATAATTAACCGGATTGGTTTAAGATATGTCGATTATTGTCCATTGCCGGCAAAAGACAATGCGACAATTAAGGCGTTTTATAACTCAAAATTTCCGTTGGATAAGTTCGAAACTGCGGATGCTGAGATCATGGCATTTCGAACTATTATAAAAAAGGGAAAGTATTATTTGGGCTATGCTGAGTCACTAAAGCAGATCGGTGGTGAAAATAAATTAATCCTTGATTTCGATGCATTTGCGACGGATATAGATGCATCTGATTATCTGGCAACAACTGATAAGCTACACGATATGATCTCAGAAGAGTATGTTGCAACTATTCGAGAACCTATCTATGAATATATGAAGCAAAACCCATTGGTGTGATATGGATCAATCGGAAGTCTTCGAATTAGACGAGCCAATTAGAACTGGCAGTAAAAAAGAGGAAGCGATTATAGTTTACCCATTCGATAAATATAAAATTGAGGTCAAAGTTGATATCAATGGTAAATTCCTTGGGATTACAGGAGTACGGATTAAGACTGATTTTATCCCATTTATGCAAAGATTAAGCCAGACTGGGTACCTTGATTTAAGCAAAGTCTATTTAGAAGATTCCGAAGAAGATATTGAATAGCCGAGATTACTATGTTTTATGCAGAAACGTCAAGCGGTAGGCTAAGGCTAGGAGATATTGTAACAGGATACGTAACCGCAATTCCTAAGCAACAGGAACCAATCACGAGCAGCTTTGTGAATTACAATATAGATGTTGCACTACCGCTTCATCTTGTTGTGCTAACTCCATGTTGCTCTATTGGTGAAAAAACGTTATCTGTAGTACCACTTGAATCGATTATAGAAGCAAAGAGAAAGACTTTTTTTAAAAATATAAATTATAAAAATGATATGACTTTGCTAAATCTGCCGCATTTGCCTAAAGATTGGCGTGAGTTGGGCGAAAATGTATCATTTGATGCGGGAGACATGCCATTATATACATATGATCATTTATTTTTTTATGCAGAAGACGCACGGCTTCCAAAATATACCGTAAAATTGAAGAGTGATGACGCGAAGATTGAATTTGAAGCAAGATATTATTTGATTGATTTTAGAAATATTTGTAAAGTAAAATGTGATTGCATTGCTTCAGAGGATGAAGGGAAACCCAATTTTGAAAACCTCCTAACAAAGATGTTGAGTTCGAAGATACTAGAACTCTCAATCGATGCTCGTTCAGATCTGAGGAAGAAAATCGCGTTTTATTTTTCCAGAGTGCCAAAAGAGGATCAAATTGAATAGCGTCAAACAGCGGCTTAGATGCACTCGGCGAGCATGTGGGACGTGCTAAACACATATCAACAATTTATTCTAATTTAAGAATCATGATGCCCGCGAGCTTAAAAAAATTAAGAGAACCATCATCAGGATAATCTTCGCGATAAACCACACGCGTTATTCCTGCATTGATGAGCATTTTTGTGCATATTGTGCAAGGCTTATGAGTACAATAAAGGGTTGCACCTTCTATGCATACTCCATGTATAGCCGCTTGGACTATTGCATTCTGCTCCGAATGAACCGCGCGACAAAGCTCGTGATGAGTCCCACTAGGTAAATCAGCGCGTGGGCAACCGGTTTCTTCGCAGTGGGGAAGCCCTTTAGGCACGCCATTATATCCGGTTGACAGAATCTGTTTATCCTTAACAAAAATAGCCCCTGCTTTTCTGCGCAAGCATGTAGATCTACTTGCCACTACCTCTGCAATCTCCATGAAGTAATCGTCAAGCTCTGGTCGGCCCATAGTTATACCTATCTGAATCTAAATATTTTAACCTTTTCGAGTTCCTTGGAGGTTGGAGCCAATTACGGCAGGATATTAATATTCGTTTCCCTAGGCGATTGAGGACCATGTCTATTGACGGGGCTGAAGTCATCGCTGAAAAGCTAGAGGGCTGCAGTCCTCGCACCATCGTCACAGGCATAACGCCCTTCCATATCCGTTCACATCGAAATCATGCGCAAGACCATGAAGGTGCAGAGGCCGCCGACCCTAGCATCGATCATCGCCTTAGAGTAGATGAACGCAGGACTGATGAGTGCAATAGAGCATTGCCCCCTCAATCCTGACACCATAGAATCGTGGCCGTCTTGATTAAAAAGCTCTCTCCATGAGACATCTAGCTGTGAGGGACGAAGCGTTAGATGCGAAAAACGTGATGGGCGGGATTTCAGCTCATCCCGTCAGTTGCAGATCGTCCCGCTGAGCGGCGGCCGTTCCCGAGTACGTCTCCAGAGAAGTCTGCACCAGCTTTCCGCTGGCATCGTAGAGAGCTAGTAGCTTGTAGTTCACATCATTGGTCTTCTCCATTATTACACCTTCAGGGCCGCTCTGGATTACGCTGACCTTCATGCCCGTATCCGGGTCGCTATCGACAAGGCCGGGACCAAGAGAGAGGGCCTCATTTGGCACCCAGAAACCCATCAACTGGGCCACGCCGCTTACCATCGGGACGTAGGCTGGTTGGATCGCGTCCTGTGTGTACGTCTGCTGTCGCCCTTCAGCAAATCTGTCGTGCACGTCCTGTATGGCCAGTTGGGAACCTAAGGCACTGAGCGTGGGTGCAACGTCAGGAAGTTGAGGCAGCCAAAACGCGTGTTGCCCTTGGTAGCTTAGCACCCGCCCAGCAACCGCCCAGGAGGGTACGCTTCCTTCGGTCCAGGGGATGTTCACCTGCCGGAGGTTACGAAGCGTTAGTATTGCGTTTTGTTTTCTGGTTACTGTTACGCCATTTTCAGGAGCAAAACTGGAGGCAAAATCAGCGGTGTGATGGAGCATTATGCCTGTATCCAGGTCGTAAATCATGCCCAGAACAATGCCCTGTGACGACGTATAGTAGAACCTGATCACATCGTACTGCTGGCCGTTGAGATCATAGGTACCCCGGCTTACAGCCAGATCCTTGCCGGCATTATCCGGAATGCTGCGAAGAACGGCGGGGTTGCACCAGAAGTCACCACAGCCCACCGGATTCACGGAGCCGTAGGTGTTTATAGTCTTCATAGCTCCGTTTGTCGGGTCTGGGGCATAAGTACTGGTCCATGTGGCCGCTTTGCCTCCCTCCAGAGCCACCACGTCCACCTGAACCAGACCGACACCCGGGCTCTCGCCACTCGTATGAGTCCCACGTTCCGTTGTCTCTTCACGCCCAGAGCCGGCGAATTCCTCATACGTGGCCCTCAGTCCTTCTTCAACTAAAGCCGGTGCAGGAGCATTGGCCAGCTCAGGATATCTTATGGTCATGGGGTTGTTCATTCCGCTGGGCAATGTCAATTTGGCGGCGTCTGAGGCAAGAGCTGCCTGGCAGAAGGCCAGGAGCAGCAATACCATGAGAATTGCTTTTTTCTTCATATTAACAACTCCATTTAGATTCCGCGATCATTCTCAATCTTCGCTAAAGCCTCTTTTGCAATAGACTGGACGTCTGAATTTTCATCCTTTAGCGCTTCTTTCAATGCCTCAACCGCTCTGAGGTCTCCGATCTCTCCCAAAGACTCTGCAGCCCTCTTCCGGACGATGTAGTCATCATCCTTGATCGCCAGAATCAGGGGCTCTACAGCTCGTTCGTCTTTGATCATACCCAGCGCCTCGGCTGCATTTTCTCTGACCACCCATTCCTCATCCGACAGAACCTGGATAAGAGGCTCTACTGCTCTGTCGTCTTGGATCAAACCGAGGGTATATGCGGCTCTCGAACGGATTAGATAGTCTTTATTCTGGAGAGCCTGGATGAGAGGATCAACGGCAGAACTGCCGATCTCTCCCAGAGAAATTCTTGCGTAAACAGTGGTATTGATGTCATCATCCCGGAGGGCCTCTATCAACGGCTCGACAGCTCTTGGATCTTTAAGCTCTCCCAAGGCTATGCATGCTTTGGCTCGGACGCTGGAATCCTCGTCCTTCAGGGCCAGGATCAGAGGCTCTACAGCCCTACTGTCATTGATCTCTCCAAGGGCGTCTGCTGCATGCGACCGGATAATAAAGTCACTATCCTGGAGAGCCTGGATAAGAGGATCAACAGCTCTTGGATCTTGCAGTCCACTCAATGCGTCGCAGGCTTCTGCTCGTACAAAGGAATTTTCGTCCTTCAGAGCGCGTATCTGCGTCTGCACTTCGTCAGTTGTTTCCGGCGCAGTCTCCGACTCTACTCTTTTCATCTCTAGGACGTTCGGGCCGGGAGTGACAACCTCAGGTTCCTTTTTGATCTCCTTTATCGTCCCAGGCAGTATGGTTTTTTCCGTTCCCATAAACTCAAAAGAGACTATCACTTCCCGCGCCGTTTCCAGGTAATAGTCGAAGTTCTCCTCAAGGGTGTTGTAGGTTATGATGTACGCTTTGCCGTCCTTTATGGTGTAGACCTTCAGGACCTTGAGGTAATTGTACTGATCCTGTGTGGTGATGAACAGCTCGTTTGCAGGGTTTCCCCCCAAGGTGGTTGCCTCTGTACTCAGGATCTGCAAATTGGCATTCGATTGTCTCATAGTTTGGATCAATGCCTGCGTGTACTGAGCCAGGGTAGCTCCTGCAGGCAGAGGCTCCACCTGCACGATCAAATAATTCAAAGGATTATCGTCGTCCTCTTCCGGCGTCAGCATCCCGTAGACTAAACCCATGTTGTTTGGATCTGCCTCTCGAGCCTGCCAATCCTGCGGATAGCCGATCCTGAAATTATATACGGTATTTTCGTAGGTCAATAATACGGACGATATTGGTATAGTCACTGCATCTGAAGTCTCTAGATCCGATGTCTCTAGGACCTGGTCGGAAGATCCGAAAGATGACGCAGGAAGGTTCTGAGCACAGCCAATTATAAAAACAGATTCAATTATTAATACCAATATAGGTACCAATATGTATAGAAAATTTCTGATATTTTTCATAATCCATCAATATTAGTGGTGTTTGATACTACTTAAGCCATGAGTAAACGGTCTTTAGAACTATCATCCCGGAAGAATCGCTAAGATGCAACAACAAGCTTAATATTCCCTTTCAGCATCGAATTGCCGTTATGTCTATTCACTGGGCTGACGTCATCACCGAGAAGCTCGAGAAGAGCGGCCCGCACACCATCGCCACGGGCATAACCCCCTCCGGGCCGGTTCATATCGGAAACATGCGCGAGGTCATGACAGCAGAGGCCGTCTACCGCGCCCTTCTGGACAGGGGGGTAGAGGCAAAGCTCATCTACATCGCCGACACCTACGATCGCCTGCGAAGGCTCTACCCCTTCCTGCCGGAGAGCTTCACAGAGCATATAGGTAAGCCCCTCTCCGAGATTCCCTGCCCCTTGGGATGCTGCGCCAGCTACGCAGACCACTTTTTAAATCCATTCTTGAAAAGCATGGAGAGGCTGGGCATCACGCCAGAGGTCTACCGCGCCGATGTGCTCTACAAAGAGGGCAAGTACAATGAGGCCATCAAGACTGCCTTGCGGCGCAAGGACGACATCGCCCGCATCCTCAAAGAGGTCTCGGGCCGCGATGTTCCCGCGGGCTGGAGCCCCTTTGATGCCATCTGCTCCACATGCGGCCGGACCAACACCACCCATGTAACGGGATTTGATCTGGAGGGCGAGACGGTGGACTACGAATGCTCGTGCGGCTCGCGGGGCACAGTCTCCATGAGCGGCGGAGGAAAGCTGGTCTGGCGGGTAGACTGGCCGGCACGATGGCCCATATTCCAGGTCACAGTCGAGCCCTTCGGCAAGGACCACGCCACGTCCGGTGGGTCCTATGATACAGGCAAGCGCATCAGCGAGGAGATCTACGGCTATCCTGCCCCCTTCCCCATGGTCTACGAGTGGATTCATCTCAAGGGCGTGGGCGCCATGCACAGCTCCACAGGAATTGTGGTCACCATCCAGGAGATGCTGGACGTTGTGCCACCCGAGGTCCTGCGCTACCTGATCATACGAAACAAGCCGGAAAAGCATATCGAGTTTGACCCTGCACTGCCGCTGCTCTCCCTGGTGGATGAGTACGACCAGAGAAAGGGCGATGAGAGGGCCATCGAGCTTTCCAATATCAGTAAGAGCGGACCCTTCGAGATTCCCTTCCGCCACATGGTCACGGCGGTGCAGATCGCTCGTGGCGACGAGGACGATCTCTTCGTGGCCCTGAAGAGATCCGGCTACGACGTCATCACACGGCGCGAGGAGATCCTGGGCCGGGCAAGAAATGTGCAGACGTGGCTGGACAAATATGCGCCGGCTTACGTAAAGTTCCAGGTGCAAGAGACGCTTCCGGCCATGGTCAAGAACCTGACACCCGAGGAGCGGCAGGGCCTGGGCGTCCTGGCCGAGCAGGTGGGGGAGAAGACAGCAGCTGAGATTCATGAACTGGTCTATGCCGTGGCCAAGGAGCAGGGCCTTGACTCCAAGAAGTTCTTCCAGGCGATCTATCTGGCATTCCTGGGCGACCGGCAGGGACCCAAAGTAGGATGGTTTTTGGCCAGCCTGGAGAGAGGCTTTGTGAAAGCCAGGCTGATGGAAGCTGCAAAGGCTTAGGCTTAGATATCATGGGGCATAAGATCTACCTCTCCGGCCCGCTGTTCTCGCGGGGCGAGATCGCCTGGGGCGAGCGCGTCAAGTCCTTCCTAAAAGATCGGCTGGAAGATGTAGAGATCATCTGGCCCCATGAGATCGTCCCCTGCCAGGCATTGCCGGCGCAGATCTTCGAGGCCAATTTGCAGGCCTTAAAGGAAGCCGATATCATGGTGGCCATGCTGGACGGCTCTCAGGTGGACGACGGCACCGCCTGGGAGATAGGCTACTTTTTCATGCAGGGCAAAAAAATCCAGGGAATAAGAACTGACTTTCGCCGCGCCGGAGAAACGGATAATTCTCGCGTCAACCTCATGATCGAGTGCTCCTGCCAGGGCATAGCCTCGAGCCTGGAAGAGCTGGCATCGGATCTGAAGAGGCTCTTAGATTGATCACGCCCGTCTTTGACGCACCCCTTCTCCTGGTGGAGGGAGATGAGCGCGTCCTGGTGGCCGCCGATCTTCACCTGGGCCTGGAGCATGAACTGTGGCTGGGAGGCGTCTCTATTCCCAGCCAGACCGAGAAAATTTTAGCGCGGCTACTGGGCTTTTTGGCTGAGATAAAACCGGACAGGCTTCTGCTTTTAGGAGACATAAAGCACAACGTTCCCAAGACGAGCTGGCAGGAGAAGAGGGAGATCCCCGAATTCTTGCGCCGGCTTTGCGCCCGGGCTATAGTGGAGATCGTGCCGGGAAATCATGACAGCAACCTTGCCGACATGGCCCCCCTGGGTGTGCGGGTGCGCCCGTCTTCCGGCTTTGTGCTGGACAATGTGGGCTATTTCCACGGCCATACCTGGCCGGATGAAAAGGTTATGCGCGCGGACAGCCTGGTGGCGGGGCACCTGCATCCGGCGGTAAGGCTTCCCGACCCCCTGAGCCACTCACCTTCCCGCCCCGTTTGGGCAAAAACGCGGCTGATGAGTGGAGCTGTGCAAGAGCATTACGGTTTTGCCAGGGACAGTGAGATCATCATCGCTCCTGCCTTCAACATTCTCTGCGGCGGACTGCCCCTCAATGAGCCCGTTGATGAAATGCGCGGACCGCTTCTTTCCATGGCCGACTGGGAGGGTGCACGCCTCTATCTTCTGGACGGAACCGACCTCGGAACCCTGGCAGAGATAAAAGCGGCCCAACGAAAGCAGGCAGAGCAGTAAGAATTATTACCAATGCTATTCTTACAAGAGAGGGCGATAAAGAAATGAATGATAAAGAGAGGCTTTTAGAATTGCTAAAGGACAAGTCCCTTGAGGTGAGACCGGTCACCCTGTCCTCAGGCAAAATCAGCGATTATTACATGGACTGCAAGCGCGTTACCTTAAGCCCGGAAGGGGCCTATCTCACGGGTAAGCTTATGCTGGAGTTGATCCGGCCGGAGGTATCCGCCGTGGCCGGTCTCACCCTGGGCGCGGACCCCATTGTATCATCCATTTCCGTTCTAAGCCATTTGCAAAAGAGAGACCTGGCGGGCCTGATTGTGCGAAAAGAGCCCAAGAAGCACGGCACCATGAGCTATGTGGAGGGGCCGGCTCTGCAGAAGGGAGCGATGGTCGCGGTGGTGGAAGACGTGGTCACCTCTGGAGCATCACTTCTCAGAGCCATCGATCGCATTGCAGCCGCAGGCTACCAGCCTGTGCAGGCTCTGACCATACTGGACCGGCAGGAAGGCGGAAGAAAAGCCATCGAAGAGCGGGGATTTGTGCTACAAGCGCTTTTTACTCGCGACGATTTGGATATAAAGGTGAACAAATAGCCAAACAAATAAAATTATACAAATTTTGCTAAGAAGTGTTTATTTCCCCACCAGGGGGCTGTTCTCCCTGATCATGTGCAGGGTTAAGACCATCCTGTGGCACATCTTCAGGAAATCCGCTGCCTGGCGTCTCGTTGGCAGGTTGCATGGGTTGTGGCGACACTCCGTCAGGCAGAACGCCGCCAGGTGGCACCGCGAAGGGATCCGTTCCCATCGGATTTGAGCCATCCGGCCCTACACCGGGTGTTATCTCTCCCGACCCAGGCTGCGGTTGGGGCTCTGGCACAGCTGATGCTGTTGCAGTAAATGGCGCTTCCAGTCGAAGATTGCGCCAGGTCCCATCTTCCGCGTAAGATATCTCAGAAACGATCCAATAATTCCCACTCTGCCGCGCTGTGAGAGGGTAGCTGATCTGCTGCGTGACCCCGGGGTACAGCTCCGTGCTCTGGCCACCCGCATTCGCGATGACCCCCGGAGGGAGACGGGGAGTGACCATAGCCTGTGTGGAATTCAGGCCGTTGTAAGTCAGCGATACGGTTACAGTTACCATCTGTCCAACCTCTGCCGATGGCATCATATTCTGGTAGGCCGTCAGCTCTGCCACCGCTGACCCCAATAAGAGCCCCACCCCAAGGAGCAGAAGAATGTGAACCAATCCCAAATGCTTCATCGGATCTCTATTGTCTTGCCTGCGAGATTTAAAGATACCTGTCATACGAGATTGATATGAGATCTATTCGATGCCTTGATACTCATTTCCCTGATTTTGCAGAAAAACCCTGGCTCTTTTCCATACATAAAATACTTATCTGGTTTGGAGATATGATCCTCTGATGGACGTCTCTTTCTCAGCCTGGCGGCATTCGCGAGAAGAGAGCTTACAGCTCAAAGGAGACAGCTTCTCCTTTCTCTTCGATAGGCGCTACACCAATCGACTCAACCGGATGAGCCGTGTTTTCTTCGAAGCCTATGTCGTGGCCACAAAAGAGCTGGCCGCGCAGGAGGACCGCTTCCCCAGCCTTAGCGAGATAGACGCCAAGATGGAAAGCGGGGCCGTTTACGCTTTCAAGGATCGTTTGATGAAGAATACCGAGTTCTTCGAAGAGGTTAAGATCTCCGGCGTCTCCTACCTGGTTCCGCGTGCACTCAAGTTCGTGGATGTTAGCGGCACTTATACCGATTTGGTCTTGAACTTCGAGGAAGGCATCGTGGTGCTGCCTACGCGAAGGAAGACCACCCCTCTCCCGGACAACCAGATGTCGTCGATAGAAGGGGAGGAACCAAAGGAGACAGAAACCCCTCAAGTAGATGAGATGGCAAGCAAAGCTCCCATCATTGCCGAAGATACGACAAACCGAGAAGCAGAGGCAAAACCGCAGTCGTATCCCCTGCACACCCCTGAGGCTTTCGAAGAGATCCCCCTTGCAACGGAGAAGGAAGAGGCGACAGCTCCCGCCATGCCTGCGAAAAAAATAGTAGGACCTGCAACACCCCCTGCAAGAAAGACGGACAAGCCCCCATTGCCCGATAAAAAGGTGGCAGTGACACCAAAAGCCGTTGCCCTGGGCGTAGCCATTTTGCTGGCTCTCGCAGCCGCTATTTTCTTCTTAGGCCCAACCTTAGGCCCAACGCCTAAACCAGCACAGGTAATGGTTGAGTATTCCGCATTGGTTGGGTATTCTGCATACCTTTCCAATTCCAGCAACGAAAGCTATCTGGGCTTGGACATCACCAACCCCCAGGGAATTACCAATGATATGGAGATGGCTCTGCCTCGAGATATCGACCAGAGCATCAGCGCCAGAGGTGGAATTGTGACAATCTCCCATGGAGAGAATACACTGGTGCGAATGAACTCCACGGGAGACGCCAGCGTTAAGATCTATCTGCAGGGCAACAGGACGACAGTTCCTGTTGGCCTCAGCTTTTATGCACCGGAAGGCTTCGACACCAGCCTGCAGATCCATGGCAAGGATTACAACGTCACGCGCAAGAATGAAACCTCGGTCTTGATGTTCAACCTGACAAAAGAAGGGGTAAGCTTTGAGCAGAGCTACACCCGGAAAAATTAAATTGGCGGTAATAGCCAATAAAAAGGACGCAGATGCGGCTCTAAAAAGGCTAGTCTCTCTTGGAGCTTTTGATAAGAGCCGCAAGGTAATCAAGAGACAAAGCCATGTAGAGATCCCGGTCATCAAGTCCGTCTCCGGCTGCGAACTCGTAATGCAGGAGGACCCAGCCTTCTACAAGAAAAAGCCGGATCTCCTCCATGCCTTGCAAGGGAAGATTCCCGAAGGATGCATCCATCTTATTCCTCGCGGCTGGTTCTTACTAGGAGAGGTAATCGTAGTCAAGATTCACCCCGACCTTGCGGCGTATGAGCACCATATAGGCCAGGCTCTTTTAGACTTCTATCCTCGCTGCTGCACCGTTTTAGCCGATGATGGCATCTTTGGCCCCTTTCGCGAGCCTGTACGTAGAGCCATCGCCGGCAGCAAGACCCAGACGGTACATAAAGAAAATAAAGTGATCTTCAATCTGGACGCAAGCCTGGTGATGTTCTCGCCTGGGAACCTTATGGAGCGCATAAGAATGAGCCGTTTTGGCAAGGGCGAGTATGTAGTGGACATGTTTGCCGGGATTGGCTACTTCACTCTTCCCATGGCCGTTCATTCCCGGCCGAGAAAGATCATGGCCATTGAGCTCAATCCCAACGCCTACCATTATCTCTGCCAAAATGTCCGGCAAAACCATGTGGAAGAAATCGTGGAGCCTGTCCTGGGAGACTGCGCGAAGGTGACTCCAGAGGGCGTCGCCGATAGAGTGGTGATGGGCATGGTCCAGGTAACCGACCAATACCTACAAAAGGGCATTTCCGCTCTGAGGCCAGGAGGCATACTGCATTACCATCAGACCATTGCCACCAGGATGTATCCTGACGCAGCCATTCGAGATGTAACGACAGCTGCGGCAGCGTTAGACCGCAAGGCCGAGATCCTGAGCTATGTGCTGGTCAAAAAGTACTCTCCCGGAGTGGTTCATGCCGTGATCGATGCTCGAATCGATAGTGATTTTTAGCAGGAAGATGCTATTTGCAATTATGATTGTCACCTGGCTCGGACACTCCTGCTTTCTTTTAAAGAGCGAAGAAGGTCTTTCTCTGCTCATGGACCCGTTTCATGAGAGCGATGTGGGCTATTCCATGCCGATAACTAAAGCGGACATTGTAATCATAAGCCACGACCATATGGATCACAACAATGTCGATGCCGCAGGAAGCGAAGCGGATGTGATCTTTGGCCCCGGCGATTACATCAGCATGGAAATGGATATCACAGGCATAAAATCATATCATGACGGACAGAGAGGAAAGATGCGAGGTGAGAACACCATCTTCTGCTTCGCGCTGGACGGCATAAGAGTCTGTCACCTGGGAGATTTGGGGCATACTTTGAGCCGAACCCAGGTAAAGGCCATAGGCCCTGTGGATCTGCTCTTTCTGCCGGTGGGCGGGAGATATACCATCGATGCCGCCGGCGCAAATGAGGTGATGAGACAGTTGCACCCGGCAGTGACGGTGCCCATGCACTACAAAACAGGGTCCTTGGGCTTTGAGCTAGATCCTGTGGACGAATTTCTAAAAGGAAGAGAGCCTGTAACGCCCCAAGAAGAACTGCAACTGACCAAAGAGGATATTTCAGGCGAGGGCAAAGTGGTGCTCCTCACCTGCCCCGGGGCAGAAGGGGCCAGCCAATCGATAGATTAATAACTACCTGCTGCAAGGGTAGTGGCGAAGCCCGGTAGTGTAGCGGTCAATCACAGGAGGCTCTGGACCTCCCCACCCAGGTTCGAATCCCGGCCGGGCTACTATCTTTCCGTTTCCGTTTTCCGCCTGTATTCATTTGCCTCGGAAAAAAAAATCAATTTGCAATTGTGTTTCAGGGTTCGAGGTGATCTCCCTTAAGCTCGTCCATTGCGTCCGGCGTGAGGCGGATTTCTGCTAATTGAATGGCACCCATTGAAGAGATCATCCTGGTCATCATATCAGAGATAGAGCGTCCGAGATCCTCATCTTTGCTGGATAGAGCCATGGACAGGGCACATCCCAGGTTATAGGCGGTCCAGCTGGCATAGGTGAAATGGACCATTAGATCCTCCATTCCTCCTTCAATCCAGGGGCCCTCCGAGTCAGGCCAGATCACCCTCGACCTGATACTCTTGGAGCTATGGATTTTCGCCTCAAACTGAACTAGGCCATCTCTCATAAATTCACATCCGGGCGGCTTTCAGAGTAGAGCACCATTCTTCCTTGCACGGCACTTGGCTCTTGTTGCCCTGACTACTATGACTATCCTCTAGCATACTCATTCCTATTTAAGATTGCCATGTATGCCAGTATAGTCCCGAAATTATTGATCATCAAAGGACACAGGTTACATAATCGCATACACATGCATCCAAAAGCACAAAGACTGGCCCCGTGGATCACGGAAGCGCGGTAATTGGAACAGCAAATTCAAAGATCACCTAAAAGAGATGGTATCAAGCCCATATTAGCCAGAGTGAAGCAGACCCGGACGAATGGAAAGTTAGAACGCTTTTTCGGAAAATACGAGAATCAATGGTCAGCTTTTCGTTCATTCGAAGATTTTATAGGGCAGTACAGCGATACAGGGATATTTTTAAGACGGAAAAAAGCTAAATAGAATCAGCCAGAGGCGTAGCGAGGTGACTGTATGCCAACGAGTAAGAAGCAATTGGAGAAGCTGAACAAAGTGAAGAAGGCCAAGGCAGAAGAGCTCTCGAAGCAGGCTGCTTCGGGTAGCCAATCCGCCAAGAAGAAGCTCAAGAAGCTCGAGAAAAAGATCAAGTGAGCCGCCTGGCCTTTCCAACCATTTTTATTTTATTTTTATAGGGCTAAATATAAATGTATACAGCTTCGCAAGTCGTAAAATGCTCTTATCAGGAGGGGGCGCGGAAGGCTTAATTTTCAAAGCCTGGAGACTCCGAAAAAGGCATTTGGGCGGAAAATACCAAATAAGATGCCCATTTCGCAATTGGTCATAATTTCAGGACCACACAATTGCCATGCATGCCCGAAAACTAGATATTCTATAACGAATAAAGTTATAGTTTGTCGCGTAGTGTTTCGTAAAGACATGGTCCATCGGCCGATTAAGTCTGTCCGACCAATCATCCTGGCGCAGGATGATATATTTCATCCTCCATCTCAGCTCGGATCGATCAATAATCCGGGGTCGGAAGGGCGCAGCGCAAATTTCGGCGCAGGTCTTCGGCAGTGGCGAGAATCGCCTTTTCAGGTGCAATGCCAAAATCGTCATGGATCATTTAAAGGAAAAACGCGATGCAGGAAATGTGTGGAGGAAGCGGCAAGAGCCAGGCCCCCCATCGACCGATGATCGGGTCCCCTTAAAACGGGCGCTGTGCTAAAATTCCAGTGCTGCCTTGCCAAAAACTCACGCATTAGCCTTAGGCGAGATGAGACGACCGCAATTCAGCGGCTCTGTTCCTCTGAGGGGGGCGCTGCGAATCAGCGTTTTTCTCGCCTTCTTTTCACCTGCTATTCCTGTTTTTAAGCCTATTTTTCCGCGAAAACCATGGTCTGAACAAAAAACTTATATCCTAGCACTATCATAAGGTTAGTATAGAGAAGTAATCGTAAGGTGAGATGAAATGTGGGACAAGAGATATCCGTCAATATTCGATATATTCGAGAGCTTTTCCAAGGGCTTTCCTTTTGAAAAGAAAGAAAAGTTCGAAGAGGACTGGTTCAAGGAGCCCTTTGAGGACATGATCAAGAGATTCGAGGAGAGCATGCCTGCCGAGTTCAAGACCTTCGTGCGCGAAGAGGAGACGCCTGGAGGAGTCTCTCGGCGATATGGCCCATTTGTCTACGGCTTCAGCTATACGGCAGAGCCGGGAAAGGAGCCGGTCTTCAGCGAGTTTGGCAACATCAAGCCATCCCATCGGGGCATCGAGCCAAGCTCGGGCAGAGAGCCACTGGTTGATGTCATGAACGAGAAGGAAAGATACAGGATCTTCGTGGAACTGCCCGGTGTGGACAAGGACAAGGTAAAATTGGACGTGGCTGAGGACAGTGTAGAAATCAAGACGGATGACGATAAAAATTTCTACAAGATGATCTATCTCGACTCCGCCATCGATACGGACAGCGCTAAGGCCTCCTACAAGAACGGCGTCCTGACACTGGATCTGGACAAAAAAGAAAAGAGAAAGGGAAAAGAGGTCAAAATCGAGTGAGAAAGAATGGGCCGAGATGAAAAGAAAACCGGCCCCTTGACCAATATATTCTTATTCTTCTATTATTTTTTAGATTTTTTGCGGCCGGCATTCACCGCAAGATCTGTTTTTTTGATATGCTTCGACTGGGTGGGCATAATTATCCAATCATTGCTGCAAGCTATTGCCCAAAAAAGCTATCATTAGAGAAATATTTTCTCAAATATAGCCTACACAAGACCAATATGGCATTCATATGATTTAAAATAGAGCTATAAGCCCTCATAAAACGCCAATGTGAAAAATAGCTACTTAAATGCAGACGGCCCAGGTATGCTACATGCAGAGGGTGAGTGGTGTTTTGGAGCAGAGCAGTGTGGATGGAAATGAAGACACAAACGGCATACTATCCAGCCTTAAGGGATTGATGCACAACAAGTACAGCGACATAATTCTTCTTTGCAGCGTGACTGTGGCCTTCGGGATGCTATTGGCAGTCTCGGCAGCCGGCTGAAGCACTGCCTCAAGCAAATTTGCTTTTTCGACACATATATTCCAGACCAATTTTTGCCAATAACCGCACCATTACATAACAAAGATTAAATCACCCCTGGTGCTCTAAAACCATAGCGAGGATTGGCATGGACAAGAATGAGTTGGTAAACGAACTCGCCAGAAGGCGCGGCTTTCTCTGGCCCGCCTTTGAGCTATATGGCGGAGCTGCGGGTTTTTACGATTACGGCCCACTGGGCGCGCCCCTCAAAAGGCGCATTGAGGACATTTGGCGGCAGTACTTCGTCATCGCCGAGGGATTTGCGGAGATCGAGGCGCCCACCATCGGCGTGGAGGGAATCTACCAGGCCTCCGGCCACTTGAGCGGCTTTTCCGATCCGCTTACCAGTTGCAAGGAGTGCAAAGAGGTCTACCGGGCCGATCACCTCATCAAGCACATCATCGAGGTGCCCGATGCCTTAAGCAACGAGGAGATCTACAAGTGCATTCAGGAAAATGAGATAGGCTGCCCGGAGTGCGGAGGAGAGCTGTCCCAGGTATACGAGTTCAATCTCATGTTCAAGACCATGATCGGCCCGGGAAACAAGATGACCGGCTATCTGCGACCGGAAACGGCGCAGGGCATGTTCATCAATTTCCCGCGACTTCTGCGCTACTTCCGCGATTCTCTGCCCTTTGCCGCGGTACAGATCGGCAAGTCCTTTAGAAACGAGATCTCGCCCCGCCAGGGAGTGATCAGGCTGAGGGAGTTCACTCAGGCCGAGGCGGAGATATTCATTGATCCGCGGGACAAGAGCCATCCCCGCTTTGCCGAGGTCGCAGACATCAAGATGAAGTTCTACTCCCAGGCGGCGCAAGAGAGGGGCGAAGCGGAGGAGATGACCTTTGGCGAGGCTGTGGCGAGGGGCATTGTGGCCCACCAGGCCCTGGCCTACTACGTGGCTCGCACCTATCAATTCCTCCTGGCTGTGGGCGTGGCTGCGGACAAGCTGCGCTTCCGCCAGCACAAAGCAGATGAGATGGCTCACTATGCCGCAGACTGCTGGGACGCGGAGGTCTTCTTGGACCGGCTGGGCTGGATTGAGATAGTGGGCGTGGCGGACAGGACGGACTATGACCTGAAAGCCCACACGTCCGTGAGCAAGGTCAACCTGAGCGTGTTTGTTCACTACGATCAGCCTGTGAAGCGGCAGAAGCTGGTCGTCAAGCCGGATTTCAAGGCCCTGGGTCCCAGGTTCAAGGCCAAGGCCAAGGCGGTAGGCGAGGCGCTCAAGGCCCTCTCTGCAGAGGAGCTGAAAGGCAGCAACCCAGGAGAGATGCTCAGGGTTAACGTTGAGGGTGAGACCATTGAGATTGAGCCCACTCTCGTCTCCTTTGAGAATGTGGAGGAGGAGATTCGCGGCGAAGAGGTAGTACCTCACGTCATTGAGCCCTCCTTTGGCATAGACAGGATAATTTACACCGTACTGGACCACTCCTTCTACGCAGATGTTGTGGACGGCGAGACGCGCGCCGTGCTCAGATTCAAGTCGGCGGTGGCCCCCATTGAGGTGGCAGTTCTGCCTTTGATGGATCGAAAGGAGCTGTCGGATCCGGCCAAGGCCATTTTGCAGGAGCTACGAACACGCGGCATGCGCGTGGACTACGATACATCCGGATCGATAGGCCGCAGATACCGGCGTAACGATGAGATAGGCACTCCCTTTGCGGTCACCGTAGACTATGATACTCTCGAGCAGGGCACCGTTACCATTCGGGACCGCGACTCCATGCAGCAGATCAAAGTCCCCCGCTGGCAAGTTGCGGACAAGCTTACCGCACTGCTCGGAGGCCTACTCAAATTCCAGGATGCCGGGGATCTGGTTGCACCTGGGAAGAAGGAGTGAGCCTGGAGGAGTGAGCCTGCCAAAACGGGTGGAAAAAAGACCAAGATGGAACAATGGAACAATGAGCCAAGGAAGACTGACTGATCATGCCTGAACTGGCCATGGAGTGGCAGGCCAAGCTGGTCAAAGAGCTGCGCAGAAAGGCTATTCACCTCACCGGCCTTTCCGTGCCCCTGGGCCTCATCTTTTTGGGCCGGACGGTTACGGCGGGCGCAATCGCTCTGGCTTTGGCTGCATCTTTGCTGCTGGAGGTGCAGAGGCTGAACGGAAAGATCCGGCTGCCCGAGGTGCGTGATCACGAGGAGACAAAGGTTGCCAGCTACATTTATTACATGGTGGGCAGCCTACTCTGTGTCCTGCTCTTTCCGCCCATGATCGCTGTTACCGCCATGCTCTTTCTCACCCTGGGAGATACGGTGAGCGGCCTTGCCGGCTCTATTCTAAAAAACTGCGATGTTCGAGGCATGCCCGCCCCTGCGGGGAGAGGGCGCATAAAGCCCCTGCCCGTTGTCGCCGCCATGTTCACTGCCTGTCTTCTTATCGGCTACCTCGCCTCCGGCTTTTCCGGCCTTTCCTTTCCGGTTTATCTGGCGGGGGCGGCGGCAGCCACCTTTGCAGACAGCGTGGCTATTATCATCAGAAACAGAAGCCTCGACGACAACTTATCCATACCGGTATTCTCGGGCGCTCTCATGATTGCTGTCGCCCTGATCACGCTGGCGGCATAGAAAAGGTTTTTTAAAGTATGGCATCGTATCATTTCACGCTCACAAGCGGCAATTGCTGCTTGTTAAGGGAATTTAGGAGGAGAAAGGAATGGATATTATTCTGATCGGTCCACCGGGATCCGGCAAGGGCACACAGGCCAAGATGATCGTCGAAAAGTATGCAGTTAAGCACGTCTCCACCGGAGACATACTGCGAGAGAACGTTCGAAATGGAACTCCTCTGGGCGTTGAGGCCAAGAAGTTCATGGATGCCGGCAAGCTGGTTCCGGACGCACTTCTTATCGATATCATCAAGGATCGCCTGGCCAAGGACGATGTCAAGGGCGGCTGGATGCTGGACGGTTTCCCCCGGACCATGCCCCAGGCAGAGGCACTGGATAAGATCCTTCCCACTCTGGGCCAGAAGATCGATGTCGTTCTGAACATCGATGTTCCCGATGCAGAGCTGGTCAAGCGCGTCACAGGCAGAAGGATGTGCAAGTGCGGCGCGACATACCACGTTACATTCAATAAGCCCAAGGTGGAAGGAAAGTGCGATGCCTGCGGCGGCGACCTCTACCAGAGGGCGGACGATACTGAGGCCACAGTCAAGCAGAGACTGACTGCCTACCATGCCCAGACACAGCCGCTCATCGACTACTACAACAAGAGGGGCATCGTCGCCACCGTCCTCGGTGTGGGCGATATCAAGACCATCTTCGGCGAAGTAGTCAAGGCTCTGGATAAGATTTAGAGAACCTCTTCAAAACTCTTTTTCATACATTTTTTGCACAGGATTCTTCCACATCTTGATTGCGGAGAAAAACCACAGATTCACAGAGCTCACAGAAGACGCACAATGATTCAATTAGATCTAGAAAGTCAATAGTAATCCATGGTTAGCCGCTGAAAATAGCGAAGAACCTCTCATCCCCAGATCTCTAAACCATTCACCTCCACTTGATCCACAAACCCGGCAACCTTTTTATCCCCTCAACCCGCTAGCCCTCCCACATGATATTCGTCTATTCTCTCGGCGGCTCCATCCTGGCAGGCCGCGACGCCCAGAGCCTGCGTGAGTATGCCCAGGCCCTCAAAGAACTTGCTCAAGATCACCAGATCTTCGTAGTCGTCGGTGGCGGCAGGATCGCCCGCGAGTACATCGAGAAGGCGCGCGCCCTGGGCGCATCGGAGATGTTCTGCGACACCATCGGCATTGGCGCTACCAAGCTCAACTCGGCTCTGCTCGTGGCCGCTCTGGGCGACTCTGCGCCCCAGGAGATTCCCGATACCTATGCTCAAGCCGCGAGGCTGGCCCAGCCCGGCAGGATCGTGGTCATGGGCGGCGTTGCCGTCGGCCAGACCACAGACGCCGTCGCCGCTCTTTTAGCGGAGTACGTACACGCGGACAAGATCATAGTCGCCACATCGGTGGACGGAGTTTACACCGCTGATCCGGAGAAGGACCCTGCTGCGAAAAAGCTGGAGCGCATGACGCACACCCAGCTCGCCCGCCTGGCCATGGAGACGGAGATGAAGGCCGGCTCGCGCTCGCCCGTCGATCCTCTGGCCGCCAAGATCATCGAGAGAAGCTCTATTCCCACGGCTATCGTTCTGGGCAGCAAAATAGAAAACTTGAAAAAAGGTGCTCTGGGTGGGCACACGGGAACGGAAATCAGGCAGGAGTAAGCGTCTTGACCAGGTCTCCGGGAGAGACGATGCCCCACAGGGCTCCTTGCTCGGATACGACCAGCTGGCTGGCCCCCGTCCGGCCCAGCATCTTGATGGCCTCGTAGATGGGCTCCTCGGAGTCTATGGTCAAAAAGCCGCGAGTCATGATCTCCTTGGCTTCCTGATTGGTCTTGCCATCCGCCACAGCGCGGGTGATATCGGCCATGTTGATCAATCCCGGTGAGCTGTCGTCCACCAGGGCCTCGGATACGCCGTTATGCACCAGTATGCGCGATGCCTCCTGCAGAGAGGCGCTGGGCGGTACATGTACAGCGCGCCGCGCGATGCCTTTAACGGCCACCTTGGGCACGGATATCATCTCCACTATATGGAAGATGAGGCGGCTCATGGTGTCGTCCCTGCCCGTCACTTTCCCCCGGATGTAAAGCTTGTTTACGGGCGTGGGCCCGACCTCAATGCAATCTCCCACGTTGAAGTCCCTGATGTTGCCGATGATGCGCACCACGCCGTCGCATTGCTGCGAGTGCATGACCTTGTTAAAGACGATCTCGCTGGCGGTGGTGCCCTCCATCACCACACCATTCCGGGTTACGGGAACAGTTACCACATCTCCCGTGGCCTCAATATTGAGCGCCTCGAAGGCTGCGCCCGTAGCCCTGTACCCGCCCTTGGGGCCAGGCACGCCTTCTACCAAGTTCAAGGCTTTGAGGGATTGCATCTGATTTCGGATGGTGCCGGGATTTCGGTCTATCAGCTCGGCAATCTCCTCGCCCTTCACTGCTCGTCCCTCAACACGGTGAATGTTGATCAATGCGGTTAAGATGTCTCTTTGAACAGGTGTCAAATCCATAATTCGATCGACATTGTTCATGATTAATGTCCTATATAGCTTTATTGATTGAAACATGTCCAGAAAAATTTAGTTTAACTTGAATCGGATTTTAAACGCTTCATTGCAGAGCAATTCAGCTCAAAATGGGAATAGAAACGCATTATTTCCTCATAGGACATGCCTTGCTCTTTTTGTAGGGGAAAGCACCCATTTGTTGCCAGATTTTTTTGATGGGCTCCTTGAAGATGCTGCCCCAGGACTGAGGGTAGCAGGAACAGGGATAGACCTCTCCGGCGGGCGTTATGTGCATCCAGCTGGTCGCGGCAAAGCAGCCGAAGCGCTTGTAGGCCTCGGGAACGGAAAATATCCTGGGCGCGCCGGCGTTTCGGACAAAGTCCGCCAGACGTGCATGATCCGCAGGCAGAAGGGCGATATTCTGTCGCTCCGACCAGCGGCCTGTGCAGACCACCTCAAAGAAAGTCAGCTCGTGCGCGCCCATGCGGCGGGCAAGCTCGTGGAACCTCTGCAGATGAGGCATGTTCTCCCGGCGCAGGACCACGTAGTGGTCCACCAGCAGGCCAGCAGCAAGGGCATTTTCGATGGCCTGCATGGCCTCGGAAAAGACGCCCTCCCGTCCGCGCATGGCATCATGCTCCGCCTCGATGGGGCTGTCCAGGCTTACGTTGACGGCATAAAGCCCCGCCTCCTTCAGCCGGCGCGCAAGCTTTGCCGTAAAGCCCGCCCCGGAAGTGAAGAGGGTGGAGATAGCCCGATCGTCCACAGATGCCACCAGCTCCGGTAGCTCCTGGTAGAGGGCCGGCTCCCCGCCATCGAATATGACCAGCGTGGTTCCCATGTCCAGAATCTGGCCGATGATGTCTTTGACCGTATTTGGAGAGAGGCGCAGCTTGTTTCCGGAATTGGGCAGAGCACAGTGAGCGCAGCGATTGGGACACTCCTCGGTGATGGAGATGGTAACCTGGTCCGGGGTGCGCCTGCCCAGCAGGGCCCGCAGCCGGCTGTCGGCCAACCGGGAAAAGGCCCGGCTGGGGATGGGCGGTATCCAGGTAGACAGGCAGAGCTTTTCAGAATCTGCGTGGGCAGGAAGCTGCCCGTCAAACATCTGCAGGGCGGACTTAATGAGAGGCAAATGAGCCAGAGGGCCGCAGGCATCGACCAGCACCCAGCCCTCCTTCACCTGGTCTTGCTGCATTCGCCCCTCCTGCACCCTGGCCCAGGCCCTGAGCAGGAGGCTGTCATAAAGCGGGTAGGATTTGCGGCCGGACCTTCCTTCTCCGTCTCTATCTCCCGCTCTGGCCATCAATAGACATCCTTTGGATCAAAGACCTTCTCGCCCACTATAATGCCGTCCAGGGTGCGGTAGAAGCAGGACCTGTACCCGGTATGGCACGCTCCGCCCTCTTGCTCTATCAGCAACAGAACTGCATCCTCGTCGCAGTCGATTCTGATTTCCAACACCCGCTGAAAATGCCCGGAGGACTCGCCCTTCAGCCAGAGCTTCTTTCGCGAGCGGGACCAGTAGTGGGCCTTGCCCGTCTCCCTGGTTTTGGCCAGGGCCTCGTCATTCATGTAGGCCAGCATGAGCACCTCTCCGGTCTTGGCGTCCTGAGCGATAGCCGGGATCAACCTGTCAGTCATCGAGAAGATAATAGTGATATAACCTATAAGGGCCTTGCTGCATAGAGAATAAGGATAGAATAAGAATGAATTGCATCACCTGCAAAGGCAGGGGACTGTGCGGCAGGCCCGTCTGCCCTATACTACGAAGGCTGGAGGAGACGGCGGCCCTGCCCCGCATCGGCCGCAGCCTGGAGGGCATGTCCCCACCCGAGGTCTTCGTGGGCAGGCACGGCTATCCGCTGGTGAGGGCCGGGCCCATGGTGCCGGCAGGCGGCAGCCCAGGGCAGCTGGTGGAGCTGCCCAATCTCGCCATGGACATCGGCGAGATCATAGCCGCGCGCTCGGCCCTGGTCCGCTCCGAGAGCAAGATAGTAATAAAAGAGGCAGAAGCGCCGGGAAGGCTGCTGGAGGCCATGCAGCAGATCGCCCTATCCTCGGCTCCGGTGGGAACCGAGGTCTCATTTTACAGGCCACCCCAGGGAAGGCTACAGTTTGACGGCGTGCTCTCCCCTTCCGGGCCCTCGGGTGAAATGAAGGGAATGCAGATCACCACCAATCCGCTCATTCCCAGGAAGGTGGACCAGATGGTCGAGGACAGGGATGCCGCTGCCGCAGCAGCTGTGGGCGAGCTCTACACCTGCGGCATCGGCACGGATCACATCTCACGCATGCTTTCCTTAGGCCTTTTGGGCAAGAAGAGAAAGCTGGTGCCCACCCGCTGGTCCATTACCGCCTCGGATGATATGATCGGAAAGCTGCTCAAGGAGACGGTTTTGGATGGACCGCAGATAAACGATTACTATCTCTTCTCTGGGGAGGATCTGGGAAATCACTTCGAGATCCTGCTTTTGCCACGGCCCTTCAGCTTCGAGCTGGTGGAGATCTGGATGGCCCGCTCCGTGTGGGCGGAGGAGGGCTTCATCGGCGGGGACAGAGAGGATGCGAGGCCAAAGAAGAAGTACAGCTCGCTGGCGGGCGGCTACTACGCGGCGCGCCTCGCCGTCCTGGAGCACCTGGCCGGACAGGGCCGGCAGGCTGGCGTGCTGGCGGTGCGGGAGATCTCGGAAGCCTACTGGGCCCCTCTGGGGGTGTGGGTGGTGCGAGAGGTGGCGAGAGCGGCCATGCGCTCGCCTCCGGCGCGCTTCACAAGCCTGGGAGAGGCGATGGCGGAGATGGAGAAGAGGATCAAGACGCCAGCGGGGCAGTGGCGCAAGGAGGCACAGCTATTGGCGCAGCCAGTGCAAAGGAGCCTGATGGATTTTTGATTGGGCGCTCTTAGTGTCGTAGCCTATCGAGTATTACATCAAACACCAAGGAGAAGGTTTTGCAGATAAGGGAACAAAAAAGGTGATATTGATTTAGGATGCAGGATAATCCGCTACTTTTTCATCGGAATAGACTTTTAGTATTACCATCTCCAACTGTACCGATAATACGTGGTTCGCAGGGGGCCGTAGAAGTTGGCATTCCACCACGGATCAAAGGCATTGTAGTAGTACGAAGGCGTGTACCAGTGGTAGGTCACCGGTTGCCACCAGCCAGAATGGTGTACAGTTCCAATTCCGTGAGGCGAATACCAGTCGTGATGTGGAAATGCCGCTGCGGTGCCCATGAAACAGAGCAGGCCAAAGGTCAGGATGGCCAATACAAGTTTGAGGTTGCTCATTTTAATTCCTCCCATTACATGCAATCCTTGTGCATATAAAAGGATGATTTTTATGTAGATCTCGGCTCAAAGTCATATGAATATCTGGCAACCTTACAGCTGCGATTTTTGATCATACCTGTGGTTTTTTTTCGATGGGCCTCGGGTCATAAGCCGATGGATTCTTGTTGGCAGGAGAAGGTGGGATGCGCGGCCAGGAAGGAGCAAAGCTCTTTGGCGGCGGCTACTACGCAGCGCGCTTCGCAAGCCTGGGAGAAGCGATGGCAGAGATGAAGAAGAAGAAGATCAAGACGCCAACTGGGCAGTGGCACAAGGAGGCCAGGCCGCTGGCCGTGCCGGTGCAAAGGAGCCTGATGGAGTCTTAGCGCTATTCTCTGAATTGAGTCTGAAAATATGATGTAAAAAGAAGACGAGATCAGATTTTAGAGACCGCACTTAGCTTTTATCTGTGAGACATCTGCTTCCATCCGGATCAGTCTCTCTTTCAGATCATCTCTCAAATCGCAGCGAAGCTCTTTGACTTCACTTATGACCTCATCTCTGGCATCGTCTATCTTCTCAGCCAGAATCTCTCCAATATTATTGACCGCTTGGCAGACATTTTGCACGGCTTCATGCACGCCTTTGATGTCATCACGGGCACCCTTCACCTCGTCCCGGACGCCTTTGATGTCATCACGGGCACCCTTTACCTCGTCCCGGACACCTTTGATGTCATCACGGGCACCCTTCACCTCGTCCCGGACGCCTTTGATGTCATCACGGGCACCCTTCACCTCGTCCCGGACGCCTTTGATGTCCTCGCGGGAACCTTTCAGTTCCACTACGATCTCTTTGCTGACGACAATGAGATCTTTAAGCAGGTCTGCGGCTTTGTCCAGGCGCTGATCTGTCTCGCCGCCGGAAACCATCTTCTCGAATCCAATGAAATCTCCCGTGGCCGCGGTGTATTCATTTTCGATGCTCTGTACATCGATTAGAGCATCTTTTATCGATAAGCAACTCAGGAATCGCTCCAGATCGGTTTGCTCCCCTTCAGCTACTACCTTAACTTTGCCGTTGGGAAGGTTCTGCACGTATCCTTGCAGTCCGAAAGCATTGGCCAGGATTACTACATTTGCTCTGTAGCCGGTCTTCTGGACCATGCCCGAAATGAAGGCGGTCAGTCTTAGCATCAATTACAATTAATCGCTTTCGATATATCTCTCTTCTCCTCAAGAACACCGAAGAGGAAAATGGTGAGATCCAGAAGAAAAAAGACCACGTAAAGAATAAATTGGTGAGCCTTGTGGATAAGAGGCTTGCAAATGTTATCGGTAGCGGATGCTGCCTAAAAGCCTGCTAAAAATCGAGAAAATTATGATAATATTGAGCATAATATTGGTGTATTGGTGCCTATTTTAGAAAATAATTCCTACTATTCTCAATAATTCTCAAAATTCAGATCCAAAGGATCAAAATCAAGGGCTAAACCTACGCCCTCGAAATTGAGCAACTAAACCTTTTTAATCTCTCCTTAGCATTTACTTAATCTATGTTCTATCTTGGAGAATATGACGAAGAGACGGCCAAAGATATCAAGGACTATCTAGATGAAGCCGGCCTCAAGGTGGAGACTAGATCCTGCCTGGTGATGGAAGAAGAGACAACATACACTCTCAAGGACAAGCTGAGCGCCGTCAAAGTGCTGATGATAGAGGATATCGAACAGTTCGAACGATATTTATCGGCACTAAGGAGCGTCCTGCCCCATGCCACGACCGAAAATTTCGAGGACCTTTTCTTAAAAGAGCTGGATCCGCTCATGATGGAGAAGAGAGACAAGATCATGGCGCTGTCCGAAAATCCGGAAAGCCTCTCTCTTGAAGATAGGGAGGCTCTGAAATTCGGCTCCGACGAGTGGATGAACAACGCCCTCTCCATCTCAGAAGCCCGCACTTTTGCCGGGATGATCTTTTCTCTAAACGACATAAAGATCGGCGAGCCCCTAGAAAATAAGCTGGATGATCCAATTATCGAGATAACGGTAGATCCGGATGACTTTGAAGCCAGGCCGGAGCAGATGAAATGCGATATTGATTGTTATCTGGAGAAGTCCGTCAATATCTTTGTAGATGAGTTTACCACACCCCTTGCCAGCGATCTGAATGACGAGTTTTGGGATGAATATCCCTCGGAAGCCCAGCGCCTTAAGTTCCTGGGATTGTTAATCGAAAAGCTGGCCACCTCGCCCGCTTCCCGCAAGATGGATTTTGTGCAGTTCGCCGAAGAATGCACCATGACTTTAGAGGATGAGAGCAGCGTTCTGAACATTTATGGCGAAGATGTGGCCGAGGAGCTGGCCAGGGTGCTGGAGAAGAGCGGAGTCGTAAAGTGGAAGGGAGACAAGCTCAAGTGGAAGAGCAATAATTGATTATTTTTTATCTTTTTTGTGGGAGAGGGACTTTATAAGCCATTTATAAGCACTTTATAAATCTTAAATACTCATGTTTATATACCCCCAGTTTATAAGGGATAATCCGGAGATACTTGAGTATGGAGTCCACAATTAATATTGAGAACGTGGTGGCATCTACCAAGCTGGCGGAAGCTTTCGACCTGCACAAGATCGAGGCCGAATTGGAGGGCGCCGAGTATAACAAGGAGAAGTTTCCCGGACTCGTCTACAGGGTCAAAGCCCCCAGAGCAGCTTTTCTTATATTCACTTCCGGCAAGGTGGTATGCACCGGAGCCAAGAACGTCGAGGACGTTCGCACGGTCATAACCAATATGGCCAAGACACTCAAGTCCATAGGCTTCGAGAACATCGATCTGGAACCTGAGATCCACGTTCAGAACATTGTGGCTTCCGCAGATCTGAAGACGGACTTGAACTTAAACGCCATTGCTCTCGGCCTGGGCCTGGAAAACATCGAGTACGAACCGGAGCAGTTTCCCGGGCTGGTCTACAGGATCAAGGTGCCCAAAGTGGTAGTGCTCATCTTCAGCTCTGGCAAACTGGTCGTGACAGGCGGCAAATCGCCAGCTGAGTGCGAGGAAGGCGTGCGCATCGTCCGGATGCAGCTGGAGAACATGGGGCTGCTTTAGATCATTTTTTCTATGAATCAAAAATCAAGTTGATGTGGAGGCAGTCTTGGCTGGCGGTGTATTTCTGATTCAGACGGATGGAAAACTTGTAGAGATGTCTGAGGAAAACTACGGATCAGAAGCAGATTTCCAGGAACTAATTGCCAAATACCCGAACATTTTAGCAGGAAATCAGATTAACGACGCAAAACCCAGACGGTGGCTCTTGATCTCAATAGAGGCCACATTGCCCTCAGAAGAAAATGGTAGCGATCGCTGGTCTGTTGATCACTTGTTTTTAGACCAGGATGCCATTCCGACCTTAGTCGAGGTTAAGCGAAGCAGCGATACTCGTATCCGGCGCGAAGTAATCGGCCAGATGCTTGAATACGCCGCCAACGCTGTCGTCTATTGGCCTGTAGAAGAGATCCGAGCTAAGTTTGATGCGACATGTCAGGCAAAATGTCTCAGTTCAGAGGAGGCACTGAAGGACTTTTTAGGTCCTTCTGAAGATTCTGAAGCTTTCTGGCAAAAGGCAAAGACCAATCTGCAAGCAGGCATGATACGCATGCTCTTTGTTGCAGATAAAATACCCAAAGAGCTGCGGCGCATAGTTGAATTTCTTAACGAACAAATGAATCCTGCTGAAGTTCTGGCCGTTGAGATCAAACAATTTACAGGTCAGGGATTGAAAACTCTCGTTCCAATAGTGCATGGCAAGATCGATAAAGACATCAGTGCGAGCTCAACAAGGCAATGGGATGAGGAATCCTTCTTCAAGGAATTGATATCAAGGAGAAGCACTGAAGAGGCTGAAATCGCCAGGAAGATTTTGGATTGGGCAAGAGACAAATTGCCTAGATTCTGGTGGGGGAAAGGCAAACAAGATGGTTCATTTTATCCGGTATTGGACCATAATGGTGAACAATATTATCCGATTGCTATTTGGACGTATGGCAAGATTGAAATCCAATTTCAATGGCTAATGAATAGGTCTGCTTTTGGCGACGAAACGAAGCGCAGAGAATTATTAAGCAGATTGAACCAAATTCCAGGCGTAAGTATTCCAGAGGATGCAATAACAAGACGTCCTAACATATTCCTATCCACATTCAAAGATACGTCTTCACTTAGACAGCTACTCGAAACTCTCGATTGGGTAGTTCAAGAGATAAAATCCTCTTGAACAATTTAATCCATATAGAAGGTAGGCGTATTTATGCAGAGACCACCTACTACGAATATATTAATCACTAACAAAAAAATATTTAAAGTCAGAACGCTAATTAAGCTTCACGAAAGATAATGAAGGTGGGGCTTTGTCTGACTTTAGCTATCGGAAAGATGCAACTGCATTTGTGGATGGACTATTGAAAAGCAAATACTCCGACCTAATCATTCTCTCGACAGTGATCCTGACCTTCTTGATTCTGATAATAGTATCTGCCACGTTAACATAATCCTTGAAAATGCTCTTTTAGCCTTTCCTCAATCTCCGCCAAGCTCAGGCTCTCCTGTGCTCCTCCGGACATATCACGCAATGTGAGCTTGCCGGCATCCAGCTCGTCCTTGCCCACGATTACCACATAATTAGCGCCTGCACTGGCCGCCGCTTTGATCTGGGCGCCCAAACTCCGGCCCATGACATCTATTACCAGAGGAACGCTTTTGCGAAGCACTCTGGCAATTTTCGTTGCCTGCACCTTGACATCAGGTGTAAAAGCTAAAAATACAGGTGATGTGCGCGACTGTTCCATCTGCACAACTTCCATGATGCGGTCAAAGCCCAGGCCGAAGCCTGTGGAAGAGGTCTCCTTGCCCCCGAAGAGGCTGGCCAGCTCGTAGGTTCCGCCGCCGCATATCTGGCGCTGCGCTCCGAGGCCCTCGGCATAGATCTCAAAGACAGTGCCGGAGTAGTACTCCAGGCCGCGCACGATCTCAAAGTCAATGGTGAAGTCGACTCCATGGGCGGCAAGAAGATCCACCGTCTCCTGGAATTCCTCCAGCCGCAGCTCGGCGCTTACTGCTCGCCCCTGGCGCGCTGAGCCGCGACCGGTTGGGGAGGGAGCCCCACCAGCAGGCACGCTCGCGACGAAGGCATCGGCAGGGTCCGTCTGCCCCGCCTCCAGTTCCCCGACGATCTCGGCTGCCTTATCCAGGGCACGCTGCCCCTTCAGATCGATCAGCTCCAGCAGTCCGAGATGGCTCTGCCCGATATCCTCCAGGAGTACGGCAAGAGCTGGGCGCTCCTTCTTATCGATCATTCTCATAACCGAGGACCGGTGTTCCGCCCCGATCTTGCCCAGAATGGACCGGATCAGCCCCAGGTAGCCGACGTGAATATCTCCGGCCACGCCCACGCTCCTCAGCATGCCGTCCGCGAGAGCTATGGCCTCAGCCTCAGAATCGGGCTTGGCGCCGCCTATGAGCTCTGCGCCCATCTGCCAGAACTCCCGAAAGCGCCCCCTCTGCGGCCGTTCGTAGCGAAAACAGTTGCCGAAATACCAGAGCCTCTGTGGCTTGGGGGAATTTTGCAGCTCGGAGACATACATGCGCATCACGGGAGCTGTCAGCTCCGGGCGCAAGGCGAGATCGCGCCCACCCTTATCCGTGAAGCTGTAGATCTCCTCTACCACGGATGCGCCCGATTTTATGGTGAATAGCTCGAGATGCTCAAATGTGGGGGTAGCTACCTCCTGGTATCCCCAGCGCTCTAATACATCCTGCATGGCCTTCTTGGCCCGGCCCCTTTTCTCTGTCTCCTCGGGGAGAAAATCCCTGGTGCCTCTCGGTCTCTGGATGGTCATATCGGCAGAAGGAATGAAACAAAATGCCCTTATAGTTTGTGATGGCCCCGCGTCAAATCAGACAGCCGCAAATAAGGATCGCATCCACTAAAATTAAAGATCTCGACCTTCTTGAAATGTCATTTGAGCTTTTCTTCGACTTCCGGGGAGCAAACAATGACCTGAACAGGTTTTATAATTATATTAGAGGTTGCTATGGCACTACCACCCTTTACAGTGTTTATGGCCTTGGTAGATATGCCACTAACTTCTATGTCCAGATAATTTCTGGCCGACTCAGTCCCGAGGTAGCTAAATTTTTTGCCGCCAACTGCATTTTCTCCTATGGCCGAGTCAAAGGCATTGTCAACTAATTGCTCAATGCCACTATCTTCAGCCATTTTGTCTGGCCTTTCATTTTTCGGCTCATTTTCACTTCCTATAATCCCGATGTGCAGATCATTGGTCAAGCCTAAATTTTCAGGATCACCATCATGAGGATCCTCATAGATCAGATCTCTTTGTTTGACTGTATTCACCGCGGACAAATCCGTCAATCGCACCTCTGAGTGGGATTGATTCATGAGGATCTCTTCATTTGAAGGGGAGGGATGTGGCATAATAAATTTAATTTGTTTAGGCAAAGGAATCGAGGTTTTTCGCGAAGCCCATGGGAATGTGATCGTTTCGTTAGCAAGCTGAAGCTGGCCAAGTGTCGGCTTTTCTTGAAAGTGGATTAAATTAGAATGAGAATTTTTAATTCTATTGAGGCTATCTTGTGGATTTGATAGCGGCTCAGCTACCGCCAAACTCGAAATCATGAAAACGCATACGAAAATTAGCCCCACCAGCATTTCGCTGGTGGGCTTAAGCAAATCTTTCATTTAAGCCTTATCGAGTGCTGATAACTCGAATTTACTCCTGGTTGGTCACTATCTTGATATTGTTGGTGGCTGTTGCGAAACCGAAGGCCATGGCCGTTCTATCTCCTACCTTGATATCCTCATAGTTTACCTTTATGCAGCAATCGTGGCAGGATTCAGAATTCTCCTCAGTTACCGGACAGCAATCACACTCTCCTGAATTCTGGTTTTTCTTAATTTCCAGATTGTTGGTCGCTGTGGCGAAAGGATCCACGTACCCAAAGGCCATAGCCTTATCATTTCCTACTACTAATTTGTCGAAGTTAGTGTCTGCAGTAGCAGGGAATTTTAAAGCAGCATCCTGGGTCTCAAATATCCCATCTCCGAGAACGTTCAATGCACTCGCTGTAGAAAGAGCGGATAGCAATGCAACAACAAATAACGCCACTATTTTTCTAATAATATCACCTCGATATAGAATGTTAACTATTAAAAATACTTATAATTTTCGATAGGATATATTAGTAATATAGATACTAGTCGGCGATAAGATACTAGCAGTAAAATCATAAATTTATACAGAGCAATCGCGAAAAATCTCTCTGGATTGAAGAGAATCAGAGAACGCTCATTTGAGCTTCTCTTCAACCTCAGAAGGACAGATAATTATTTGCACCGGTTTTATCACTATGTTTGAGGTGGCCACAGCACTGCCTCCTTGCACAGTATTAACGGCGCTGACAGAGATACCGGCAACGTCGATGTTCAAATTGTTGCCTATAGGCTTTAATTGTGTACGTTCTCTTGCCATTTGGCCAGTTTTTTCCTCATTTTTCAGGCTGGAATTCAAAGCGTTATCAACAATTTTATCTACATAGTCATCTTCCCACCTTTCGCCTGGCCAGGTCTTCTTCGCCTTCTCTTGGCCAGTGACCGCTACATCCAGGAAATTGGCAATTCCCCGTGCTTCTGGATCCCCATATTGCTCGCCATCGTAAATGATATCTCTCTCTTTTGCAGAATTCACAACCTTCAGATCCGATACCTGCTCCGTTGAGTGAGACTCATTCAGGGCAATCTCTTCTTCCGAGGGCGAAAAGCCATACAGAAGGCCGGAAGTAGTAGGTGGTCTTACCAACCATTCGCGAGGATTATGGTTGAAAGAGCCGGATCGTGACTCTTTCAGCTCTTTCTGCAAATCAGGCAAACCAGGCGACTGCTCAGACGCGGCCACATTTAGCGAAATAAGAAGACAAATAAAAACGGCCCCCACCAGCAAACAGCCAGTGGGTCCTAGTATTTTTCCCATTGTTTCATCCCTCGGGCTCATTGCCCCGAAGTTACTGCTGGTTGGTCACAATCTCTACGTTGTTCTGGGCCAATACAGAGATAGCATTTCTGCTAAATACGCCTACCTGCAAGCTTCCTATTCCCATGGCTAGAGCGTCCCTGCTGCCAACCTTAACCTGCTCGATATTGTATTTTGGGCTGCAGGCTGTGCATGTCTGGCTGTCGCCTGTGTCCTGGTTCTTCTTGATCTTCAGATTATTCTGTGCAGTGACCTGATGGGTATTATCGTTGAAGAGCCCCAACTGGGCATTACCAAAGCCAAATGCCCTAGCTCTGTCGTTTCCAACATCAATCGAGTCGTAGTTCGTGTTGACCGCGGCAGGGAACTTGAATGCGCCCGCTCCGGTCTCAAATATGCCCTCCCCGAGGATGTCCACGCCGCCGCTTCCTATCATTGCCGACTGAGCCAAGGCAGGAGCCGCAAATGCAGCCAATGCCATAGCCAGCACAAAGAACATTGCTACTATTTTAATAATATCACCCCATTAACCCTTTTAGGTTGTACTTAACTAAGTTTCAATTATATATATACTTTTTGGTGTTTTTTACTTAGAAATCATAGATTTATGGAAATATTCTGGTAGAGAAATTTTACAAGCAATATGCATTGCCGATAATACGATATATACTCACAAATACCGAAATACAGCGAACATAAAGGCCCATTAAAATATTATTTAGCTAAAATTTGTATAAATAAAAAGATCAAGAAAAGCAAAATCCCAGATAAGAAGACAAGGGTGCCGATCTTATTTGGTTTGCAGTAGAGAAGTCGAGGCGGTCGGAAAAGTAAAAAAACTTTTGCTGATTTAAGCTATGCCAGCTAGTACAAATGCCTAAAGATGTTGGTTTTCTTCATCTACATCTCTCCATGGAATGATGTTGCTTAACTTATTATCCACACGAGGAGGTTCACGCCACTCTCGTGCCTTAACTATCACGAAAATGCTTTGGGAACAATGCTTCCTTTCGGATGCGTAAGCTTTAATAACTTCTATACGTAATAGAATTAAGTATAGACCTTAAGAATCGTTTGCCTCCTTATGGTCTATTTCCCCAATTATCTTTGAATTTGAAGCCTCTTCGCGGTTTCATGTTGTTAATCCCAAGTTATCATGAAATGGGAGAAGGCATCAAGAAATCGGCAAGCGGGATAACTAACCTCTCAGTCCGGATGGCTGGGTTGGCATCCCAGAGGGTTTGTACCTGTCACACCTAAACGAAATAGCGAGGAACCTTTTTTAGTAGATGGAATAAAAAATATTTGAGAAATTATTCAATCATTGCCAATTATCCCCTCATCATCCCCACGAGCTTTGTCGCCTCTACTAGCCCGTACGCGCCCTTCTTTGCAGCGTCCTCATCAAAGCGCTCCACACTGTCCTGCTCAATTCCCGTGCCCATGATGGTGAAGGGCACAGGATCGCGGCTGTGCGTCTTGATGGAAATCGGTGTGGCATGGTCGGGAAGGAGAAGCACGCGCCAGTCTTCGCCACTCTTCTCCAGCCCCTCTACCACCGGGCCCACGACCTTTTCATCGAATAGCTCAATGGCTCTCACCTTCAGCAAGGTGTCGCCCTCGTGGCCTGCTTCATCCGGGGCCTCGATGTGCAGATAGACGAAGTCGCAGCTTTTCAAAGCCTCTAACGTTGCCTGCACCTTTCCTTCATAATTGGTATCTATGGTGCCGGTGGCGCCAGGGACGTCTATGACTTCTAGCACCGCGTACCTGCCGATGCCCTTGAGCAGGTCCACAGCCGAAATCATGGCTCCCTTCAGGCCGTACTTTTCGGCAAAGGATGGCATGACCGGCGCTGGCCCCTGCCCCCACAGCCATATCTCGTTAGCGGGACGCTTGCCCTCAGAAATGCGCCTAATGTTTACGGGATGGCGGGCCAGGACGGGCCGGGCTGCCTCCATGAGCCGCATGAGCAGCTCGCTGTCCGGGCCGCTAGGCAGGTGCTCCACCACCGGCTGATCGCTGATATCGTGGGGCGGGGTGCAGAGCGCTTTCGCTCCTGCCTTCAAGACCAGAAGGTTTCGGTAGCTTACGCCTGCGTAAAGCCTTCTATCAGGCATCAACGGCTGCAGCGCCTCTATCAGCTTGCGTCCCTCTTCTGTGGTGATATGCCCGGCGCTGTAGTCTTTCATAATGCCATTAACAATGGTCACAAAATTGCAGCGAAAGGCGATCTCCTCTGGGCCCAGCGGCACGCCCATGGCCGCAGCCTCCAGCGGAGCGCGACCAGAGTAGTGCTTGCCGGGCGCATAGCCCATGACGGAAAGATTGGCCACATCGCTTCCCGGTGGAAATCCTTCTGGAACTGTTTGGGCCAGACCGTTCTTGCCCCGCTTCGCCAAAAGGTCCATGTTGGGCTTAATGGCTGCCTGCAAAGGCGTCTTGCCCTGCAAAGCCGCCAGCGGCAGGTCTGCCATGCCGTCGCCTAAGAGAACTACGAGCTTCATCAAAGCTCTTCATTCTAGAAAATAGTATTAATCGTCTTCGTCTAGATCCCACGCGAAGGGGGCGATGGAAGGCAACCATGATCGCCGACCTCAAGCAGCTATTTCTTCTTTTTCAAGGCCGCCTCGGCCTCCCGGGCATTGATCTCCGCCAGATGCTTGTTTAAAACCTTGGCCAGCGTGTTGAGCTTGACTCTGGTGCAGGTGGCACCGCGAGTTATGCCGGTCACGATATCCACTACCTCGCCTTTAGTCTCCGTCTTCTGGTGGGCTGGTTTGACCAAGCGGGTCTTGATGCCCTCTTTGGCAAAATCCTCCATATCCATGGGGCACTGCGCTACCACTACCACGGGAATATCTACCTGCGACAAGACCTCCTTGGCCTTGTGGATGACATGCGAGCGTACATTGCCCAGATGCAGAACGGCAATCTTATGGCGTGCAACCTGTTGCAGCTCTCTTTCGTTCAGTCCGAAGGTGGGGCCGTAGCCTCGCGAAGCCTGGGGAAAGCTCTCCGGAACTCCGGTTCCTGCTTCTAAAACCAGTACGCTGGTCTGAATCCCCTCCCGGCGCAGTCCATAGGTCATCTCGCAAACGGGTTTGGTAATGTGACGCCGCCCTGGAGACATGGCTATGGCGATCACATCCGGCTTTGTCGCCTCAGAGAGCGTGCCCCTCTGGGCCAGCCCGCCACCCTTGGCCAGGCCCATGCTCTCCCGGCAATCCACCACCTGAGTTGCCCTGCCAATCATGCTCTTTACTTGCGGTGGGATGGAATATAGACTTGGCGAATAGACTTGACGAAAGATAAGTGGTAGCGTTTATAAACTGGAAAAATGAGGAAATTGCTATGCTCATCTTCATTGGTCTTGGGCTCTACGACGAGCGGGACATCTCCGTCAAAGGCCTGGATGCAGTTCGTGCGGCCGACATGGTTTATGCTGAGTTTTACACCTCCAGGCTGATGGGCGCAACTCATGAGAGGCTGGAGGCATTCTATGGCCGCAAGATCAGCCTTCTCTCCCGCCAGCAGGTGGAGGTGGATCCTTCCTGGATGGAGGATGCCAGGGATAAGGACGTGGTCTTCCTGGTGGGGGGCGATGCCATGGTCTCCACCACTCATCTGGACCTGCGGCTGCGAGCGGCTAAGATGGGCATAAAGACGCAGGTGATTCACTCCTCCTCCATCGTCACCGCTGTATCGGGTCTATGCGGCCTGCAAAACTACCGCTTCGGCAGGTCCACTACCATTCCCTTTCCTTACATCTCGCGTGGCAAGCGCATCATTGCCCAGACGCCCTACCAGGTACTAAAGGAGAACCTGGACCGCAATTTGCATACCATGCTCTTCCTGGATATTCAGAGCGACTGCGGCGAGAGATATATGACCGTAAACGAAGGTGCAGCGCTTCTCCTGGAGATGCAGGAGGACGTAGGTGAGAAGGTCCTGGATGAAGTTGTGGGTATAGGCATTGCCCGGGCGGGCTCGGATGACGCTACAGTGAAGGCGGATCTTCTCACTCGTCTGCAATGCTATGACTTTGGAGGACCCCTGCATATCCTGATCGTCCCCGCCAAGCTGCATTTCATGGAGGCTCAGGCTCTAACGGAGCTGGCTGGCGCGCCTGAAGATGCAGTGAACTGTGTAGAATGAAATTGTGGATTTTAAGGCGGCCTTAATTGCAGGAACGCATAAGCTATTAATATGATATTCTCCTGGCCATACCACAGGAATACCCGGAAAGATATGCAAGATAAATCAGAGGATTCTATGCCCAAGGTCACAGTGGAAATACCTCAACACATCGTAGATGATGTCCAGGCGCACGTAGGCGACGCAAAGAAGTTCGTAAGCCTCTCTGATGCCATAAGATCTGCTCTAAGAAAGATGCTGGATCAATTAGATGAGATTGATCGACGCAGGGGGCGCGCCCAGGAATGAAGCTCGGATTAGTCACGGAGTTTGACGCTGCTCACAGCCTGCCCGGCTACCAGGGCAAGTGCGCCAATCTGCACGGCCACACCTACCAGGTGGAGATTGTGGTGGAGGGCGATGTTGGAGACGACGGCTTCGTCATGGATTTCTATCAGCTAAAGAAAATCATTGCAGGAGCATTGCAGGATCTAGACCACGGCTACTTAAATGATATTTTGCCAAATCCCACAGCAGAGACGATCGCCCAATGGATATCGGATCGACTGAAAAACGATATGGACGGCACTGCCGTCAGGCTGCTTTCCTTGAAACTCTGGGAAGGAAAGAACAAATGGGTGATGATCGACTGATTTTTATTGGGTCGCAGTCGTGTCCCAATTTTTAGCAGCTTCAGGATTTTCCTTAAGCTCCTTCATCCTGGCGGCGGCCTGCTCCTCATAGTACTTCTTGTACTTTTCTTCTCGATCTTTCTTGTCCCAATCTGCCAATTTTCTGTCCAGGGCTTCGAACATGTACTTCTCGGCGGCCTTGACGGTCTCCATGTCTCCTCTCAGCACCAGGATCTCTCTGTCCATCACTTCTCCCGTCATATCCATCTTGGCCAGACGGCGGATCAGGTCCAGCTCGAAATTCTCCACTATCTCGCGGATTACTGAGACAGGCATGCTCAGGGGGATCGCCAGGTCGTAAAGTCCTTCCAAATTTTCTGTGCTTTCTTTTGTGGGAGTGTCCATAAGTACCATGGTTAGAATCATTCTTGCCTTGATTTAAGGCTGTCGAAGAGCCACGCTATGCCTTGAAGCAGAGTGGGCAGAACTGAACAGGAGTGTGTCTTTTGAGCTGATAAAGAGTGTACGCATCCCCCATTTGGCTCAGGACTATATGCCAATCTAGGGGCTAAGAAGGGAAACAGTTATTAATGGGATCATCAATGCAAAGTGCGGATCGGGCCCGTAGCTTAGCCAGGTTGAGCGCACGGCTGATAACCGTGAGGTCACGCGTTCAAATCGCGTCGGGCCCATTTTCTTAATTTTTTTAAAAAAATTTCTGGCATCCGTCTTATTCTCGGCCGGATAATTGTTGCTGGAAATAAAACGGGCAAACCCTCGCTAATTCATTGGCGTGGAGTCATCATCGAGATATTTCCCCTTCGAGTGTCACGTTCATGACGAAGTCGAAGGGCAGGGCCTGACACCATCCTGCCTTCTCAAAGATGGACATGAAGCATACGCCTACGAGCTTCTTGTATTTCATTTTGCTGAGAAATTCCTTCATCTCCCCGGGCTTGACGCCGATCTTGGGCATGGCCATCCCCCCCAGGATTACAACAACATCCGTCTCCGCACTTGCCGCACTCTCCAGCTCCATTCCATAATCAGTGGCTACGATGCGTCGTGCTTTATCCATATTTAAGCCGGGCAGAAAGGCAAGATCCTTTTCTCTTACCGGATAGCCCAGAAATAGGGCAAATGGAGTGCAAAATCCTGGTGAGCCAATGAAAACGATCTTCTTGTCATCCTTCACCAGATCCCTAAATCCGTTCAGCATCCCGCCCAGGCCCTTTACGTCTTGTATCTTTTCCATAATGATCCGTCTCCAATTTATCTCCCTAAGCATTGCGTTATAAGGGGTATCAACTAGGATCGCGTTTAGATAATATATATATTCTGTAAGCAGGAAACCGTCGCGGTTGGATGTGAATGCATATCACAAAAGACGCGGCCGTCAACCGGTGGATAGAAGGATCCTGCGGTGCAAGGCCTCCGCGACAGGGCACGATAGAATGCCGGAAGAGGGTACTCAGAAGGAAAGCCGGATCCCTCCCAGCAATGCAAAAACGAGCGGCTGGAAAAAATGTCCCGGAAAAAGGAGTGCGTCTATCGCGAGCATGCCTGACACGATTCAAAACGTTTATGAGGATAGAACTGTTTCTTGGCCATAATGTCTAAGAGATCTGTAGATAAGGGTGACAGTGGCAAAAAAACCCCGGTGATGCCCAAAGAGGCAAAGCCGCGGGAGGCCTCGTCCGTCCCCCTGGGAAAGAAGGCCAATGCGGTGCGCAAGGCGGGCATTTGGCAGAGTAGCGATTTATATCTGTACGCAGGATTGATAGTGGCGGCACTTTTTTCATTTTATCTGCGCGCCATTGTTCCCTGGAACCGTGTCTTTTCGGGCAGCAGCGTCATCTTCAGCAGCGAGACCGATGCCTGGTATCATATGATGCTGGCCAAAGGCACTGTGATCAACCTGCAGAGATTATGGTTTGATCCCATGACTTATTTCCCGAACGGAACGCCGCTGCACTTCGGTCCTTTTGTGAGCTGGGCCATTACCATATTCTCCTACATCTTCGGCCTGGGCCAGCCCAGCAATCATCTGATTGAGGTAGTGGGCGCTTTCTTGCCTGCGGTCCTTGGCGCACTCCTGGTCTTCCCTGTCTATTTCATCGGAAGGGAGCTATACGGCAAGAGCTGCGGCCTGGTCTCGGCTTTGATTATAGCCGTGCTTCCCGGTCAGGTCTTAAGCCGAACCACCCTGGGTTTTACAGATCACCATGCAGGCGAGATCCTTTTCAGCAGCCTCACTATGATGTTCCTGCTTCTTGCTCTTCGCTCCGGCAAGAGCATGAGCTTTGCGTCGGTGCAGAGGAACTGGTCCGCATTTAAGATGCCGCTCCTCTATTCTGCTCTGGCTGGCGTTTCTCTCGGCCTTTACATCGATGCCTGGTCATCCGGATTTCTCTTTGAGGGAATAATTCTGCTCTTCATCATGCTGCAGAGCATCTTTGACCATATCCGGGGAAAGAACGTGGAATACCTGGGGCTTTCCGGCGCAATAACTTTTATCGTGGCCACGCTGCTGGTTCTCCCATTTGTCGATTCCTACTACGGCTTCAACCATTACCTCTACAGTCTCTTCCAGCCCACCATACTTCTCCTGGGCGTGGTTGCAGTCATCTTCTTCTCTGTCCTGTCCAGGTTCATCCGAGAAAAGGGATTTGAGAGCTACTACTATCCAGGTGCATTGGCGGGATTGGCGTTCATTGGCACGACCATACTTTACTTTGCCCTTCCTCAGTTCACCAGGCCGCTCCTGGCCGGTTTAAGTATATTCCAGCAGAAGACAGGTGGCTCTGCAACGGTTGGTGAGGCATCGGCATTGTTCTCCAGCGGGGGACAGTTTTCCTTCGCCAGTGTCATCACATCGTTTCCGGGCATAGGCTACAGTCCCGATCCTACAGCTATCTTCCGCCTGCCCGAGATCCTTGCTATCCTGTTTACCACATTCACATTAGCCCTGATAGCGCTGATATTGCTCATCGCCAGAAATGTCAAGTTCCAAAAGCCTGCTGAAATATTGATCTTGACCTGGTCTTTGATGATCCTCATCATGGCTCTCGCCCAGAACAGATTCACCTACTATTACGCGATAAATGTAGCCATTCTCACCGGCTTTTTGGTAACTTGGCTACTTCAGAGGTTCGGCATCACGGATCTGGACCTGGATGTTGCCAAGGATCCTGTCAAGCTGATCACCTCAAATCTCAAGATCATCCTGGCGGCAATTTTGATATTTTCATTTATCATCTTGCCAAGTCTTAGCTGGAGCATAGTATACGCTCAAAGCGCCGGCGGCCCGGAGTCTGATTGGCTGACCTCAACGGCATGGCTGCAGAACAATACGCCAGAGCCCGGTATGGATCTTTACGAGAAATATGTGCGGCCTTCCGGCGGCAAGTATGCCTACCCGGATACGGCTTACGGTATTATGTCCTGGTGGGATTACGGACACCTCATTGAATATGTGGGCCATAGGCTTCCTAATGCCAATCCCTTCCAGCAGGGAATTGGCAGCGTCACCAAAAATATTCCTGGCTCCTCACCCTTCTTCTTAGCTGAGAATGAGAGCCAGGCGGAAAAGGTGCTGGCAGACCTTGATCTAAACCGTTCGCAATATATGAACACCAAGTACGTGATGATTGATCAGCCCATGGCGGTAGGCAAGTTCCATGCCATGGCGGCCTGGAGTAACATCCCCACTTCCAAGTACATGGCTGGGGTCTACCAGCAGCAAGGAGACAGTTGGGTGCCGGTGCAGATCTGGCGCGAGTCCTATTTCAAGTCCATGGCGGCTCGCATGTACTTCTTCGACGGAACCGAGACTGCCGGAGATATGGGTGTAGGATTGGCCTATCGCGCCAGGGATGCGGGAAATGGAGTTACGGTTCCCGTGCTTACTGAGGCGCCCATGATCACCCGCAATCGCTCCGAGCTGGAGGCGTTCATCAACGAGAGCCGAAATAAGGGGGACAATGCCGAGATAGCTGCCATGAGCCCTGCTAACTCTGCCTTCCCGCTCGACGCTCTGCAGCATTACCGGCTGGTGCATGAGTCCGAGAATACAATAACCGCAGGTCAGAAGCTCGTCAAGGTCTTCGAGCACGTGCCGGGCGTGGTGATAAGCGGAAATGCACCGGCAGGAACTAAAGTTGTAGCTGCAGTTCCCATAATGACCAATCAGAACCGGGCTTTCGTCTACCAGCAGTCCAACACCAGCGATGCCACCGGCCGGTTCACCCTGGTGCTCCCTTACTCCACAGAAGGTAGCATTGTTGGCGGCACTAATTTCGATACCAAGCCCATGAGTGCTTACCAGTTGTCTGTGGGTGACAAAGTCTACGAGCTGAAGGTGCCAGAGGAGTACGTCCTTTCCGGAGCTGTTATCACCATATGAAGCTCTTAGAGGAGATGAGCTGGCCGCAGATCGTTGCAGGACTTAAAGAGACGCAAACTGTGATCCTGCCCGTGGGTGCAACCGAGGAGCACGGACCACACCTGCCCACGATGACGGATACAATCCAGGCCATGGAGGTGGCAAAAGCCATCGCTCAGGAGCGGGACGTCTTCCTGGCCCCGCCCCTGCATTACGGAGTCTGCCGAAGCACGCGGGGCTTTCCCGGCACCATCACGGTGGGGCACGATGCCCTGCGTGGCTTCGCCAAGGACCTGCTGCTCTCATTTGCTGATAGCGGCTTTGCCAGGGTGATGATTCTGACGGGCCACGCCGGAGGGCAGCACATGGCAGCTCTTGAAGAGGCATGTCAGATGGCCGTGGAAGTGCGTGATTTCCATGTGAGCCTGGTGTCTTTATTCGATCTGATTGATGCCGGGGCGGTTGAGACAGCGCATGACGGGCATGCCGGGGAGATGGAGACCTCGCTCATGATGGTCATTCGTCCTGACCTGGTCAAGGGAAAGCCGGCTGAGCATTTCCCGAAAAGACCGCAGTTCCTGATCATGAAGGATGTGCGCCACCTCATGGGAAACGGCATCATGGGCAATCCACAGCCAGCTTCGCCGGAGAAAGGAAAGCAGTTCTTCCAAATGGCGGTGGCTGGTGTCATGGGGGCCCTGGATGAGCTGGAGAGCGATATCTGGAAGAAGTGACTACATTCTCTTTTTCCTCTTTATTTTTCTGTTATTCGACAGGTTTATAAATCATAAATCTAACCGAAAAAAACGTGCCTGGAAAGACTGCTAAATGTTCATTTGTCAATCACAAAATCAGGCTCCTAAAGCCGGACAGGTTAGCTTCAGGTATTTTCGGCAACTTAGTCTTTTCTTTCTTTTGATGAGAGGGCGGCAGGGCATCCAAGCAGTTGCCCTGTCTTCAGCTCTGCTGCGGGATGATAATATGTTATCTGAAAATGATGTCAAAGTTCTGAAAGCGATCTCACAAGGAGACTCGGATCCCCTGGATATCGTACATAAGCTCGGAATGAAAGTGGAGGCTGTGCGAGCTTCGGCTGATGCGCTGGGCGAGCAGGGGCTCGTCAAGGTGATCAAATCAGTTGACGAGATAATATCTCTAACTAAAGAAGGCAGATATTATTCCCAAGAAGGCCTCCCTGAGAGGGCGTTGCTCTCCATCATCGGCCCAGGCAAAGCCTTGTCCGAGCTGAAGGATCCGGCCCACAAGATAGGCCTCGGCTGGCTGCGCAAGAAGGGCTGGGCGTTCATCCAGGCAGGTGAGATCAAGCCGCTGGGCTCTGCACCGAGGGGCTTGGATGAGGATATTCTGCAGGCTCTGTTATTGACCGGACCGAAGAGCAGTGCAGAGCTGGACAAAAAAAGCTTGGCTGATCTTAAAAGCCGGGGGCTTGTTGACTCTAGCAAGAGCAAAGAGTGGAGGTATGAGATCACAGAAGAGGGGGAAAAATGCGCATCTTATGGAACGGTCGCCTCCTTCGCTCAGGAGATGCCGCCCCTTACATCCGATATGATTAAGACCGGCCAATGGGTGGAAAAGGACGGGGGCTTATATCTTGATTATCGGGGTTCGACTTACCGGCCCCGTCCCTACGACGTCACCCTTGCAGCCGATCGGATCTTCCCCGGCAAGAAGCACCCCTACCAGAGGCTCATCGATTTTATGCGGGATATCATGCTGGAGATGGGCTTTGTGGAGATCAAGGGCCAGATAGTGCAGTCCAGCTTCTGGAACTTCGATGCGCTTTTCCAGCCCCAGGACCATCCCGCCCGGGAGATGCAGGACACCTTCTATCTGGACAGCCTGGCTGATATTCCCGACTTTACCCGCGTCAAAGAGATGCATGAATGTGGCCGGGGAGCCGAGAGCACCGGCTGGGGCGGATGCTGGAAGCCGGAGGTGGCCCGCCAGGAGGTGCTGCGCACGCACACCACGGGAGTGACCATCAAGTATCTGGCCGAGCACCCTGAGCCGCCGGTCAAGGCCTTCGGCATAGATCGCGTCTACCGGCGCGAAGCCATCGACGCCACGCACACCCCGGAGTTCGAGCAGCTGGAGGGCATCGTAATGGACAGGGATGTTACCTTCTCTCATCTTCTGGGCATCTTGAAGGAGTTTTATGCCAAGATGGGCTTTGAGGAGGTTCGCTTCCGGCCGGGCTACTTCCCCTACACGGAGCCCTCAGTCGAGCCGGAGGTCTTCATAGACGGATTGGGATGGGTGGAGCTGGGGGGAGCCGGAGTCTTCCGAAAAGAGGTCACCGCGCCCTTCGGCATCGAGCATCCCGTGCTGGCCTGGGGCCTAGGTGTCTCGCGAGTGGCCATGCTTAAGCTGGGGCTCAAGGACCTGCGGCTGCTCTATCAGTCGGATGTGCAGTGGCTGCGTGAAACGCCCGTTTCCATCAAGCTTTGAGGGATTGATCATGCCGGTTGTTAGACTTTATTATGAGGACATGGAGAGGCTGATTGGAGCCTCTCGCGATACAATCATGAGCAGGCTGGCCATGATGGGTGCAGACATTGGAAAGAGGGCGGAAGAGGAGCACGTGGATGTGGAGTTCTTCCCGGACCGGCCCGATCTTTACAGCGCGGAGGGCGTGGCCAGGGCCATGCAAGGCTTTTTGGGCCTCAAGACGGGGCTGGTGGAGTATCCCATAGAGGAAGGGCCGATCGTCCTGCAGGTAGAGGAGTCGGTAAAATCGGTGCGCCCCATCATCGGCTGCGCCGTAGTGCGGGGCCTATCGTTCACCAGCGAGGCTATTGAGTCGCTCATGGGCCTGCAAGAGGATCTGCACTGGGGCTTGGGTAGAAACCGGCGCAAGGTGGCCATCGGCGTGCATGACCTATCTCGCGTCACGCCGCCCTTCCGCTACTTCGGAGAGGATCCCGCCAGGAAGTTCGTGCCCCTGGACTTTGCTGAAGAGATGAGCATGGAAGAGATCCTGCAAAAGCACCCCAAGGGCAAGGGCTACGGCCATATCCTGCAAGGTTGCCCGCGCTATCCGCTCATCGTGGATTCTAAAAATCAGGTGCTCTCCTTCCCGCCCATCATCAATGGCGAGCTGACCAGCGTCACGGAAGAGACCGAGGATCTGTTCATCGACGTCACGGGAACGGACTGCATGGTGCACAAAGCCCTGAACATAGTAGTAACCTCCCTGGCGGAGAGGGGCGGCAGGATAGAGAGCGTTCTCGTCAAGAGGAGCGAGGGCGATTTCGTCTCTCCCAATCTGCAGCCTTCCGCCTGGACGGTGAGAGCAGAGGAGGCCAACCGGCTCATTGGCTTTAATCTGACGGCCCAGGAGCTGGCCGAATGCTTGCGGCGGATGCGCTTCGGGGCAATTGCGAATGGCAGCGAGGTGAGGGTGTTGGTTCCGGCCTACCGGGCGGACATAATGCACTCCTGGGACATCTTCGAGGACGCGGCCAAGGCCTACGGCTTTGAAAAGCTTGAGGCCCGTCTTCCTCGGACGGTGACAGTTGGCCGGGCTCATCCCTCTGAGGTTCGCAAGGCCGAGATTCGCGAGGTCATGGCAGGCCTCGGTTATTTGGAGACCATGCCCTTCACCCTCACCAATGAGAAGGTGCATTTCCAGTGGATGAGGCGCTCGCCTGAGGGCGCAGGCGCGGTTGCCGTGCTGCATCCCATCAGCGAGCTGCACACAATCCTGCGCACCTCGCTTCTCTCCAGCCTTCTGGAGATCTTTGCCATGAACCAGCATCACCCTCTGCCCCAAAGGATATTTGCCGCCGGAGACGTGGTGGTAGAGAAGAAGACCCGCATGCATCTGGCCGCAGCCAGCATTCACAGTGGCGCTAATTTTTCGGAGATCCGCTCGGTGGTCGACGGCGTGCTGCGGGAGCTGGCAATAAAGGCAGAGATTTTTCCATCTCAGGATGGAGCGCTTCTGCCAGGGCGGGGCGGAGATATCCTGGCGGAGGGCCAAAAGATAGGGTGCTTTGGAGAGCTGCACCCTCTGGTTTTGAAGAGCTTCGGGCTGGAGCAGCCGGTAGTAGGGCTGGAGCTGAAATGGGGAGAGCTCTGAAAGGAGCTTCCCGTCCTTTTTTTGCTCTTCGCCATTTTCCTGTAGCTACCCTCGGGTTACTATGGTTTTCCAGTTATTAGTTAGTCGCTCTGTGCGTACTCTGTGAACTCTGTGCCTCTGTGGTTGAAACGTCGTTAGCCACTGGTTATAACCAAATGGTTTACGAATACGAACTACCACCACAGAGGCACAGAGCGCACGGAGGGCAATTGGAATCATTTGCATATGGGTTCATTTTCATTCTCAGAAAGCGCCACAGGAAATGGATCAGATTTATCTTCTAATAATCGCAATGATAGTACTGGCTATAATGGAATGTGGCGGCTATGAAGGTTCGAGATCTGATGAGCTATCCCATTGCTACTGTGCGCCCGGAGGCCACGGTGTTGGAGGCCATAAAAAGGATGGTGGCGGAGAAGAAGGGTTGCGTGCTGGTGGCCAGGGACGGCCTTCTCAAGGAGGGCTTAGGGATCGTTACCACCAGCCAGATCTTCCTCAAGGTATTTGCGGAGGGCCGGGACCCGGCGGCGGTAGCGGTCACGGAGATTATGACGCCAAGCCCGCTTGTCACCATTGATCTTGATGCCTCCATAAGGGAGGCAGCGAGGCTGATGCGAGAGCACAATATCAGAAGGCTGCCGGTGATGAAGGAAGGGGCGCTGGTGGGGATCATCACCAGCAAGGATCTGCTGGCGTGTGTGCAGTGATACGGCAATCTGAAGAGAAGAGCCTTCTTATGCTATGGCTTTATGAATGATCAAGGCAAACCATCTAATGAATGGTCATGACACGCCAGTTCTATGAGGTCTTGCATGAGGTAATGACTTCTGTCTTTCCCATCATAGCGGTAGTTCTGCTATTGCAGGTGGCAGTGATAGGCTCTACTCTGCCGGAGATCGCCACTTTTCTGCTTAGCGCGGTTATGGTCAGTTTTGGCTTCTCTTTTTTCCTGATGGGTGTGAAGATGGGCATGCTCCCCATGGGCGAGTCAATCGGAGCAGATCTTCCCAAACACGGCTCTATTATCTTCATAGTCATAGCAACATTTTTCCTGTCATTCCTCGTCACTATCGCAGAGCCGGACGTTCGGGTATTAACGACTGTTGTAGATTCTGTCTCAGGACAGGAGGTATCCAGGGGCGGCTTGATATTTGTGATAGCCTTTGGGGTGGCATTCTTTATGGTCGTCTCTGTGCTTCGAATAATATATAATGTCTCTCTAAGATACCTCTTTGGTGCAGGCTATCTCTTGGTTATCCTTACCTCTCTGTTCGTTCCTTCCCAATACTTGGCAATATCTTATGATGCAGGAGGTGTCACTACCGGCCCCATGACGGTTCCGGTCATTCTTGCTCTGGGTCTGGGAATCACCGCCGTATTGGGGGGACGATCCGCTCTTTCCGACGGTTTCGGGTTGATCGGCCTGGCCTCAATCGGTCCTATCCTGGGAGTCATGTTGATGGGGGTCTTCCAGATTTGATATCTGATGCGCTGGTGGTGATGAAACACTCCTTGCTGGATGTGGCACAGGCTATGTTGCCGCTGTTGTTCTTCTTTCTTATTTTCCAGGTTTTATATCTGAGGCTTCCCAGAGCTCAGGTTCTCAAGTTTCTCATGGGCATACTGTTGACAGTTTTTGGCATGGCCTTATTCCTGGGGGGTGTTTTTCTAGGATTCTTTCCAGCCGGCCAGGCCATGGGCAGGTTCTTTGGTCAGATGGAGCCCAGTTGGATATTAATTGCTCTGGGCTTCTTGCTGGGGTTCCTGGCGACATTCGCAGAGCCTGCTGTACGGATTTTATGCTATCAGGTGGAGGCGTCCTCCAGTGGTTTCGTAAGGTCTCGCGTGATGCTCTACACACTATCGGTGAGTGTGGCGTTTTTGGTAGCCCTGGGAATGGCCAGGATTGTGTACGGCATACCTTTTATGTATATTATAATCCCGGGCTACTTGCTGGCTTTAATTCTGCTGTACTTCAGTGATAAAGATTTTATCGGCATAGCTTTTGATGCAGGAGGGGTGGCAACCGGTCCGATGGCAGTAACCTTTCTTATGTCTATGGCTGTGGGCGCGGCATCGGCAACAGGGGATGGAGATTCTTTAGTTGACGGATTCGGTTTAATTGCGTTGATAGCCCTGGCCCCGATTATCTTTGTCATGTCTCTTGGAATTCTCATTCGTTTGAAGAGTGGTGGTAGGAATGAAATGCGAGAATGATATGTTCTTGATAGTGACCATAGCTAGAAAAGGTTGGGGTGACGTTGTTATGGATGCATCCAAGAAAGCCGGGGCAGAGGGCGGGACGGTGGTCTTCGGACGTGGATGCGGTATTCACGAGAATAACAGGCTTTTGGGAATGATGATTGAGCCGGAGAAAGAGGTGGTTTTGACTGTGGTGCCCAAGGCCCAGGTGGATAAAGTTCTCGATTCCATAGTTGCGGCAGCAAAGCTGCATGAGCCTGGAAATGGGATGGCTTTGGTTCTGCCTCTTGCAAAGGTTGCAGGAAGGGTTCACATGCTGGAGAAATATACCGCAGAGAAAGTCACGGCCTTGGCCGGAAATGAGCAGCATGAAGGTTAGTTCAGAGGCAGAATCAACATTTTTGGCTTTAGATCTAATGCTTCAGGTTCGCCATCATCTGCCACCACCAACCATTGATCTTTATGCTTATTAAGGAGATGCTGGGGCAGATGCGAGCGAAGCATAGGAAACAAACGTAGAGTTTAAATAGCCAAAAGGTAAGTCCATGGGGTAGGTCGAGGTTGCCTAGCCTGGTAAGGCGCAGGTTTGCTAAACCTGTTCTCCTCCGGAGATCGTGGGTTCGAATCCCACCCTCGGCGCTTCCCGCTTTTTCCAAGGTCTATTTGAAGGGCAAAAAAAAACGTTATTTTGTGCTGGAACAATATTAATATAAATCTTGTTTACTCTATCTAGTCCGTCTCCAGCAGGTGGGGATGGATCTCATAGACATCCAACTGGCGATGGATTGTGAATCTATCGTAGCCCTTCTGGCGGCTTACAAGCAGGGAATTGCCCACATCTTTGGGCAGATAAAACTCCTCATCGTCCAGTTGGACGCGGAAGAATTTCCGGCTCTTGCCCATCTCCATGTCCCTGTATCTGCCGGTTACCTTCTCACCGATCTTCAGGATCCTGGGTTCCATATGAATTTCACCTCATTGATGATTATAATTGTATCTTGCTTCTACTTCTAACTTTCTATCGAATTTTATGATAATTTCAGCTCTGCACTGAGGCATGGGCATCCTCAAGCTCCGGGCAGCTCAGGGGGCAGGCACCATCCTCTTCGTTTGCATTATCCCACTGCATTTTCATCTGCGTCGGGTCCAAATAGTCGGTCTCGTTGGCGCTCTCCAGTCCCCAGCAGGCGCAGCTTATTCCCGGAGCGTCAGCCTCTGCTCGTGTGGGCGCCTTTGCGGGCGGGCAGCATCCCAGGTACTCCTGGAAGATAACTGACCGGTTTTGCGCGGCCACCTGCCCGAAGCTGCAGTTGCCCAAGACGAAAGCCCGGTTGATGATATCGCCCTCGCATTTTTCCACATTCAAGTTGATCCCGATTCTCAATGTATCGCCGATGGATAGGTGCAGCAGTGTCCAGTTGGAGCTGTTCTCGTCGAGCTGGTTGGGTCGCAGGGTGGCGTTGAGGAACCTGGCCCCGGCCGGGAAGAGGTCTTGCAGGAAGAGCGGCCCAATGGCGGCGTTGCCGTCATTGGTGATGGTGATAGTATAAGCGGCCACGTCCTTGACCAATTTTCCGTCTTTGCGAAGATAAAGGTGCGGACGATCGTATTTGGCGGAGCTGGAGAGCATGATCCTTCGCAACACTTCGTAGTTGCCCATGAGCGTCTCATCCCGGTCCACCGCAAGGGTTCCGTTATTGCCCACAGCGGTGCGCAGCTTCGCTGTACCGGAAAAGTTGGCCTCGCTCACCAGTTCTCTGGGACTCGCCGCAGTCGCCTTCTTCTTCAGCCGAGTGGCACTGGAGTACTCCTCGGCGATGAGGCTGGTGGAGGTGAGCGACCGCATTCCCTCCGACCACTTTTGGGATATGTTAAGAAATGTGCGAGGGTTGACTTTGTGGCTTATGCTGCTGTGAGATGCATCCAGATCCTTGGCCATAAAACCGGAAAATGTGTCCCTCTGCTCAACAGAACGATAGGCCCCCGTTCCCGACTCGTAGCTCCTCTGCCCCTGGGCCAGCGCATCTTTGGCCACATAGCCATGGCCGGAGACGGAGCGGTCCACCATCAGGCCCTGGCCCAGATCGTGGATGCTCTCCGAGAGCTGAAAGCTGCCCGCATAGTCCTCCACAGAAAAGATGTCTCCTTCGCGCCCCGGCTCTGGCCGCTTAAGTGTCCCCAGGTGGGCCAATCCCTGGAAATCGGACTTTACCAGCATCTTCGACTGGTTTTCATCCAGATCAAAGAGGCTCTCGCGGTCCAGGTTGACGGAATATCGATACGATTCTTCGAAGGAAGTGTTGGTGATGCCGTTCTTGGCCCACACCTCCTCGTGCCAGAGGCAGGAGACGCTCTGCGATCTGTTTCCGGGCAGAGAAATTGTCGCGGGATGATAGATCGCCCTCACGCTTCGCTCCAGCCGGATGGATTTGTTGGTGGTGAGAAAGCGCAGATCTTCCTGGCTTATGTAATCCCCGCTGCCGTGCTCGCGCAGGGATAGCTCCGTCCCCTTCTCAGCCAGGATTTTCACCTGCGCCGGTGCAGAGATCTGCATCTGGTCTGAGGATACATAGACGCGGTTATTGAGAAGAGCAGGCAGCCGCGAGGTGCTGTAGCCCCGGTAGGACCGGACGAAGCCCTGGCCCGTGACATTCTGCCGGCTCTGGTACAGGACGTCTGTTCTGGGAACTCGAACCGTCAGGCCCATCTCTATGCATTGTCCGACGCCCAGGCTCTCGAAGTGCCAGACACCGTCCTCTGCCATCTCCGGCCAGGCAGAGATGAGCTCTACGGAGGACTCAAAGACATCGCTCACGGTGACGTTGGTAGCAGGCTGCCCACCGTTGTTGCAGACCTTTATGATGTAGCTCACCTCCTCGCCCCGGCGCACCGCCTTTTGTAGCGCCGTCTTGTTGACGGATAGACGTGTTCCATTCTGGACCTGTGTGTAGATGCTGCTCGATTTCGGCTCCAGCTCACTGCAATTGATGGTGAAGCGATTTTGCAGCAGGGCTTTGTCAGGCAGATCCTCCTTTACACGCACCTGCAGGGCAATGGCGTGCAGGCCGTCCTGCTCAAGGTGCGGTATAGTCCAGGTAATGCTCTGGGTGTTGTTGCTGAATGGGGCCGGATTGGCGATGATGAGGGTAACTCTCCGGTCCAGCTCGTCGGTGATGTTGACGTTGTGGGCCACGCCGGTCCCCTGGTTCTCGTAGGTGAGGGTGTAGGTGAGAAGCTCGCCCACCTTGACTGGATCTGGGTCTGCGGTCTTGGTCAAGGTCAGGTTCATGACACCCACTCGAGCCGAGGCCTCTCGCAGGTAGTCGTTGCATCCTCCTGCGCCCGTGCGCTCCTCTGCGCTCTCGCCGGGGAGGCTGGTCCAGGTAACGATGGCGCGCCCCTCGATCTGATCGCCTGGCGCGGCATGGGTGGTTGCATTGAAGCGGAAGAGCGCCTTTTTGCCAGCGTTCCAGTCCAGGTCGATGGCGTCAAAGTGCCACCTGAGGCTTTCTGCATCAAAAGCGGCGGCGGGTCCTGCCAGGAGCACTGCCGAGCCTGGCTCGTAGGTCATTCCCGCGGGCAGGAGGGCCTGCAGATCCACGTCAAACGCAGGTGCATGGCTCTGGGCGGAGTGGTAGAGGGCCAGGGTAAAAGAGCCTCTTTCGCCCGGGGCAGCAAAGGGCCGGGTGGATTGCATCTCCAGCACCAGCTCGGGCTCGATCACAGTCAGAGCGCCGGCCTCGTCGGCGTCGGTCTTGCGGGTCAGGCCATCCATCCAGATCATGGATGCTGTTGTCCCTCCCAGGATCGTGCCAGCCTGGTTCTCGGGCACGTTTGTCAAGAGGCAGTTGTAAAGGATCTCGATCGTTTGAGCGGGACCGACATCTCCAAAGAACCAGCAGATTTGCTGGGAGCCGTCGGAATTTGTGGCTACCAGCTCGCGCTGCAAGCCCGGCCCCTGCACGGACAGGCTGCTCCCTTTGTAGATCAGCCTCTGGGGAATGCTGTCGTTGATCCACAGGTCGCGGGCTCCTTTGGGCAGGTCGGCGGAGATTTCAAAGCCGAAGGTTTCGCCCACGGCCAGGCCGCGTGGCTGGTCGGGCTGCTTTCTAAGGGCGGTTCTCGCCCCTAGCTTTGATCGCTGGTCGATCTCCTGGCAGGGACCAAAGCCCCAACGGGCGTGAACGGTGCTGGAGTAGCTGCCCTGGGTTTCTACCACTCTGGCCTTGAGTTTGATCTGTTCCCTTTGGCCTGGCGCAAGAGATGCATAGCTCCAGTCAAGTGCTTTTTTCGGTGAATCTATCTCTACAAGCCGCAAGCCCTGATCCAATGTGACATTGACAATGACGCCGTAGGCAGTTCCGTTCCCGTCGTTTTCCAGCAGAATGGTCCAGGCGATCTCATCGCCCTTGGCGATATCGAATCGATCCGGCGAAGCGGAAATGCTCAAGTTTGCCCTTTTGATGTTTAAGGGAAGAGCTGGAGCTGAAATTTTGCCTGCCGAGGAGAGTATCTCCGCTGATAGTTGTGCCTGGTGGGGGGCACTGCAGTCGGCTGTGAGATTGAACTGCAAACGCAGAGATTCACCTGCATAAATATCGTCCGAGCTTCCGCCATTAGAGCTTCCTGGAGTTGCCGCCTGAAATTTCCAATCCAGATCGCGGTCTAGATCCTTGCCATTGGGAACGCGCGTCCAGCAGGAATTGGTGTTCTTATTATCCATGGCCGATGATGTGCGGTCCACCTCTCTGCCAGCAGAATCTAAGAGTGAAATGCAGGTTGCTTTGGTGTTGATCAACGAGCCATTAGTCCAGTTTATGAGTTGATAGCCATCAGGCACGATAACTGTGCCCATGGGGATAGAAACAGACTTCCCATAGTGACTATCGAGGAGTTTCCACCCGCCGACATTGACTGCCTGGGAAGTTGGATTGTACAGTTCAATCCATTCCTTTCCACTATCCGTGCCTGGTGGATTCGGCTCCCATTCATTAATTATGATGTGTCTGCAGGATTTTAGCGCACTGGAAAGGTCCCACTGTAGAGACTGACCGCTCCGGTAAGGCTCACATGATGATTGCATGCCGTTTAAAACGATCTTTGCATTTCCTGTATAGCTGAATCCCGCAGGAATCTGGAGCAGCGCAGACAAGCTGCGAGCATCATCGCTGCAAATGAAATTCATTTCATAAGCACCTTCACCAGAGACATCTACCTCAGGTGGGGCAGAAATGCTCAAGGACGAGGCAGCGGCAGGCAAGAGAATAATATAGAACAATATAACCAAGTTCAGTAAAACGTGACGTGATTTTATGGTTATACTTTCATCATATATTTTTGATATATTATATGTTTTGCGATCAATGCATTTATGCGTACTTGGATTGGAGTGTTCCGGGTCGGATTTTATCGGCACGTTGGGGGGTCCTGAACTCAATTCTTATCTTTGGTACGGATCTTGAATAGAGATATCTTATTTAATTTTTTCTGTTAGTATCTTTTGGAATATCGGTTCTCAATTAGGATACAAAAAATCAGATAAATATTCTCTAATAAAATTAAAAAAATTATATCGTATCTTTCCTTCTCTCGCCCCCATTCTCTGCCAATCTCGGGCATACCAGCCCCATAGTCCGCATGCGGGCGGGAGACGTGCCCAACCGCACCCGCCCGGACCCGCGCCGTCACGCACATGCGCGCGCTTGGGACGCCGGCCAGTCCCGCGGATCGCCTCAGTGGTGCGCGGCGGAAGGGGATAAGATGGCTGGGGTGCGAGATCCCTGGCCCCCAGCCGGGCGCAAGCCAGCTCGCCAACATCGAGTTGTCAGTTGGCGATGGACCGGGCAAGAATTGTCTTTATCTCATAGGGACTTCGCGTCTTTGCGCCTTCGCGTGATACCTTGGATCTCGCGCTAAGCCGGCAACCATGATCGTCGACCTCAAACACTATCTGGAAATGTCGAACTTAGCTGACTCGGCTGCCCCTTTCCCGCGCGCAGGCGCGAGCCCACGGGCGGTTGCGGTTTCTTCGAGTAGAAAAGATGTTTGTTCCGGAAGAGATGGATCGCTAAATGTGGTGGCAATTTCTTAGAATCGAATAAAAGTCTCACTCCTTTTTCCTCTTCCTCGCCGCCTTGTACTTGGGCCAGCTCTGCCGGGCCAGCCCCTTGTCTGCGTAGCTGGCCGCCACGCTGTCGGAGACAGCCCGCTCGATCCTATCGTCGCGACTCCTTCGTTCCGATGCCGCCTTCTTGACGATGATGTAGTTGGCAATCAGAAAGAGGGGGAACATGAGAATACAGATCACGACTATCTGCCAGATTTCCATAAAAATAGTCTGTCTCTAGAATATAAAAGGAGCACCTTCTCACTTAAACTTCGCCAGCAGTCTGGCATAAAATTCCCGCTCCGGCCCCTTGGTGGACCTCACCAGCCGGTCGAGTATCAGCTCGGGAGTGCTCTTGGCCAGATAGTTGTAGCGCGGGCTTCTGCAAACGCGCAAATTGTTATTCTCGTCCAGCCCCTCTGCCTCAATCCCGTCCACGCGCACCGGCGTCTCCACAAAGCGGCGCACATCCTCAGCCAGGTGGCTGACGAAAACGGCTACGCAGCCGCGTCGGTTCAGCTCATCCAGCATGCAGGCGATAATGCGCGCCGAGGCTCCGGGCTCGGTGATGGCCTCCAGCTCGTCCGCCAGGACCAGCTTTAGCTTCTCATTCTCCACCACGGAAAACTTCTTCATGGCCGTCTCGAAGGCTCCGGCGGAGAGCGTACCTCTGCTTTTGCTGAAGTAGTAAAACTCCTCAAATAGGCTAAGCCGACAGGCTCGCGCCGGCACGGGCAGGCCCATGTGCGCCAGGATGACGATCTGGGAGATCAGGTCCAGGAGGGTGGTCTTGCCGCCCGAGTTGACGCCGCTGAGCAGCGCCACCTTTTCAGGGTGCTCCTTTTCCCCCAGCGAGTAGCTCACCGGATCGGGTCGGTCCAAAAAGAGGTGGCGTCCCTCCTCGAAATAGAGGCACGGCTCCTCGGCGATCTCGGGAAAGGTGAGATTCTCGGTCAAGGCAAACTGCCCCAGGGCATAGGCATAGTCAAACTCCATCAGGGAATGCACCAGCGCAGCAGCCTCGTCCCTTTTGTCCTGCAGGCCCCGCGCATTCTCCCTTCTTGACTTCAATCCCCGCCCTTCCCTGCGGCTTCGTAGCTCCTGCTCAAAGGAGCGCAGTGCCTGCCGGTCCAGCTCCAGTGGATAGCAGACCTCTGCCGAGAAGATCTCATCCAGCCACACCGCTTCCGCTCCCTGCAGCTCCAGCTCGCTCGCGGCGCGCGCCTTTGCCTCCCGCAAAACTTCGGCAAAGACGCTCTTCATCTGCACCTCCAAAAGCTCTCGCACGCCCTCTCCCCGGCTCATGACCAGGAGCAGGTCCGTGCCGCCCAGGGTCAGCGAGCTCTTCTCAATCTTACTCTTCAGCTCCTCATTAGCCCAGGTGGCAGCCTCGCCCACGCACACGCCAAGTCGCGCTGCCATCCGCTCCAGCCGTTCTCCCTCTGCGTCCCCGCTCTCATTCAGCCTTACGAGCAGCTTTTGCAGACTCTCCCATCCCGCAAAGCCAGCTACTCCTACATCCTGCAGCTTTCGGGCCGCCTGGGCTGCCGCCCGCAGGCACTCTAAATTGTCCACATAAAATCCCAGGACCGCCTCGGGCACCAGATACCACTCATCTAAAGACTCGGCCAGCTCCACCTCCGCCGGCCCTTCCATTTCCTCGCCCACCAGACAAACGTGGCTGTAGCTTCTGGCCAGGTCCATCAGCTCCGCCGGGCTCTCTGCCAGATGCAGGTCTATCAGCCTGTCCAGACCTCGCGCCTTCAGCCTCTGAAAGGCCTCGGCCGAGGTGGCGGCCACCGCCCTCTCCCTAACCCTCGCGGCCGCTTTCTCCCGGAGCGGCCGGATCTTTTTCAGCAGCTCCTCCATGCCCTGCCCCTTCATCTTCTCCGCTGCCAGGGCAGCCGCCCGGGCGATCTTGCGGTTCTCCGCCAAAAGCTGTGCCGAAGAAGAGGCAAATAGAGTGCCAATCTTGAGCCGGGCGTATTCGGTATGCGCATAGCTCGCCAGGTGGGAGATGAGCGTCTGTTGGATTCTGGTAGCCTCATCCGTGGCCAGAAACTGCTCGGGCGTGACGGCATACTCTAGACCCTTAGCATACTGGACCAGGAGGAGAGCCTGGCGTTCGCTCAGAGCCCTGCACAGGCCGGCCACATCTGCGTTCAAGACCGCCTGCAAGGCTTTTTCTTCATCCCCATATTGCTCTAAGAGGCGCTCTCTTATGCGAGAGCCCACGCCGGGCAGATCTACCAGTTTCAAACAGCCCCATTTTACCAGGAATATAATATATCTGTTCCGGCGTAACTTCGGCGGCATAAAGTGAAGCTTGATATTCAGGAGCAAAAGAATGGGTCTTGTGCTACTAAATCGTCTACTGGACCTGAGGGAAGAGGAGAGCGTATTTCTCGCAGAAGAGTCCTGGCAAGATCTGCTGGAGCTGCCTGTAACTACAGAGATACTGCAGGAGGGGTTGGATGCAGATGCCTGCATCGAGGTCAAAGATCTGGGTTTTGCCCTGCACTTATCCGAGCCGGCAGAGCTGTGGCTGCTTCTCACGGATAAATATTCCACCCAAAAGATTTTGCCGGAGCATGCAGGGAAATGGCGATCTAAGATCATCAAAACGGTGCACGCAAATGAGGCCGATTTCTTCCCGGCTCTGACGGAATACTTCTCCAATTCTATGGCGGCAGAGCTTTTCTGCGAGAGCTGCTCTCTGAATGGAGCGCCCCTTTACGTAAATGAGCGAATCGAGAGGCTAATGCAGCTCTTGCAACCGATACTGTCCAAAGATGAGAGTATCCTGGAGATCTGCTGCGGCAGTGGCATGGCCACACAGGCGCTTGTTCGTCTGGGTCAGAGTCCCCTCTCCATGGACTCCGATCGCTGCGATCTGTGCCAGGGCCTAAAGAGCGAGCTTTTAGACCCCCATAGATGCTTCGTCCTGGATGCCCGGCTTTTGCCACACATCTTTCCTGCCCGGTCTTTCCATACCGTTATGGGATTCATGGTGGGGCTGATAGAAGATTTCAACTGGCCTCTCTGGAGGGACATTCTCCTCAAAGCCTCCAGCCTCGCGAAAAAGAGGGTCCTATTCACCGTTTACACGCAAAGAGAAGCGGAACTCATCGCGAAGGCCCTAGGGGATGCTGGCTGGAAAGGCAGGGTAATCGATAATCGCGACTCCAAAGGAATTTATGACCAGTGGGCCTATTTGGCCGTGATGGAAGAATGATGGAAAGGTTAATTACAGTTCCCTGAGTTGATGAGATATAGGTGAGATTCTTGGCTGATTTTAAGAAAAGAAATACCGAGAGAAAGGGTGGCAAAAAGGAAGAGACCAAAAGCAAGAAGCTCATGGAAGATAACCTCGATGACCTCCGGGGTAGGGGAGAAGAAGAGAAATAAATCCTTTTGCGCAAAGGATTCAATCAGGGGGCCTAACGCTCAACGCGGTCCTGGCAATGTGCCAAATCAAGGGAACGCGTTTGACTGGCCAAAATATGTCTTGTGTTTATATTCCAGGTCGAACCGGCATAAGGCCCCACTGCAAAGCTATAGTGAGATGGGATGCGTTTTTTTCCATCTCATCCGCTTTGCATTATGAGGGCGTTACGCTCAAGCCCCTGCTTAGCTCCTTGAGCTTCTCGATGCTCTCCTGAGTTTTGGCCGATTCTTTTCGCTTCTCATCCTCAAAGTGCTTTATGATCTCGTCTAAGGATATAGTAAGCCTGTAGACCTTCATGGGCCGGCCTTTTCCGTCCTTCTTGATCTCTCTTTCCTCCACCCAGTTGTTATTGCGCAGCGTACGCATAGCAATGCTCACCTCTGGTTGACGCAGGTTCGAGCCTATCTCTATCTCCCGAGAGGTGGCTTCCTCCACATTAGCCAGGTAGGTGATCATACTGGCCACATTTCTGGGAATGCTGAGTTCTCGCAGAACTTCTACGAACTCCCTGTCGGCATCATCCAGAACTTTTACAGAGAATTGTCTCATAACGACCTCATTCTATTTTTAGGTATTAGAAATACCCTATGATATAAATAGTTTATTTCTCGACTACTTATTGTTTTGGCCTTAAGATTACGCTATAAATATGCAACTGCGTGAAGATCTTCATTCAGCATGAGGATAATATCTATTCTAATTCATAGATCCAGAAAAATGGAATTCTTCTGCTCATCCGTGAGGGGGGACAAACCACACAAATTCTAAAATTGTAAAATAAGTAAAAATATCAAAAAACGTAATAATTATTATTTTTTATATATACAAGTTAACACGGATCTTTTATATAATGATACCCTGTGATTTCCGTTGTTTAAGCTCGAAAATTCTGTAACTTCGCAATTTCCAGTGGCTAACCTCAAGTTACTATCGTTTCATAGTTGTTAGTTTGTCTCGCTCTGCGCTCTCTGTGAACTATGTGAACTATGTGGATTCTGCAATTGAAACGTCGTTAGCCGCTGGTTATGACAGATGGCTGACTATACTACCACCAACACAGGCGCAGAGTGCTAATTTGTCCGAAACCTATCCCTGTGTTGGATTGACCATGATCGCAAGATCGCAAGCATCAGGCAACGACCAAAAGCCAATCAATTTCTCATCACGACCCCTGGCAGATCGAGCCCTAAAATAGCAATGAGAAGATAGATATATCATCGTTTCACTCGCTTGGGCCATGGAATTGAAGCTTGATCCCTGGGGCGCAGTTCATGTAGACGATTATACCAAGCTCTTTCTGGAGTTTGGCATTTCGAGCTTTGATGATATCCTTCCGAGGCTTAAAGAGCCTCATCCCTACATGGCGCGCAAGATCATCTTCGGCCACAGAAACTACGAATCAGTTCTTCGTGCCATGCAAAGGCATGAGCCTTTTGCCGTCATGAGCGGTTTCATGCCTTCCGGCAGAGCTCATTTTGGACACATGATGGTCATGAATGAGATCATCTGGCACCAGCAGCAGGGAGGGGACGCTTTTGCAGCTATCGCCGATATGGAAGCTCATGCCGTGCGTGGCATAAGCTGGGAGAAATGCAGAATCTTAGGCATTAACGAGTATCTCCTCAGCCTAATCGCCCTGGGCTTTGAGCCAAGAGAAAACAGCCATATCTACTTCCAGTCGGAGAACTATAAAATGAGGAATCTGGCCTTTGAGCTGGGCAGAGAGGCCAACTTCTCCGAGGTCAGTGCAATCTACGGATTTTCCGGCGAGACCCATATCTCTCACATGGAGAGCGTCATGGCCCAGAGCGCAGACATTCTTCATCCTCAATTAGAGGAATTCGGCGGACCCAAGCCAGTCGTCATCCCGGTAGGGGCTGATCAAGACCCCCATATCAAGCTCACCCGTGACCTCGCCTATCGCATGAGAAAGTTTCTGGTGGAGCTGCGCAAAGATTACATCAGCATCCGGGGCAAGGCGGCCAGTCCGGAGCTGATGCAGACGGCGGAATTGGCTTTGAAGGAAATGGGGTTGGGAAGGGTGAAGCGGTACGAGGAGCACATCGATGTCACAGAGATTCAAGATAAGGAAGGCCTCGTATCAGGTGCCCTATTGGAAGCAATCGACCGGCTCATAATAAAATTAGAAATAGAGCACGGGCATTACGGCTTCATACCGCCTGCCTCCATCTACCACCGGTTCATGACGGGCCTGACCGGAGGCAAGATGTCCTCCTCCAAGCCGGAGAGCCATATCGCTCTCACCGAAGATCCGAAAGAGGCGGCTAAGAAGATCATGCGGGCCATTACGGGTGGCAGGCAGAGCCTGGCCGAGCAAAAAAAGCTGGGAGGCGAGCCAGATAAGTGCTCCATCTACGAGTTTCTGGTCTTCCATCTCTCCCAGGATGACAAAGAACTCTTGGAGCTGGATGCAGAATGCCGCTCAGGTAGGCGCATGTGTGGAACCTGCAAGAAGGATGTGGCGGAGAGGATCGAAAGCTTCCTGCGAGAGCACCAGCAGGCCCGCGAGGCGGCAAGGGAGTGGCTGCCGGAGTTTGGGATCAAAGTCTGAGCGTTATGCCAATCTCTGTCTTGAACCGCTCATGTTCATGGCAATTGGGTCAGGGAGAATGCGGGGCATCCTATGAACGAGTTGGTTCTCCCTTCCTCTTTTCTATCACCCGGATCGTTTCTATCTCCGTCTCCGGGTAGTTGCCCGTCTCGTCCTTCTCCAGATACTTCACCATATCCCAAATGTTCAGCAGTGCGACCGCTACACCGGTCAGTGCTTCCATCTCCACGCCCGTCTTTCCCTCCGAAGTCACAGTGACTGCAGCCTTGACCCGCCTCTCCTCAAACTCAAAGTTCACCTCTAGCCCGGTGATGGGAATAGGGTGGCAGAGGGGAATCAAACGGGGCGTGTCCTTGACTGCCAGGATGGCGGCCAGCCTGGCTGTGGTGAGAACGTCCCCCTTCTTCACCTGGCCGTTTTTTATGGCCTCAACAGTGGCTTCCTGAAGCCGGATCGATCCCGTGGCTGTGGCCTTTCTGAAAACGGCCGGCTTTTGCGTGATATCCACCATTCCGGCAAGCTTCTCATCTTTTGCCAAGATTCTCACAGCCTCATAGCCTGGGGGATCTTCTCGATCACGTCCGTGGCAACCATCCCGAAATCCTTCTCAGGATAGACCAGATCGCCTGCTCTGCCATTGACAAAGGCTGCTGCCGTGGCTGCCCGCAAAGCGGAGGTTCGAGCGTAAAAAGCGGCCGTAATTCCAGCCAGGACATCTCCCGTTCCGCCCACAGTCATGCCTGGATTTCCTGTGGTATTGGCTCGCACCACCTCTCCGTCTGAGATCAGATCGACCTTGCCTTTAAGCAGGACCACCAGGCCTTTTTTGCGGGCATATTCTTTGAGCGGCTCTACTCTCTCCCTGTAGTCCAGATCGACCAGAGAGACGCCGCTGATTCTCTTAAACTCGCCGGCATGAGGCGTGACGATGCCACGCAGGGGTAGGTCCGGCTGCAGGGCATCGGCATCAATAACCGTCTTCTTGCAGAGAGGGATGATCTCAGCCAATGCGGCCATCGTCTCAGCATGCCTTCCCAGTCCCATGCCCATGACCACCACATCATGCCTGGCAATCTGCTCCTTGAGAACTGTTATGTCCTCGGGACAGAGGTGATCTGCCGATAGCTCCTGAACGATGAGGTTGGGAGAATAACCTGAGATAGTCCTTGCCACAGTCTTCGGCGCGGCCACGGTGACGATGTCCGCACCGGCGCGCAGTGCGGCCATGGCCGAGAGTGCCGGCGCACCGGTGTAAGGCCCGCCGCCGATCACCAGTATCCTTCCAGAATCGCCCTTGTGGCTTTCCAGGGCCCTACTTCCCATTAGCCACAGATCGCCCTCTCCCACGAAGAACTCTGCCGCAGGTGGTATGCCTATATCCTCTACAATGACATTGCCGGGCATGTCTGGCTTGGGCCGGTGAAAGGTCACGGTGGTGTCAGCCCTCACGACCTTGTTGGTTCCAAGGCCGCTGGGGATATCGACAGAGATCACCGGCCTTCCGGAAGAGTTGATGGCATCTATGGCCATGGCTTCCAGGCCCAAGACGGCGCCGCGCACGCCAGTGCCGAAGATGGCATCCAATACCAGGTCGCATTTTTCCAGAGACAGTTCAGACGCGTCCTTTATCTGGCGCAGGTCATAGCCCAATCGCTCCAAAATCTCCCAATTCCGTTTTGCTTCCTTTGTGGAGATATCCCTTGATCTGCCCAGGAGATAAACGGTTACATCAAAGCCGACCAAATGGCGAACGGCGACAAAGGCATCGCCGCCGTTGTTGCCGCGGCCAGCGACGATGGCGATCCTCTTTCCCTTGGCTTTAGCCATAACCACCCGTGCTGTTGCTGCACCTGCATTTTCCATGAGCTGAAGAGGTAGCAGGCCGAAATATCTGCAATTGGTGTCGATGGCAGCCATCTCTTCTGCAGAAATGGTTCTCATAGAAATAGGATAGAGAGCGATAACATAAAGCTCCTATCCTTTGGGCGGGAAGGAATTCACCTGCTTACAAGTTCATGGGCCGGGAGCAAATCCTTGTTCTTTCCTCGCTGTAAAGTCCTCCATTACCTGGTTGAGAGGATCGTGAATTTTTGGCATGTCATCCGGTGCTTGGAATTAGAGTCTGATGCAGCTTGACGTGCAAGGATTAATGAGGCTAGACCGCAAATAATTGGTGCGGGTTCTAAATTAGATCCGGGGTCGATGAAAATGAAAAAGCTTAATCTAATTGCTACGCTGTGGGAAGAGGAGTGTGTCTGGGTAGTCAAGTTTCTTGAAACGGGGGTCGCAAGCTGTGGAGACACACCGCAGGAGGCCCTGAGCAATCTGAAGGAAGCCCTGGAGCTTTATCTGGAAAATGCAAGAGAGCTCGGGATGCGAGATGATT
>Ga0351903_1001_pt1 | contig 87356 bp, 89 predicted proteins | sample BONcelHT113001D6_FD_206874 | JGI IMG/M metagenome (GOLD analysis project Ga0351903, IMG submission 206874) | Enriched cells from coal bed in the Powder River Basin, Montana, United States - BONCAT cells T11 rep1 HSBNCT.T11.300.1.D6 ... | reverse complement strand
GCTAAAATTTATAATGTTCGATGTTCATAATATTACTATGAAATCTAGAACTATATTGGCCATATTAGTCTTAATATGCGGAATAATAGTTATTTCTGGATGTACCACGAATACTGGTAACAACACTACATCCAACCAAACAATGGACACGGGCTATCAGGATGTTAATCCTGCCGAAGCAAAAGAATTGATAGACACTACACCGGGAATTGTTATTATTGATGTTTCGCCCAAATATGATGAGGGCCACTTACCGGGAGCTATTAATTATCCCGTTTCAGATGGTTCACTTGACAAAGCTATACCCACCTTAAACAAAAACGATACATATCTGGTATACTGTCATGTAGACAGTGTTGCCATAGCTGGGGCCCAAAAATTAGTTGACGAAGGATTCACCAGAGTATACAGACTAGAAGGAAATTACAAAGCTTGGGTAGATGCAGGTTATCCCATAGAAAAGTAAGACATAAAAAAAATTTATTTTTCTTTTTCTTTTTTTTATAATTTACGTGATTATGAAAATTCTAAAATTGATTCTATTATTTTCTATAACTAATTATTTAGATAGTAAAAATTTAATTTTCCTATATTCTTATTATTATACACAATCTGCAAGGGCCATACTACTTTAATATTCGCGTTTATTTTTGTTATTATATTAAGATTTACACTAATTAACATACTATACCTGAAAATTTTCATTTCAAATCACTATATAAATTATTTTTTTAATGAATAAAAAACTAAAAATTGATAAAAATTAAATTATAGCAATTGTTATATTCTAAAAAGATTTATAGAATTTTTCATGCTTTTATATGCTTATTAATTCTTATTTTGGCCACTGATGGTATTTTTTCCTTTAAATTTTAACTCTACTTATTTAAAATAGGTGGATAAATTTTAGACAATTTTTAACACCGTTATATTATTAATTAATCTTTAATATAACTCGAGAAAGTTTTAAATCAGTATTTAAGATTTAAAATATTAATAAAACAAATTTTTATTTATTATTTTAAGTTGTTATTAAAAATTAGTGTTATTCGAAGTTATTATGGATTTATAAATATTTTAATCATAAAAGGATAATTGAAAACATTTATATATTCTGGAGCAATATCCTTTTATCATGATTATTCATGCTAATGAAATGTACCTACTAATCAGCTACTTGTTGTGTGTGGGTTCGGCCATAGGAGTGGGCCTATTACTAAGGTTACCCTTACTACCAGAGAAACCAATGAGACATTCCTGGACAGTAAGTGCTGTATTTCCAACATCGGTAATTTCCCTAGGTTTACTAGCTATATTTTTTGGGCTGGAAATAAAAGGTTTCTATAATGGTATTGATCTGGCATTAATGGTGGGTATTTTCTCTGCACTTTTTGCCAAATATTTATTTGATGATACTTTTCCTACACCTTTAACGGGGGAATCTGATGAATGAATTGTTAGGAGTGGCTATTGCTGCTGTGATTTGTTGGTTAAACTTTATTTTGATCGACACCTGGTTGGGACTTCCTGAAGGTCCTGGTGTTAAAGGTGCCGAATTCATAGGCCGTGATGTCCAGAAAAGAGGCGGAGATTTAGCCGGTGGATTTTTCCAAGGAAATATTCTCTGTTCTCCAGATGCTTCTGCTGGAACCCTTTTAGCATCAATTGGTTGTTACTTAATTGGGATTCCTGAAGGTGGATTAATAGCTGCCCTTCTGGTTTACATTGGAAACAGGCTTTGTGCTGATCCCGGATATGCTGGAACCACCGGAGCTTTATCAATAACAATTATCATAGCTTTGACTTCATTTATTGGTTTAACACCCATAATGTTTATTGTGGGGATGGTTATTGCCATCACAACCATACAAGGTATCCACCATCCTTCCGCATCCAGATTAATCGGTAAAATTGCCACTAAAATGGGAAGACATACCAAATCAACTTAAAATAAATTAATTATTATAAATAATTTTCATGCAGGATGATAATTTATGTTAATAGAGATCGTAGGAATAATAGTTATTTTAATGGCTATAAGGGCCTTGCTGGCACGTAATAGATCAGAAAGACTTCTTTATATCAATACATTTGGCTTTGGAATATCTGCACTAATTGCCCTTTATATTCAGACCCCATTTGGTGCTATAGTAGCTATTACATTCTTTATATCATCTACCTTAAGTGCCAACGCCATTGCTTATACGTTGGGAAGAGTAAAAGAAGAAATAATACTGGATAAATAAAAATAATAACTTTCATTATAACAATATTTCCTAAAATAAAGATTATAAGTAAATATTAATAAAGGAATATTAATTGAATTGCTGGTGTGAAACTCATGAATCCCCTGGATTTCATAAATATAACAAGTATAGCTGCAGTGGTAATGTTAATTGGAGCAATTGGAGTGGTTGTTCTACCAAAACCCCTAGATAAAGTAATCATGTTTACTTTACTCCAAGGAGGGTTTATTGCCACAGTAGTGGCTGCCAAATATCTTGATGTTGCTATGGCTGCTTCTATATTTGATCCCATTGTCACCATTATCTTATTAATGGCTATAATTAAATTAAACGAAACAAGACAAAAAAAGAGATCCCTGGAGGGAGATGAACTTGATTGAAACACAAATATGGTTCTATACAGGATGCATCTTACTGGTGGGAGGAACTCTGGCCACCGTGGCAGGACCCGGTGTTAAAGATCCCATTATCCGGACATTAAATACAGAAATCCCGACCATAGGACTTTCTTTAATTTTATTGACCTACAATCACACCTTAGCTCTTTTAACCTTTATTGCTGCTTCGGCAATTATTACTATGATTTTACTCAGAGTAATCGTTAGAATGGAAGAAATGGGGGCTCAACTATGAAGGATATAGGTCAAATATGGAATGAATTGGCCAACCCCAAAAGAATCCCTAGGTTCTTCTCAATTGTTCTGGGATTGATGTTACTAATTGGTTTAATACTTCCAATGGGATTAAACGACCACCAAATATACCCCCGACCCGCTCCCCAGGAACAAATAGATCAAATGAACCCTATGGCACCATATGATAGGGGGGGAATTCCTTTAGTGGAGCCGGGAATAGTAAAAGCCCAGTATCCTCAAAACGCTAAAAAACTAGGAATGACAACTGCTTACCTTTCACCAATAGCAATAGGTGTGAAAAATACCACATATTACTATGGTACTTCTATTTATTCATCTCCGGGTGGGCTAATAGATGAAATACTCTACTACACTCGTGGATTTGATACAATATTAGAATCCTCTATTCTCATGATGGCCTTTGTCATTGCATCATGGGTGGCACTGAACTTTACCATGAGGAGGAAAGAAGAATGATACTAGTACCTACACTTGTACCGGAATTCACAGTTTCTTTATTTCTTCCAGCACTTTATGTCGGATTAATAACCGGTTTTATAGCTCTTCTTGCCATATCATCCCAAAAAAATGATTTAAGCGCCCTTATACTCACAGACCTGGTGGGACTTTCTATGCTAGTTATTGTAGCATCGGTGGGAACGGATCTGGCAGAAGCACTAATACTGCCTGGTCTGGTAGTTGAGTTAGCTGAGATTATGGCAATCTCAGAGATATTGATGAGTCGTGAAATGAGAAAAACTGGTAAAAAGGTTCCTTCAATACCAGTCCCCTTTAATATGAACATGGAAATAATGTCCACCGCACCCAATTTCATTGCGGTCATTTTGATTGCTTATGGCGTATTCTTAAGTGGATTTACTGGTGGTGCCATTGCCGGTGGAGGAGTGCTATTTTATGCAATTTGTAAAAAATCTCGCGGACTCCCTGTTGCCGTATGGAATGGAATTGCAGGTGTCTCAGGTATAGCCTGGACCATATGGTTGGCGGGATTCTTAATATTCTTTGTGGCCCCCCAATACTGGTTGCTGGGTCTTTTCATGTCTTCATTTGGTGTACTGATAAAAGTAGCCTCCAAGATGGGATTAATTGGTGTCATGGCCCGAGAAGAATTTAATAGAAAATAAAATATTATAATCAATAATCTGGCTTATAATGGCCAATAATTTTAATAAATCATGTTAAAAATTTAAAGAGGAGTATCAGATGGATATAGCAACATTAGGCGGACAAATATTAGGTCAAATACCTCTGGGCGATATTGTATTTTATATTACTCCTTTCAGCCTGTTCATGTTTGCCGGTGCCCTTATATTTACCATATTAATTGCCATAAGCCGAACTGAAACTCAGGTGGAAGCCGATTTTGGTTCTCTTAAAAATAATAGAGTAACAGTAGGTCTGGAAGAATTTAAAATCAGAAGATTTCTGGCTATAGTATGTGGTCTGGCCACTGCCGGAGCCATGATAACCGGAGACCTTTTTAACTTCACATTATTTGTAGCACTTATAGGAATAGTCAATATTGGTATTGTATCTGCTGTGAAGATGGTGGATGTACTTGACGCTGCTTTCCAGTACGGTTTAATTGCCATGATAGCATCCCTACCACTATTTGGAGGTGCGGCATTAATACTGGCTGCTTCAGGAACATTAAGTTTGTTAGCACTGGCCAATGTAGCCACCACACCAATGATGTACTTTGCTTCCCTATTACTACTGATGGGTATTATGGGTGAAACTGGTGTAGCTCCATTTTATGCTACCAAGGCCGAAATGTTTAGAACTCCTGGTTCTCCTTTCATCTTGATTATTCACTTAAGTTCACTGCTGGTGATTATTAGAGCAATAGAAATATTATTAATCATTAATAAACCATTTTAAATAATATGGATGGATTTAACAATTAAAAATTTATAATTATATGGGTTTAGGGTAAAAGGTGATAATATGAATAAAATAAAATTAGCAAGTTATCTAATGCTTACCATTTCAATTATAGGTATAGGATATGCCCTGATCTTTAATCCAGCTAGCTGGATTGTATATGGAATATCAATTACTTTAATACCATTATTTTTACTATCTCTGGGTCTAATCAATATGGCCCAGGCTACAAAAGAGGAGGAAGATGAGAGAACCAGAGAACCATTTATTGGATACTAACGGTTTAAATCTCTCAACTTATTACCGGTGATGAAATGAATCTAATGGCAAACATCCTGTTAAATGTTATTATCGCTTTCCTAGTGGGAAGTATCCTATTTGGATTGCAGAGGAAGATCATGGCACGTATACAGATGCGTCCAGGACCTCCTGTTATACAACATTTACTGCACACCCTAAAATTTTATATTAAAGAATCATCTTTCCCAAAAACAGCAGCAATGCCTTTTTATGTAGCTATTGCCAGCACATTATCGGCCATATGGATTACCGCGGTTATCATGGGTCCAGTTACTTATGGATCATTGTTACTTATCTTTGGTGTATACGCCATGCACAAAATCGTGGAACATAATGCGGGATCCTCTTCTGGATCACCTTATGGTAAACTAAGCTGTGTTAGGGCAGTATTCTCAGCAGCAGCTGAAGTTCCACTCTTTGCAGTACTAATAATCATCTACCTTCAAACAGGCAGCATGATACTCAGCAATATTGTAAGTTATCAGGCCGCAAATGGGCCTTTATTGTTCACTATACCATTAGCAGCAGTCATGTTCTTTGTATTAATATTGTCCAAAGCACCTTACTCTCCCTTTGCTATAACCAAAGGAAAGGATATTATATCTGGTTATGAAACCGAGCACTTTGGAGTACTAAGAGGATATTTAATGATCTCAGAATCCATTGCATGGTATATGCTCCTTTGGGTATTTTTAACCGTCTTTGTGGGCCCTTTAAGTTTACTGGGATATCTGGTGGGAATGGTTATTATGAGTATTATAGTGGCATTTATCAATGCTGTTACACCAATATTAAACCCTAATCACTCGGTTATGATGCAGGTAACATTTGCATTTATTGGTATTGTTGGTTCCATATTACTGATGATAGTCTTTTAATCACTCAATACAAAAATCTTAACTGATGAATAGTCTTTTAATCACTTAATACATCAAAAAAATCTTATAAATTTATTATTATAATTATAAAGTTTCTATGGAAGGAGAATTAGAAATGGCAGAAGAAAAAGATTTAATATTTCTGACAGCTTTAGTTGCTGGGGGAGTAATATTGGCCAGTGGATTGGCGGCCTTCCTGCAGTGGATAGTGGTAATTCCTGTTACTCTGGTGGCAGTTTTTTTTACCGTACTTTTATCCTATATTCACAAGGACAAGGCAGTTCATTATTCTGAAAAACTGGAAGGATATGCATTTATTATTGCTTTATTATTCTTTATTGTGGCCTTCATAGTTCTCTACCAACCAGCTTAAATGGTGATATTCGTGACCGATTTACTTTACCTCATATATTTAATATCCTTTGTACTGGGATCTATCGTGGGATTACTGCTGAGTTATAAAAAGTATTCAGCACCCTTTGTAACAGAAAAAATTGATGTTATTGCACTAATAGTAGCCGTTGTAGGCTGGTTTATTCTTCTCAATAACATGTTAATACCATTAATCTCCCCTATGATTTCAATTACTTTGGGTTTATTCATGGTGGCCATGGTTTTCGGGATGAGGCCGGGATATGGGCGATATGAAACAGTTATTGGTGTTATTATTTCAGGAGCTGTCTATTTACTTACCAGTATATTATAAAAGATAGCTTCCATTACAATTATATAATTACAAAAATTAAGCTATAAAATTTCAAGCAAGGTGTTATTAATGGACCATGATCAAGAAATTCTGGAGTTGATGAAAACCAGAATTATTAGAAGTTATAAATGGAGGGATGACATCGTAAAGCCATTATCCAGTGAACTGGAAATTGATTATGATGAATTTGAACAAATCCTTATTAATAAACTGGACATGTCCAGCTTGGAAGCGTTACACCCCCGTTTTGAATCAGCACGTCCTCGATGCATTAAAGAAAGATTACACGCCGATTTAAGATTATGTTGGCTGGCAGATGTTATGGAAATTGTATCTCCCAAAGAAGCCGATGAAATAACCAGTAAAATCACACAAGAAATATTGGATGGTGTCGAGTATGATAAAGCATTGGAAGATGGTAGACACCAGCTTTTAAAGTTAATAAAGGAGTAATTTGCTCTATAAAAAATTCATTTATTCCATTAAATTCAAGCCTAATAACAATAAATTCCATAATTATTTAAATTAAATATTAAAAAAATCATAATTCCATTTATATAAAAAAAATTATCTATATTAAATAAAATCACATATTTCCATTTATTCAATAAAAAAAAATATCAAATAATTCACATTTAAAAAATCTTATGAGGGAAAATTAAGAGGTAAAGAAATGTTAGATGCTCTTAAAGATATAGTAAGGAAGAGTTCCATTCACGTTTGTCTGGTGAATTCAGGAGGATGTAATGGCTGCGATATTGAAGTGGTGGCCCTACTATCTCCTCGATACGATCTGGAACAATACGGGATTTATGTTCACAATAATCCAAGGGAAGCTGATGTTATCCTGGTTACAGGAGCAGTTACCGAACAGTGGAAAGAAAACCTGAGAAGAATTTATACCAAGGCACCTGAACCCAAAGTTGTTGTTGCTCTGGGAAACTGTCCTATATCAGGGGATGTGTTTAATCAGGAAGGCAGCAGTGTAAATGCACCTGCATCTGATTTTATACCTGTGGATGCTGAGGTATCTGGTTGTCCGCCTAGACCTTCAGAAATATTAGAAGCTATACTTGCTGTTGCTCCTGGAGCTATAGCTGCCAAAGGGAGGCAAAAGAAATGATTTTACCACTAGGACCAATTCACCCTGGATTAAAGGAACCACTGCGCTTAAAGCTTAAAACACAAGGAGAAAAAGTTATAAGTGCAGAAATAGATTATGGTTACGTTCACAGGGGAATCGAACGAATAATGAAAGGAAAAACCTGGCAAAAGGCCATATACCTTGCAGAAAGAGTATGTGGTATATGTTCATATATCCACACCCAAACCTTTGCCGAAACCTTTGAAAAAATATCTGGAGAACAGGCACCACTAAGAGCACAGTATTTACGTGTCTTAACCAATGAACTTGACCGTATTCAAAGCCATTTACTAGCCAACTCCACATTTTTTAAGGCCATAGAACACGAAACCCTTTTCATGTACATGCTGGCCCTGCGAGAACCAGTAATGGATGCCATAGAACTTTTAACCGGTAACCGAGTTAACATGGGTTGGAATGTGGTGGGAGGTGTCCGCATGGATGCCAAAGATATTCACCTCCAGCAGATTATGGAAATCATGGTAAAACTGGAAGCCGGCTATGATAGATATGTGGAGATGTATGAACAAGGCCCTCTGGTAGGATTAAGATCTAAAAAAGTAGGTCGAATGAGTAAAGAAGATGCTATTAAAGGAAGAGCCGTGGGACCAATAGGCAGAGGGTCTGGATTAAAACACGATCTCCGGGAAGACCACCATACCTACCGGGATCATCTGGACTTTAAGGTTATCTGGAGAAAAGAAGGAGATAATTTTGCCCGTAACATGAACCGATTTGATGAAATACCCCAATCCATCAGCCTGATTAAACAGGTTATTGAGAACATACCTAAAGGAGATATACGTAATAAGGTAGAAATTGGAAAAGGATATGGAGAATGGAGAAATGAAGCCCCCCGGGGAGAAGTTACCTATATGATTGAAACCAATGGTAATTTAATTAATAATGTTTCTATTCGAACACCAAGTATCATGAATATTGATTCCTGTGCTCGCTACATGCTAAATGACGTGGCCACAGTCTCCGACGCCATAGCCACCTATGCCAGTGTAGACCCCTGCATTGCTTGTGCAGAGCGAGTGATAGTTGCCAATGAAAAAGGTGAAGAAAAACATTACCAGGGAATATTTGATATTAAATAAAAATATTCTCCTATATTCACAATTATCAAAAATATATTATCTAGAGAAAAAAATGAATTAAATTTACGATGTGATGATGCCCTATGTCTTCTGTAATATGGTACATGTACGAATTTGCTCGAAAATCATGGGCAGAAAAATTTGCTGGAGCAAAATCTGAATACGAAATAATGGAAAAACCAGATCGTTTTAGAGATTTTCCAGAAGTTTTTAAAGAATATTGTATAGGGTGTGGAGCATGCACAGCAGCCTGCCCGGCCCCTGGAGCAATAAGATTAATCAGGGACGAGGACACCGCAGACCATGATGGACTAACCTACCCCGAAATTAGTATAGGGGCTTGTATCCGGTGCGGTTTTTGTGCAGAAGTATGTCCAACTGACCCTAAAACATTAACCTGTGGTGAAAATCACCTCATCCGGGAAGAATTCACAATTCTACCTGTGGATAAAATGTATGTTATTGACGATTATCTCTGCATTAGATGCAAAAAATGTATGAAATCCTGTCAAGTGGATGCCATAATTGAGGAAGATAATAAAATCACGGTGGATCAGGGTAAATGTATCTCTTGTGGGGATTGTACCGATGCTTGCCCAGTTAAAGGGGCTTTGAAAGTGGTTCATATCTCCAATATAGATGAACAAAAAGAAATTATTCGTTTAATAGTAGATACTCTAGAAAAAACTATAGAAAATCGCCAGGATGAGATTAAAAAATTACCTCACGATAAAACATTTAAAATGGAATACCCTCTGGCCCCTTTAAAGGAAAAAGCCTTGGCTATAATAAACAAAGAAGATATGGTCCAGGATTTAATGGAAAAAATGACCGATCGTTTAAAAATGAGGATATTGACCTGGGACAAGGATAAATGCACTAACTGCCGCCTTTGTGTGGATGAATGTCCTTCAGGCGCCATAACATATAAAAAAGAAGATGGTGTTAAAAGAGATCCTGATAAATGTTTAAGATGCAGTACATGCTATCAAACATGTCCCTTTGGAGTGGCTGGTTATTATGTGGCCAAATTCCGTATTGATACGAATGTAAATAAGGAAGATGTTATTTTAATCACACTTAAACCATCTCAATTACCGGTGGTAGAGTAATCATATTTAACAAAACCATTTAATTTAAGAAAACATTGTTTAGCTTATAATAACTTGATTATAATTATAAAATCGTTTAAAATCATATATTAACGGCAAAAAAGTCTCTTAGGAGTTGATTAATATTCCTGTAACAACTAACAAAATCTTCAAACCACTCCGGGATGTTGAAGTGGACTATGAAATTGACCACAGCAAGTGCGAAAAATGTAAGGATCGCCCTTGTTTAGAAGCATGTCCTGTGGATGCGGTGCATGAAACACCTCCAGGTAAACAAATAGAACTGGATGATAAATGTTTTGGATGTGTATTATGCAGGGAAGCTTGTCCTTATGATGCTATTAAAATGAGAACTATTCTCTCAGAACCAATTAGAGAAAACGTTCCTAATATCAACCCTAAACTTTGCCGAAGATGCGGAGCATGTGTCAGTGCATGTAAAACAGCAGCTATAAAACTGGTGTCATCTGGAAATGAAGAAGCGCACAGTGAAATTGATGAGGATAAATGTGTAAGGTGCGGATTCTGTTCACGAGTATGTCCTACAGAAGCCATTAAATACGGTAAAATTTTACCAAGATCTGTGGTTGGAGGAAAAGCTATAGTGGTGAACCAGAAAGACTGTATTGGGTGTATGACATGTACTCGAGTTTGTCCTTCCAGGGGCGCAATAAATGTAGGTAAAATAAGTAAAATGCCCTACATTGATCCTTCCTACTGTGCACGGTGTGAGGAATGTCTCGAAGTCTGTCCTTCTGCGGCTATAAAATATTCATCCCGAAAAAGGGCTTACGAACAATTCTCTAAAATCAAAACTATGGATATAGTATCAGAGCTTCTTGAAAAAGAATCTGAAAAACTGGCCAAGGACGCTGGAAAAATTGATAATATCTTAAATAAAATTTTAAGAGATATCAGTTATCAAAATCCGGAAGAAGAATTTGAAATAGATGTGACATCCATTATAAAAGATGATATTGAGCATATGGTTGATTCTGATTTGGAAATAGGAGATATAAAAGAAATTATTGAATTCACATCTCCTCAACGAAATATTGCAGTGATAGAGGAAAATTGTATTGGGTGTGGTGCCTGTATTGAAAAGTGCCCGGTAAGATGTATTGAACTGGAGATGCCAGCACCAATCCATATAAGTTCTGAATGTGTATACTGTGGTAAGTGTGCCCAAACTTGTCCAGTGGAAGCTATTAACTTAAAAGAAGAATATTTCATAACTACAGATGATAAGATTCTGGTCAAAAGGCGACAAATTACTGAACCGCGCCAGGGAGAAGTTAAAGTTAATGATACTCTCTGCCAGTCCTGTGGGGTATGTGTTAACAAATGTCCGGTTGATGCATTAAACATGGAAAACGATGAAGTTATGGTTAATCAAGAGGCATGTATTGCCTGTGGTGAATGTCAGTCCATATGTCCTGTTAACTCTATAACTGTCCAACGAAAAGAATAAATTATTCTTAAATTCTCTTTTATTAGGAGGGAACATTTTTTTGTCAAAAAAACTTTTCATAACTGACTGTGAAGGGCCTTTATCCATTAATGATAATGCATTCGAATTATCAGAGCATTTTATCCCTCAAGGAGATAAATTCTTCCAAGCAGTAAGTAAATACGATGATATACTGGTAGATGAAATAAAAAAACCAGGTTATAATGCAGGAGATACTCTTAAACTCATAGTTCCTTTTTTAAAAGCTTATGGGCTCAACAATCAGAAGATGATTGAGTTTTCCAGAAAAACTGTGCAGATGGTTCCCGGTGCTAAAGAAACTATTAATCTGACCCATAACATGATGCATTCATTCATAGTTAGCACCAGTTACCAACAGTATATTGAAGCTCTATGCAATTTAACCGGATTTCCAGTGGAAAATACATATTCCACCCAAACCGACCTGGATACAGTATCATTATCTACTAATGAATCTGAAAAACTGAAAAAAATTAAGGACATCATTGTGGATGGTGCTGATTTTGATACAATGGATAAAATATTCTTCCAGGAAATACCATCCATGGAAATAGGAAAAATACTCCCCCAGATAAAAACCGTTGGTGGTGTAGGTAAAAAACTGGCTGTGGAAGATATTTTAAATAAAACAGGCTTAACCCCTGATAAAATCATGTATATCGGTGATAGTATAACTGATGTGGAACCATTAGCACTGGCCGGGGACAATAAAGGAATTTCTATTTCTTTTAATGGTAATGAGTTTGCTATTAATGCTGCTGAAATTGCCATAATATCAAATCATACTGTTGCCACTTCTCTTTTAATGGATTTACACTCTCGATTTAACCGTGATTATGTTAAACAATTTGTTGAAGCATATGCCACAGATCCTGAAAGGGCCTTATCTAATTTCAGGGTTAATTTAAATATTCTTAAACAATTTGAAGAAGTTTTTGCATCTGATTTACCAATAATGGAAATAATCACTCCAGATAACCAGGAATATCTATTAACAGAAAGCATGAAATCTCGTAAAAAAATCAGAGGAGAATCTATTGGAGGGCTGGGTTAAATGAACATTAACTTAAGAGTCCCTTGTAGAATAAGTCTAAGATTTCATTTGAAATTTAATCTAAGAGTCCATTGGGGTGTATTGAATGGATATTAATGGAATAGAAATTGAAGATACTTACTGTGAAATATTTGATGGAAAATGTGTCCGGGCCATCATAACTGCTGATAATGATCAAATCATTGAAAGAGCCGCATATGATTCCACCTCTACTCCCGGAGCTGTTATTGGCCGGGTTGAGGGTGGTGTGGAATCATTTATTGACTCATCAAAAACTCCTGACGGTAAAAATGGTGTTATAGTTCAGTTCTGGTTTGGACTAGATGATCTGGAAAAATTTGAAGTGGAATTATCCTACCGTATTCGCCAGGATATTCTGGTAAAACCATTTACCTCTCTTTATAATGCCACACCTCTCCCAGAGGGATACCTAGGTATGATGAAACAAGTGGGCCACTGTGGAGATGGATATGAATGGGAAGAAGAATTAAATGGGCGAAAAATGATTGTGGTACCTATTGCTATTCCTGATTTCAAAGTAGAACACCAACTGGGATATCAGAGTGGTTTTATGGGTGCTAATTTTTGGTATATGTGTGAAACCAGAGAAGCAGTAATGGAAGCTGGTCAAAATGCCCTAGAAGCAATTAAAGAAGTGGAAGGAATTATCACACCCTTTGATATTTGTTCTGCAGCATCCAAACCCGAAACTAACTATCCATGGATTGGACCCACTACCAACCATCCATATTGTCCTTCACTGAAGCCCAAACTTCAAGAAGAATCATTGGTTCCGGAAAAAGCAAAATATATCCCAGAAATTGTGATTAATGGTCTGGATATGGAAAATGTGATGCAAGCCATGAAAGTAGGTATTGAGGCGGCCTGTGAAGTGGAAGGGGTTAATAAAATCTCGGCAGGCAACTACCAGGGCAAGCTTGGTAAATATAAACTTCACTTGAAAGACATATTTTAAAATAGATCTATTTTAAAAATAAGCACAATATTAAAAATTTCACTAATAAATCAAAACGAGATCAGTATAAATGAAAGATAAAAACTCTTCAATGGATATAATGGGTTTTGGAGCCCTTAACATGGACCAGCTTCATCTGGTGGATAAAATAGCTGGAGCTGATGAAGAAAGCTTTGTAAATGGATTCACAGAAACTTGCGGCGGATCTGCTGCTAATACTATCATTGGCGGTTCTCGCTTAAATCTTAAAACTGGTTTCATTGGTAAAGTGGCCCAGGACAGAGAAGGGGATATACTTCATAATAACTTAATCCATGAAAACATTGATGATAAATGCATTATAACATCTCCTTCAGGCCGCAGTGGTAGGGTAATGGGTTTTATAGATTCCCAGGGTGAACGTGCATTGTATGTTGAACCGGGGGTCAATGATACTATAACTTTAGATGAAATTGATATTAAACATGTTTCCAAAACTAAAATACTTCATTTAAGCTCTTTTGTAGGTGATACATTTTATACTCAAGAACAATTATTGGATGAAATTTCTGATATCAAAGTTAGCTTTGATCCCGGAATGATCTATGCCCACAAAGGAATAAAATCTCTGGAGAAGATTCTATACCGTACTAATATTTTACTACTCAACGAATCGGAATTAAAAATACTCCTTAAAAAAGATAATTTTCAAGATAACTCTGATTTAATTAAATCATTAAAAACATTTACTAATTATGGGATTGATACAGTAGTGGTTAAAATGGGAGAAAAAGGTGCTATGGCCTTTGATGGTTCACAATCTATTTTTAAACCATGTTTTAAGGTTGAATGTAGGGATACAACTGGTGCTGGGGATTCTTTCAATGCCGGTTTTTTATATGGGGTAATCAAAAAATTCTCTCTGGAAGATGCGTGTGAATTTGGAAATAAAGTGGCCTCTCGATGTGTTGAATGTATAGGTGCCACTGATGGGTTGCCCTTAATTGATGATATGTCCCTAGAAAAATATGAAAAGAATTAATAGGTTTAAGTTATGCATATTTAATTAATGCTTATAAAAAGAATCACTTTATCACAATTTAAGATAATTTCCTAACTATAAAATTTAAAAATTATTAATTTCACTTGAATTAAAAATAAGATTGTTCATGTTATTGGTGCATAAATAGCATTATTACAACTCGTCTTAGAGGTTTAATTATGGATATAAGTTTTAAAAAGAAAATGGTGGATCTTCAAAAGGAGGTTGCCTTAAAATCAGCTGATTTAGAGGAGTATGTGGAAGATTTTCAGGGAGATATTGAAGAATGTACCATCTCTGATAAATTCATTAATATTTCACCCCGATGTGTTAGATGCAACCTTTGCTCACAAGAATGTCCGGTGGATGCTATTGAAAGTGCTGATGTTATAAAACCTGCTAAAATTCTTAATAATTGTGTTAAATGTGAAATATGTGCTCAAACATGCCCGGTGAGATGTATCAGCGTATTTAAAAGTACAGCTACCGTTGATGGTAAGGTTGAATACCACTTGGAGAGTACTGAAGTTCCTCATAGAATTATCCGTATGAAGAATATTGAGGTATCACCTGAAAAATGTACTTCCTGTGGGACTTGTGCCAGGTTATGTCCTACCCGCGCCATAACCGTTGAAAATGACCAGCCAGCAGATATAAATCGAGAACTTTGTGTTGGCTGTGGTTCATGTGCTAGTGTTTGCCCGGCAGATGCCATAACTCTGGAAAGAGAGTTGGGTCCGGTTATTGAAACCCGGGAATTAATAATTGATCAGGATACTTGTGTTGAATGTTTAATCTGTGAAGAAAATTGCCCTACCGGAACCATTAAACTAGAAGACGGCGAGATTGTTCTTGATAAAGATAAATGTATATCATGTGATGTTTGCTCGACTAAATGTCCGGTAAATGCATTAACTCTGGAGAGGATGGCCAATGAAAGTTAAGGAGATTATGGATAAGGATTTTATTTTTGTATCCCCTGATCAGGGATTGGTAGAAGTTTCTATTAAAATGGAAAAATACCGTAAATTCACTACCCCTGTGGTGGACAATGATATGAGATTAGTGGGTTGGATTACATCTCTGGATGTTACTCGAGGTCTTAGGGAAAAACTGTCCACAGTAGCAGATATAATGCATTCTAAAGAGGATATTGTTCATGTTATGGAAGATGACCCTGCCCGTATGGCTGTTCTGGAAACATCCCATAATAAACTGGTCAGTATTCCTGTTTTAGGTCATGATGATGTGGTTCGCGGTGTGGTAAGATCATTTGATATAGTGGATACTTTATCACAATTATATGAAATTAAGGTCTCCAAGATATTTGAGGCCATGGAACTAGAATTAAAAGGTGTAAGCTGGGAAGAACTAATGGAAGCATCTGCCATCATAACCCGCAGAAGAACTGGAAAAAGAATTAAACCTCAGGAATATGAACACAATATTAAGAACTCCACCTTTGGAGAAGCTATCTGGGCCACTGGAGGACTGGAAAAATTCTTTGTGGGCTTAATTGCCATTGGTGAATTGGTTATTGCTAGGAAAATTGCCAGGGCCCGTAAATAATTTTTTATATTATTTTAATTTCTTATTTTTAACTTTTTTTTAGTTATTTCTTATTTTACGATATTGATATTTTCTTTATTTGATCAAATTCCATATTTTCAATATTTTCAATATTTTCCTAATATTCATTGGAGTATTTTTTATTATTTCAAAAAATAACCGTAACTTTTATATAACAATTGTTATATAAGGATTGTAAATTCCAAATTAGATGGTTTATTCTAATTGTATTTATTTTAACTTTCAGTTTTCTTTAATGGATTAAACCGATTTATAATTGGATAAGGAGAAATTAAAATGAGATTTTCAACAAAAACGGTACATGCCGGTAGAAAACCAGACCCTCATACCGGAGCAATAAGCACCCCCATTTATCAGACATCTACTTTTGTCTTTGATGATTATAACGAACCTAAAGAACACGATTATTCTAGGACAAGTAACCCCACTCGAAGTGCATTGGAAGATGCTCTTGCAGCCTTAGAAAATGGAAACGAAGGATTTGCTTTTTCCAGTGGAATGTCTGCCATATCTACTACTCTTCATTTATTAAGTTCAGGAGATCATGTCATTGCTTCAGATGATATTTATGGTGGTACTCACCGGTTATTTGCTGAAATTTTAACAAGATTTGGTATTGAATTCACCTTTTTAAAGCTGGATGATGAAAAAACCATAATTAATGCTATAAAACCAAATACTAAACTTATATGGGTTGAAACTCCTTCCAATCCTCTTTTAAATGTCACAGACCTAGAAATGATTGGTAGAATAGGGAAAGAACATGATATTTTAACTGTAGCAGATAATACCTTTGCCACACCTTACTTCCTTAAACCTATTGACTTTGGGATTGATTTGGTGGTGCATTCCACAACTAAATATCTAAATGGTCATTCAGATGTAATTGGAGGCGCGGTTATCACTACTACCAAAAAGCTGGCTGAGGATATTCACTTTCTTTTAAATGGCCTGGGAACCAATGCCGCTCCATTTGACTCATGGCTAGTTTTAAGAGGATTAAAATCACTACCTGCCCGAATGGAACATCACCAAAAAAATGCCATTGCCGTGGCCGAGTACCTATTTGACCATCCTAAGGTGGATGAAGTATTCTATCCTGGTCTGGAATCACATCCGGGATACGATATTGTCAAAAAACAAATGACTGGATACGGAGGAATAGTTTCATTCAATCTAAAATCAGATGTTAAAACATTTTTAAATAAAATGGATTTATTCTTCCTAGCTGAATCATTAGGTGGTGCGGATTCACTAGTAGAACATGCTGCTACAATGAGTCATGCTTCCATGGCTCCTGAAGCAAGATTAAAAGCAGGTATAACGGATCAACTTATACGATTATCCATAGGCCTGGAAGATGTGGATGATTTAATTGAAGATCTGGGTAAAGGAATCGACTGAAAATAATCATCAATTTATCTCATTCTTCACTTTTTTATATATAATTAAAAATGAATCCAGTAAAAATTAACGATTAAATTTATATTTAGTACTTTACGTCACTTATAGGAATATTTATATAACTAAAATTATATAACAATTGTTAATAAAAAGATTACAAAACTCATTGAGGATTATTAGTCTAGAAACTAAAATCTATAATTCTAAAGTATCATAGATAAGGAGAATTCAATATGGAAATAGATTTTAATGACTCTAAAATCGATTTTCCAGAGGAAAATATTTCGGTGGAGAATCTACTCACTAGTCTGGAAATAAATCCTGCCGAAGTAGTGGTAACTCAAAATGGAAAAATTGCTCTGGAAAGTTCAATTCTAAAAAAAGGAGACATGGTCAAAATAATTCAGGTTATCTATGGAGGATAATGCAATTATTTTACTTATAACGTAGGAATAATGTGTAATATATATATAATCAAATCATTTTATAAATGATTATTAAATTTAAAGCATAAATAATATTAAAAACTGGAGATGGATTAAATGGATTATAATTTATTATTACTTAGATATGGAGAAATCGGTATTAAAAGTCCTCCGGTTCGAAGAAGATTTGAAAAAAAATTAATTTACAATATTCATGCATCATTAGAAGGGAAAATAATCAATGATGGTGGACGATTTTTACTTTATCCCTCTAATAATAATAACGACCCAGAATTTGTTCCAAATACTATTGAAAAACTAAAAAAAATATTTGGATTAGTTTCATTTTCACCGGCTGTGGAAACCATAACCACTAAAGAAAATATAAAGGCCAAAATCCATGAATATGTGGAAAAACTCTTAAAAGAAGGAATATTCTCACCTGATCAATCATTTGCCATAAGGGCTCGTCGAGTAGGTGACCATGATTTCACTAGTCAAGAAATTGCTGCCTTTGCAGGATCTGCATTTTTTGATAAGACCGAGTCAAAGGTAGATTTATCCAATCCAGATTTTGAACTATTTTTAGAAATCAGAGAAAACAAAACATTCATCTATCATGAAAAAATACAGGGCCCCGGTGGAATGCCTATCGGAACCCAGGGAAAAGTTATATCACTAGTATCTGGAGGTATAGATTCTCCAGTTGCCACTTATCTCATGATGAAAAGAGGATGTGATGTAACTATATTAAACTTTAATAATCAACCCTTTACTGAACCATCTGAAAAGCTTTTAAAAATAGCCAAAAAACTGAAAGAATATGCGTCAGGTTCTAAATTAAAAGTTTACCAGGCAAAATATGGAGATTATCTGAAAAAATGCCAGGATGAAGCACCAGAGAGAATGACATGTGTTTTCTGTAAGAGTGGGATGTACCAGGTTGCAGAAAAACTGGCCGAAAAAGAGGGCGCTCTAGCTATTATTGATGGTAGTAGTGTGGGGCAAGTAGCTTCTCAAACACTCCCTAATATTTTAGCCACCAGATATTCGGCAAATCTTCCAGTTTTAAGTCCACTAATAGGCTTGGACAAGTTGGAAATCGAGAATATTGGTAGAAAAATTGGAACCTTTCCTATTTCAACCCTTCCAGATAGTGGATGTAAAGCCGCACCGCGATATCCTGAAACCAATGCTAATTTAGACCAGACTTTAGAAGTTCAAGAGGATCTTGATCTAAAATCAGTTTTGGATGATGTATTTGACAATATTATTGAATTAAAAATTTAATTATATTTTGTTTTTAAATTTTTTTAATTCAAAACTTAACAATGTTAATTAAAGTTCATTTATTATAAAAATGAAATTTTGGAGGTAGAAATCATGGTTAAATTTTCAAGTGCATCTGAAAAAGATGTAACCAAAGCCATAGTATCTGAATTTGCTGAAGAATTTATAGAATATATTGAAAGTGATGTAATTATTATTGGTGCAGGTCCCAGTGGACTATATGCTGCAAAAAAACTTTCTGAAGCCGGTGTAAAAACCCTGTTAATAGAAAGTAACAATTATCTTGGTGGAGGATTCTGGATTGGTGGTTATTTAATGAATAAACTCACTGTCAGAGCACCAGGCCAAAAAATCCTGGATGAAATTGGAGTACCTTACAAAGAGTTTCAGGAAGGCCTTTATGTAGCTGATGGTCCTCATGCATGTTCCAAACTAATAGCTAGTGCTTGTGATGCAGGTGTGAAAGTTATAAACATGACCAAATTTGATGATGTAGTTTTAAGAGATGACAAAGTCTCAGGTGTTGTTATTAACTGGACCCCAGTTTCTGCACTCCCAAGAGCAATTACTTGTGTTGATCCGGTGGCAATAGAATCAAAACTTGTTATTGATGCAACAGGTCATGATGCGGTTGTTGTTAACTCTTTAGAAGAGAGAGGACTGGTTGATATTGAAGGATTCTCTCCTATGTGGGTAGAAAAATCTGAAGATGCTATAGTAGAACATACAAAAGAAGTATATCCTGGACTTTTAGTTACAGGAATGGCAGTTGCTACTGCATTTGGACAGTCTAGAATGGGCCCTACATTTGGTGGAATGCTGGTTTCTGGAGAAAAAGTCGCAGAAATAGCTATTGATATTTTAAAAAATAACGGCGACATAAAAATATCCCAAGAAAAGGTTAAAGCAAGCAAATAATAAAATTTAGTTTTTGCTTTACTATGCCTTAAATTAAAATAGTAAATAAGTAAATTTACTATTTCTTTTTATTTTTTATTTAATTAAAGATTATTTTAATATAACAATACTTGTTAATCTATAATCTATTATGTGTGTTGTTATTACTTTCCATGTCTATTAAAAAAACTCTTATTCAAAGAAATTATAATTATTTAACGAATAATTAGCTTACCTCAAATATAAAATTCATAACTGTTTGGTCGATAAAATGGGAAAAATAATTGCAGTTTGCCTAAGTAAAGAGAAACAAACCCGGAAAAAAGATATAAAAACAGCCCGATTAATCAAAAATAATGGATTAGAAGGAGATGCCCATGCTGATAGTCTATCACATAGACAGGTTTCTTTATTGGCCCAAGAAAGTATTGATAAAATGGTTAAACAAGGCCTAGATGTTAAGGTTGGTGACTTTGCCGAAAATTTAACCACCCAAGATATTGACTTAAAGTCTCTACCTATTGGTACTGTTCTGGAGATTGGTAATGAAGTTATTTTGGAAGTGACCCAGATTGGAAAAGTATGTCATACTCGTTGTGCTATTTACCAGCAAGTAGGGAATTGTGTCATGCCCACTGAAGGGATATTTGCTTTGGTCTTAGTTGGGGGAAATGTTAGTTCTGGTGATGATATTAAGGTTAGAGAGGATAAATAGCACTTCATTTACTTTTTCTATTTATCTTCGCTTAATATAATTTGGATTATTATTATACTGACTTTATCCATAAAGGACTTTATCCATAAAGATTTAGTGTGGCCAATAAATTGGCTCGGAAATTTTAATATAATACGAAATTTAGAATAATCGTAATATTTATATACTATCGTTCGTAAAGAATAGTACATTCGATTAAAGACGAACTATTTATTAAGTTCATTATTAAATAAAATATAGAAGGGAAAATCATGAAATGCGAAAATTTAAACCAAGAATGTCCAAAATGTGGATCAACGGATAAAAGAATATCACATAAAAGAAATGTTGATTCTGGTGGCGATGCTTTTTATATTCCACATATACCACAAGGTTCTGTAGGAGTAATTAAATGCAATGAATGTGGCCATTTATTTGAAATATGTGCTGACAGTGAAATGCCGGTAGAGGTTAAAAAGAAATTAGTATAATCTATTTATTTTTTATTTTATACATATTGCAAATATTTCTTATTTTAAATTATATTTTCAGATATTTTTTATTGTATGATGGAAACTGTTTTTTTATTTTTGGATATTTTTTCTTAAATGATAGAAAGTATTTTTTAATTATTATTTTGAAATTAGTAAAAAATATTAATGAAAGTATTATAATATCCCTAATGGATTTAATTAATACTAATATTCATTTTAGGAAAAATATCCCATCTATACTTTCCATAATAAGAATTATTATTGCTCCAGTTTTTTTGATTTCATTTATTAATTCTAATATATTTCTGGCCACGACTTTTTTTGTTTTTGCACTGATTACCGATGTGCTCGATGGATATATTGCCCGAATTTATAGTTTGAAATCACCACTAGGTGCTTATTTGGATGTAGTTGCTGATTTTATATTAATCATGGTTGTATTTGTTGCATTTGCTCTTAAAGAGATATACCCTTTCTGGGTATTAATCATATTTATAGCAATGTTTTTACAGTTTATATTAACTTCCCGGAAAAAAATCATTATTTATGACCCTGTGGGTAAATATTATGGCAGTTTTCTATTTTCTGTAATTTTAATAACACTAATTTTGGATAATGGGAATTTAAATTACATATTACTATTTTTAATAGTTATTTTAAGTGTTATATCATTTATTAGTAGATTATTTTTTATTATAAGATCCAAAAAAAGATAATAAACCTTAATATATTTACAGATTCTTTTTAAATGATTTCTTTAGAAAAATAGGAATAATGATATTTTTTTAAATGGAAAATAATAATGGATATAAAATTCATAATATTATATTCTAAGGGGTGATTATATGAATAGAATAGTACATTTTGAAATACCTGTTGATAATCCAGAAAGAGCCATAAAATTTTACGAAGATGTGTTTGGATGGGAAATAACTAAATGGGAGGGGCCGTTTGATTATTGGTTAATCAAAACAGGTGAAGAAGGAGAGCCTGGTATTGATGGGGCATTAATGACAAAAGAAATGGGTCAAACGATTAGAAACACTATCGTGGTGAATTCATTTGATGAATTTACTGAAAAAATTCAAAAGAATGGGGGAAAAATGGTTACAGATAAAATGAGCATTCCTAAAATCGGCATAATGGGCGCATTTCAGGATACTGAGGGTAATGTATCCATAATTATGCAACCGATGATGTAAATCATAATTTATTTTATTATTCAGGAAAAATCACCAGATAAAAGAATATCTCATAAAAGAAATGTTGATTCAGGTGGAGACGCTTTTTATATTCCACATATACCTCAGGGTTCTGTAGGAGTAATTAAATGCAATGAATGTGGCCATTTATTTGAGGTATGTGCTGACAGTAAAATGCCAGTAGAGGTTAAAAAGAAATTGGTATAACCTATTATTTTTTATTTTATCATAATGCAGATATTTTTTATTTTAAGCCATATTCTTATATATTTTTTTCTCAGATGAAAACTACTGCTTTATCCCTTTTATCTGGTTTAACACGTGTATCGTATATAGCTAGCTCTTCAAATCATTTAAGATGATAAAGGTAATTTTGCACTCCACGCATAACTTCTAACCTGAAAAGCTGATTATTTCTTTTCCTTGATGTTTACAGATGGGGGGGGGGGGTTTTTTTTGCTTCAAAAAAAACATTTTCTTTCCCGGAATTTGGAAACAATAATCATGAGCTCTCACTTATTTGTTTATCCTCAATGAATCTTCAAAAATAACATTCTTGTATTGATGGGGCAATATCATCTTTATAGTATATATCCCAACCTAAAGCTTTAAAAAAAAGTATTGATAAAATCTTGCTAGATTTGTTCTTCATTGTATTTTCTATATCTTGTATAATTGAGATTATATTTTTCTACAAGTTCTCTTATCCTTTTTGGTGCTTCTGGCATTATTTTCCATTCATTATTACCAATCTTTGTTTAAAAAGTCTTTTATGTCATCAATGAAGATTAAAACATCAATTATCCTATGAAATTTGATAAAATCTTTATTTTCAGCCCATTTAATGTAAGGAGTAACTTTGGTACTTTTAGGATAAAGAAACTATCTCTTGTTAATCCTCATTTATATTTTGTTTTTGCTGAACATATACCCCTTAATAAAAACGATAATTTTGGAATTCTGAATCTAATCTTTTTTAAATAATTGAGAAACAGTAATTACTGAAAGAATATCATTGGTTCCATCACCATATCCCTTTAACTCATAAAAGAACTGCTTCTTTCATGAATAGATAGTCTGCTGATTTCATCAAAACATCCTAATATCTCATGATACTTTAAAAAAATGAATAAAAAAAAATAGGTTATGTCGATTTAATGGTACTCAGAATTTTTTCGAATGTTGCAGTACTACTGTCTTGAGAGTTGTATTCAGCTTGAAAAAATTTGTCACCTTTTATCCACAAAGCAATGCTCCTAGTTCTTATTTTGTCTGGTGATGAAAGTAATGTAGCATTAACTCCATCCACAGTTAATGTTTTTTCTGTGGTTAAATTAGCTAATTTATAGTTTCGTACCATTTTACTAAGCGTGGAATTCCCCACATTTATCCCACCATAAGTTGTATTAATTGAAAACAAAGAAAAACTTTCCGTATCATTTCCAACATTCGCCATATAGTCTTTAGTTAGATTATTTTCTTCCCAAGTTCCAGGATACTGGAAAGTCACATTATTACCAGAAAATGTTTTGCTCGATTCATTGCTCGTACATCCAGAGACCAGAACAACCAACAAAACTACTACCAAGATATAAATCAACCTTTTCACATCAAATCCCCCTATTCTATAATACCCTATAGTATTATATACATCATCAAAATATATAAATTTTTATTTTTAATCCACAACTTGGACAAAGATGCTATATTAGCATCACTAGAGAATATATGAGAAGTTCTTAGGCTTTGGAATGTATTCAAAAAGATGAAAAGAACCTTTTTACCAATTCAAGCTTTTAAAATGCTTGATTTAATCCCATATACGGATAAAAATAAATTCGAAAATGTATATCACTATGAAAAAAAGATATCTGAAATCGCCAAAGAGATTAATCAGGGTAGAAGTAATATAAACAGATGGATATTTAAAAAATGATTTTAAAGGTCTTATTGATCTGGGACTAGTTGAAGCAATGAAAGAGGGTGAAAGTACGACTGTTTCATGGTTATTATATCGTAACAATGTTGATGGAAAAAAGAAGATTTATTACTTAACCATTATGACATAACTAAGCAAATACTGGAGAATTCAAGTCAAAGAAAGATAATAAAGTCTATTTGTGACTTCTTCATAGCCAATGAAATCCATGATGATACAGAGAAAAAAATTGTTTGAAACAGTATTACAAAAAGTCACAGATACCATTGAAAAAGACGAAGACATAAAGGAAATCTATCAATTAGCTAAAATGGATTCAAAACAGGTGAAGAAGGAGAGCCTGGTATTGATGGGGCATTAATGACAAAAGAAATGGGTCAAACGATTAGAAACACTATCGTGGTGAATTCATTTGATGAATTTACTGAAAAAATTCAAAAGAATGGGGGAAAAATGGTTACAGATAAAATGAGCATTCCTAAAATCGGCATAATGGGCGCATTTCAGGATACTGAGGGTAATGTATCCATAATTATGCAACCGATGATGTAAATCATAATTTATTTTATTATTACAAGTGATGGGAAAAAATAACTTTTTATTTCCCATGAGTCTTGTAATACCGTTTAAGCGCTAATTAGATAAATCTTTCAATCAACATAACCTAGATTATGTTCAGGAAAGATCATACCGATCAGCATTCATCACTTTATTCCATGCAGCTATGAAGTCCTTCAAAAACTTATCCTTAGAATCATCACTAGCATAGACTTCTGCAATAGCACGCAGTTGGGAGTTAGAACCAAAAATAAGGTCAACTCGAGTACCTGTCCATTTTAATTCTCCTGTTTCACGATCATACCCTTCAAATAGATCTCCTTCTTCTGATACCGCTTTCCATTCTGTTTTCATATCCAGCAAATTCACGAAAAAGTCATTGGTGAGTATCTCTGGTTTTTCTGTGAAAACACCATGTTGGGATTGTTTGTAGTTACTATTTAGAACTCTCAAACCTCCAAGGAGAACAGTCATTTCCGGGGCGGTTAGGTTTAGTAATTGGGAGCGATCTATAAGTAGCTCTTCTGCTGAAATAGAGAACTTTGTTTTTTGATAGTTTCTGAATCCATCAGCTAATGGTTCAAGAAAAACAAATGATTCTATCTCTGTCTGCTCAGGCAGTGCATCCATTCGACCAGGATTGAAAGGTACTCTCACTTCATAACCTGCATCTTTAACGGCTTTTTCAATAGCAGCACAACCCCCCAGAACAATTAAATCAGCAAGCGATACTCTTTTATCAGTGGATTGTGAATTATTGAACTTAGTCTGAATCTCTTCCAGTTTGGATAGTACTTTTTTAAGTTTAGTAGGTTCATTAACTTCCCAATCTTTCTGTGGTTCAAGGCGGATGCGCGCACCATTTGCACCGCCCCGTTTATCGGAATCCCTGAATGTTGATGCAGAAGCCCAAGCAGTTGAAACAAGTTCAGAGACTCTTAAGCCTGATGCAAGAATCTCAACTTTTAGGTTTTTTATATCCTCTGTATTTATAAGTTCGTGATTCACAGCTGGAATAGGGTCCTGCCAGATAAGATCCTCTTGGGGAACTTCCACTCCCCAATAACGTGTACGAGGGCCCATGTCACGGTGAGTTAATTTAAACCAAGCGCGGGCAAAGGCATCAGCAAATTCTTCTGGATTTTCAAGATAGCGTAGGGCTATTTTCTCATAAACCGGATCAAACTTGAGGGAAAGGTCGGCAGTGGTCATCATGGGACGATTTTTTTTATAAGGATCATGGGCATCAACCACCATATCTTCATCATCTACATCTTTTGCCAGCCATATATAAGCTCCAGCTGGACTTTTAGTAAGCTCCCATTCATATTTGAATAGAACTTTTAAATAACCCATATCCCATGTGGTAGGATTCGGTTTCCAAGCACCTTCAAGTCCGCTGGTAATAGTATCACCGGCCTTACCACTCTTATAGTGATTCTTCCATCCTAATCCCTGTTCCTCTATAGGGGCAGCTTCTGGTTCGGGTCCTAATAATTCTGGATCTCCTGCGCCGTGAGTTTTACCAAATGTGTGTCCTCCGGCAATAAGTGCTACGGTTTCTTCGTCATTCATGGCCATACGTGCGAAAGTTTCACGAACATCAATTGCTGAATCAATAGGTATAGGTTCTCCATTGGGACCTTCGGGGTTTACATAGATCAATCCCATCTGTACAGCTGCTAGGGGGTTCTCCAGTTCACGATCTCCACTATATCGTGCATCATCAAGCCAGATATCTTCCTTACCCCAGTAAACATCATCCTCAGGTTCCCATATGTCTTCCCGGCCACCACCAAATCCAAAGGTTTTAAAGCCCATAGATTCCAGTGCACAGTTACCGGCCAGAATCATGAGATCAGCCCATGATATTTTACCACCGTATTTTTGTTTAATGGGCCATAAAAGGCGGCGTGCTTTATCCAAATTAACATTATCTGGCCAGCTGTTTATGGGTGCAAAACGTTGATTACCAGTACTACCGCCTCCACGACCGTCAGCTGCACGGTAAGTACCTGCACTATGCCAGGCCATACGGATTATAAGACCACCATAATGTCCCCAGTCAGCAGGCCACCATTCCTGTGAATCTGTCATCATTTTGTAAAGGTCTTCTTTCAGTGCCGCTAGGTCAAGCTTTTTAAATTCCTCAGCATAGTTATAGTATGCACCCATTGGATTTGAAGCAGGTGTATGCTGATGGAGAATCCCTATATCTAACTGGTCTGGCCACCAATCTTTATTTGTAGCAGATTTACCTGTTGGTAGTTTACTTGTCATTCCTGTAACTGGACACTTGTTATTTTCACCCATTAATATCGCCCCATTTTTGATATTTTTTTCATTAATTCACTCAAAGTTTTAATCACTATCTATCAATATTTTGTCTTTTGTTATATTTTATCATTTCTAATAAAAATTAAATTGCCATATATTTAAAAATAAACCTGTTATGTTTAATTAAAACCACTTTAGAAGATATTAGGGATGATTTAAGTTGCAAAGCTTAAAAGTAATTATTGAAAAAAATAAAAATTTAAAAATAATTCATAAAATAAATAGAAAAAGAAATAAAAAAAAATCAAATCATGCTATTCTTTTTCGGCTTGTTTTTTCTTATAATCTTCAATGGCAGCTTGCAAGGCATCTGCAGCCAGATTGGAACAATGCATTTTAACTGGTGGTAGACCTTCTAGAGCATCGGCCACGTCGTTTCTAGTGATTTTCAAAGCTTCATCAACATTTTTTCCCATGGCCAGTTCAGTAACCATACTGCTAGTAGCAATAGCCACACCGCAGCCAAAAGTTTTGAATTTAATATCTTCTATTATATCATCCTTAACCTTGATGTAGATAGTCATTAAATCTCCACAAGTAGGGTTTCCCACGGTACCCTCACCGCTTGCGTCAGCTATATCTCCTACATTTCTTGGATTAGAGAAATGATCCATTACTTTATCAGTGTACATGATTTCACCTCATATATTCTCTGTACTACACCATAGTGGTGATAATTTTCGCAGAGTTTCAACAGCTTCCTTAATAGATGTTATAGTATACTCTATATCTTCCAACTTATTTTCTTTGCCCAAACTTAATCTCAGTGATCCATGAGAATCAACATCTTCTAATCCCAAAGCCCTTAGAACATGTGATGGTTCCAGAGTTTTTGAAGAACAGGCAGAACCTGTTGAAGCAGCAATTCCCTTAGCATCCAGATGTAATACTAATGATTCACCTTCAATTCCAGCGAATCTGAAATTTGCGTTGTTAGGAAGACGTTTTGTTCTATCACCATTGATATAAGACTCATCAATTTCACTTAGAACACCATCTATTAATTTATCACGCAGTTGGGTCATTTTGGTACCATTTTCCTCTAAATCAATTATGGCCATTGAACATGCCTTACCAAGACCTACTATTCCAGGTATGTTTTCCGTTCCAGGTCTAATGCCTCTTTCGTGCCCTCCTCCATGGATTAATGGTTCTAAAACAATTCCTTTTCGCACATACAAGGCACCTACTCCTTTAGGTCCGTATAATTTATGGGCAGATATGGATAATAAATCAACATTTAATTCTTTAACATCTACTGGTATTTTACCCACGCTCTGAACGGCATCTGTGTGGAAATATATTCCCTCTTCTTGGGCTATTTTCCCAATCTCAGCAATAGGTTGGATGGTTCCAATTTCATTGTTGGCGTGCATTATAGTTATGAGAATAGTATCTTCTCTTATTGCCTCTTTTAAATCGGCAATTCTAACTATTCCTTCTTCATAAACTGGAAGGTAAGTAACTTCAAAACCTCTGGTTTCAAGATATTTACATGTTTCACGAACAGCTGGATGTTCAATGGTACTGGTTATAATATGTTTTCCTTTATCTTGCCAACGGTAAGCGGTTCCCTTTATGGCCATATTATCAGATTCGGTACCACCACTTGTAAATATTATTTCTTGTGGACTGGCTCCAATAATTGCTGCTACATCTTCACGGGCTATTTCTAATGCTTTACGAGCTTCTCTACCTAAAGAATAGAAAGTTGATGCATTACCATATTCCTCCTTTAAGAAAGGAATCATTTCTCTTAAAACTTCAGGATCTAAAGGTGAAGTGGCTGAATTATCCATATAAATCATATAATTACCTCCTAATACACGATAATTAAAATAATTGGTTATTATGAACTTAAATAGTTATATTAATTTCTTGGCTATTTAATTTATTCTTGTAATTGTAATATTTTATTTTTTGAAAATTCCTATTATTTATTGAGGAGGAGACCCTCTTGATTAAATGTGAAATCTATTATTTGATTATTTCTTTATATTATGTATCTTGTTAAATAGGTGTATTTTTTTAATTGTTAGTACTTATCTTGTTAATTGGTGTATTATCTGATTGTTGGTCAGTATCTTGTAATCAGTGTACTTATTTGATCGGTAGTAATTAATCCTTTAATCTTTTGCTCATGATCAACCACAGGAAGTGATGAAATATTATGTTTTTTCATTTTTTCTGCTGCTTTTTCTATTGATTCATCTAGTCTGGAAATTATGACATTGCGAGTCATTATTTGATCAAGATTATCGATCTTTAAGGCTACTGCTTTAGATATGTCCCATGCAGTTACTATTCCAATTAAAGTGTTTTCACTAGAAACAACTGGTATATGTGTTATACGGCAATCCATCATTAATTTAGCTGCTTCTTCTAATGTAGCATCTTCTTTAATAGATGCAACTTCATAAGCCATCACATCTTGTACCAATGTATCTGTAAGGAAATCACCTAAGATATAATTTAATTGACCTGCTTCTAAGAGAAATGCATCATGTCCATATGGTGATTTGATTTCAGCATAGCTTACCTCTACTCCATTAGCGGTAAGGGCCATAACTATTTCTTCAGATTGTGAAGGAGGGTATAACCAGTCAGAGTCTACAGATATGACAAGTATTTTTGATTTAATATTTTTTAATCCGTCAATTAAAGATCCATTACTGGTTAAATCAAAATAATCAATTGCTTTTGAGATATACAGGTATGAATTGGCATCGAAACGTTTAACAAATGATTCACCCTGGTAGTGCAAGTAACTTTCTACTTCAAAGTCCAGATTGAAGTCAAAACTGTATTCTTCTTTATCTTGCAATCGGCGCCCAAATTTTTCATACATGGATTCATAACTTAGATAAGTTATATGGGCTATCATCCGGGCTAAACTAAGGCCGTCTTTTGGTATTTCTTCGTTATAATAATTCCCTTTTTTCCAATTAGGGTCTGATATTATGGCTCTTCTACCAACTTCGTTGAATGCAATTTGCTGTGGTGAAGAATGGGCGGCGGTTGCAATTGGTATGGCCTTTCTAACCATTTTTGGATATGAATTGCACCATTCCAGTACTTGCATACCTCCCATGGAACCGCCAATGACTGCTAATAGTTGTTTTATTTTTAAGTGTTCTATTAACTTCTTTTGTGCTTTTACCATATCTTTTATGGTTATAATTGGGAAATTTAAACCATATTGTTTTCCAGTTTTTGGATTAATTGATGAAGGACCTGTAGAGCCCTTACAACCTCCCAAGACATTGGAACTAATAATGAAATATTTCCGGGTATCTAAACATCTACCGGGCCCAATTATTATATCCCACCATCCGGGTTTAGCATCGTCTTTGTGCCATCCTGCTACATGGGCGTCTCCAGAAAGGGCGTGACAAATTAAAATAGCATTATTTTTTTCCTTATTTAATTTACCATATGTTTCATAAGCTATTTGTATGTCATTCAGCGTTTCGCCACTTTCCAGATTAAGTTCGCCATCCAGATTAAAATACTGGGTTTCAACTAATCCTACAGATTCTTTTTTCATAATTCATCACAATAGTTATAAAATTTTAATGTAATGAATTTTATTGTTTTATACATCAATAAAACCTTTTACTTTTTTTATTGTTGATTATTCATTATCTTCTGGATCTGCTTTTCCACCAGATACTTCAATTTTTGCTAAAGCTTGATCAATGTCGGCAATGATATCTTCCACATTTTCCAATCCAATGGATAATCTGATGAAGTCAGAGGTTACTCCAGTTTTTTCTTGTTCTTCAGGAGTTAACTGTTGGTGAGTGGTTGAGGCAGGGTGTATTACCAGACTTTTGGCATCTCCAATATTGGCCAGATGAGAAAGAAGTTCCACATTTTCTATGAATTGTTTTCCTGCTTCTAATCCTCCTTTAACGCCAAATCCTATTAAGGCCCCGTAACCACCTTTCAAGTACTTCTCAGCTAATTCATGACTAGGATCGTTTTCAAATCCAGGATAATTTACCCAGTTAACTGAGGGGTGTTCTTTTAAGTGTTTAGCCACGGCAAATGCATTTTCAGAGTGTTTTTGAACTCTCAAATCAAGAGTTTCTAATCCTTGCAAGAATAAGAATCCGTTGAATGGACTTAAAGCAGCTCCTAAATCTCTAAGTAGCCTAACTCTTGCTCTGATTGTATAAGCAATGTTTCCTAATCCTGGGAAATCTCCAAATGTTTCCCAGTAGTTCAATCCATGGTAACTTGGGTCTGGTGTTGTAAAATTTGGGAATTTTCCATTGCCCCAGTTAAAGTTTCCAGAGTCTACAATTACTCCACCAATCGAAGTTCCATGGCCTCCAATAAATTTGGTGGCTGATAATACACTTATGTCTGCTCCGTGTTCAATTGGTTTTACTAAACCAACTCCTGTAGTGTTGTCCACCACAAATGGAATATCTGCATCATGAGCAATTTTTGCAATTTCTTTGTAATCAGGAACATCTAATTTAGGGTTTCCAATGGATTCTGCAAATATGGCTTTGGTTTTGTCGGTTATTGCATCCTCATATGCTTGCAAATCAGTTGATTTTACGAAATTAACTTTTCTACCCAGTTCTGGGAAGGTATAATTGAATAACTGGTATGTTCCTCCGTAAAGGTTATCAGCAGATACGATTTCGTCACCCGGTAAACTTAAATTTAAAAGAGCATAGGTATTAGCAGCCTGTCCAGATGCTACGGCCAGTGCTGAGGTTCCTCCCTCAATGGCGGCGATTCTTTTTTCAAACACGTCATTGGTAGGGTTCATAATTCTGGTGTAAATATTACCAAATTCTTTTAATGCAAAAAGATTAGCTGCATGTTCAGTATCATTGAATACATATGATGATGTTTGATAAATGGGAACGGCTCTGGATCCTGTTGCAGGGTCTGGTTCTTCTTGTCCAACGTGCAATCCTAATGTACTTAATCCATATTTTTTCTTTTCTTGACTCATTTTTATAACTCCATTTATTAATTTTCTTTTTTTCTTTTTTTATTGATTAATCTCATCTAATTGATTATTTTTCTAAAAAACTTTGTATTTATCATCATTATTATAATAACTAACCTTATAGGCGTTTTTTATAAGATGATGATTCGAGTAAAGGATATCAAATAGTAAAATACCACAATATAACAATTGTTATATTAATTTCCTTAATAAACATTTCGATTAATTTCATTAAAAATAAAGAAATGGCCTTTAATTTTGGTTTTTTAATTTAGATTCACTATTATAATTATATGTTTTTAATCAATGATTAATTATATTATCAAAACTAACTTAATTCATATTTTTTATAGTACTTCAAATATAATATGCAAATTAAATATTCAGAATAATATTCAACTTACAATTATGGAATCTAATAATTAAAGAAATTTCTTTTTAACACTTTTCAATGGATTTGATACTTTTTTCCATTAAATAATATCATTAATTAACTGATTAAACTTGCAGGACAAATTAATTGTATATTCTCGATCTATTGTTTCTCCAATATTATTTTCATAGAAAACTATTTATATAACTATTGTTAACTTAATGTTGTCGTGAAATATGTTGATTATGGAAAGAAATAAGCCCTAATATTAACATATATATAATAAATGCCAAGATGACCGAGAGGCGAGGTGCATGGCTGCAAACCATGATACTTGGGTTCAAATCCCAATCTTGGCCTCAATCTAACTTTATCTTAATTTAACTTATTTAAATATGATAAATGGGTAATTATTTGTATTTATATAAATCCAACTTTTTTGATTATTATTCGCACGGTAATAGAATTTTCTGAAATATCAATTAGATTACCAGTGAAACATAAAAACTATTTAAATCCTTAAATAAATTTTATATTGAAAAATTCATAATTAATTCATGAATTACTATAATTATCCTGATTGGGTGTGGAATCTATGAAAATTTACAATACTATGAGTCGGAAAAAAGAAGATTTTGAACCAGCAAATGAAAAAAGGATCAAACTTTTTGTCTGCGGCCCCACAGTCTATGATGATGCCCATATTGGCCATGCCCGTACTTATATATCCTTTGACATTATCAAAAGATATCTGGAATTTAAAGGCTTTTTTGTTTTTTATTTGCAGAATATTACTGATATTGATGATAAAATCATTATTCGTGCTGCTGAATCCAATATTGATCCTGAAGAACTGGCCAGGAAATATGAGAAGTTATATCTGGAAGATATGGAATTTTTAGGTGTTAACGGCGTCAATATTTATGCCCGTGCCAGGGACCACATACCAGAAATTATATCACAAATTCAAACTCTTATAGAAAAAGGATTTGCCTATGAAACCGAAACAGGTGTCTATTTTGAGGAGGATAAGTTTTCAGATTATGGAAAACTTTCCCGTAGAAATCTAGAAGATCTTACAGTACACAGGGTAAATATAGACTTCACAAAAAAAAATCCGGCAGACTTTGCCCTTTGGAAAAAAAGAAGTGAAAAACCATTATGGGATTCTCCATGGGGAACAGGGCGCCCAGGATGGCATATAGAGGATACGGCAATTACTGAAGAATATTTCGGACCCCAATATGATATACATGGGGGAGGCCTGGACTTAATATTCCCTCACCACGAAGCAGAAATTGCTCAAATGGAATCAGCATCTGGTAAAAGCCCTATGGTTAAATACTGGATGCACACTGGATTTTTAAATGTTTCTGGCGAAAAGATGTCCAAGTCACTAGGCAATTTCATAACCATTCGTAAACTACTGGAAAATTACGATCCACAAGTTTTCAGATTTTTTGTTTTATCTACCCATTACCGCAGCCCCATTGATTTTAGTGAAGATGCTCTAGAACAATCTGAAAAAAGTCTAAATAGAATTCAAAGATTGTTAATTAAGGTTAATGAAGATATAGAGGAATATAATAATTCTGAAAATGATAAGCCAACTTCCGAATCAGAGGACATTTATTTATCCAAGATAGATTCTGCCAGAGATGAATTTATTAATGCCATGGATAATGATTTTAACACTCCATTGGCGTTATCCGGAATTTTCAACTTTATAAGGGAATTTAATAAGGATTTAAAAAATAATAATATTTCTAAAAATACTCTTCAGCGTACTAAAGATTTATTTGATGATGTTGGATCTATTTTAGGTTTTAATTTTTCCGATACTTCAAATAATGATTCTGATGATATCAGTCAAAACTTGATTGATATACTGTTGGAAGTAAGGCAAAAACTCCGGGAAGATAAAAACTACGAACTTTCCGATGAAATCCGGAACAAACTGGCCCATTACGATATTAATGTGGAAGATTAATTTATTTTATTTACTCTATTTAGTTTATTAAACCGTTTTTTAAAAATTAAATTATTATCTTACTCCTTTTTATAAAAAGAATATTATTTTTTGTATAATATTTTTTCATCGTAGATATTGCGGATCCATTTTTATTTTTTTGAAAAATATATGGATTAGCTTAAATAATTAACCTTAAAACCACAAGAATTTATCAATTAAGCAGGAGGAAAACATCCAGAAGAAAAAGTATATATATTAACAACTGCCATATCGTGTAAATTAGGTGAATGTTTTAATATCATACACTAAGGATTAAATTAAATTAAAAGTTTAAATTACTTTAATATTTATTTAAATAATCGACTAAATTACAATTTAGAAGGTTTCATTGAATGCAAACGATCCATAGGTTAAGTAGAAGAGAATTAAATACTATAATGCATTTCACGGGAAAAGTATGTATGCTTCTTGCTGTTGCAATGTTAGTTCCTCTATTAGTTGCAGTAATTTATAATGAACCACGTTATTTTATTCCATTTATAATTTCGTCTATGATTAGTGCTTTAATTGGTGTTTCTTTTGTTAAATTATTCCAAGCTGAAATTAAAATGACACTTAAAAGTGCTATGGTTTTTTCAACTATTATTTGGTTGGTTGTATGTGCATTAGGTGCTCTTCCATACTATTTTTCAGGGGAATTGTCTTATCTTAATGCTTATTTTGAAGCCATGTCTGGATTTACAACTACTGGTTTCAGTATGTTTTCTAATTTAGATGTTGTTTCATATACGATACACTTTTGGAGAGCTTTTACACAATGGATTGGTGGTCTTGGGATTATATTCCTTCTTTTGGCACTCTTAAGATCTACTGGTGTTGATGTGATGCGTCTTTACCTTGCCGAAGGTAGGGAAGAGAGATTAGCGCCTAGCATCAAACATTCTACTAGAATCATTTTATATATTTACTTGTTCTTTACTTTAATAGGAATAATTTTGTTTTTCGCTGCAGGTATGCCTATATTTGATTCTATTTTTGCTACTTTTGTCACTTTATCCACTGGCGGGTTTGGACTGCATAACACAAGTATTTTATTCTACAACAACGTTTGGATAGAGATAGCTGCTATGATTATTATGATGATTGGTGCTACAAATTTTGCTTTGCATTATACGGTCCTTAAAGGAAATTGGAAAGAATATTTCAGAGATATAGAGTCAAAAGTTGCATATTCTTTAATTATAATCTCAACAGTTATCGTGACATTGGTACTTTATAGCAATAATGTTTATGGGAATGACTTATTACTTAACTTTAGATTTGCATTATTCCAGATGGTTTCTGCTATAACTACTACAGGTCTTCAAACAGCATTTTATCCTGATTTATTATCTAAATGGATTGGTGTAGGCACTTTTCTTATCACAATACTCATGATAATTGGTGCGGGTTCATTATCTACTGGTGGGGGTATAAAGTGGCTAAGATTAGGAGTGCTTATAAAAGGGATATCTTGGCAGATAAAATCATTCATTTTACCTGGAAAAGCTGTAATGGCCAAAAAAATCCATCATGTAACTGAATTAAGGATCACAGATGATATTTTAAGGATTATTGGAGTATTCGTTTTCACATACTTTGTAATATACATTCTAAGTGTAATAATAGTTTTAATATACTATCCGGATATATCTAGGGTCATTTTTGAGGTGGCCTCAGCTTTAAGTAACGTAGGACTTAGCTCAGGTATACTAACACCTGATTCTCCCGCTGTTGTTAAAATAGTATTTATTATAAATTTCTGGATGGGTAGGCTTGAAATCTGGCCTGTTTTACTCTTGATAGCCATTACAATTAATAATCTAACCAGAAAATTTTATTAAGATAACCTTTTTATTTGGGTGGGATTAATTTTCTAGAAATCAAAAATTATATTTAATTTTTTTTTTAAATTCCAATTATATATTTGTAAATGTGTTGTTCATTCAATGAAGTTAATATCTTTTTTAATGTATTATTTCAACATCCATGGTCAAATATATTGATATAATTATATAAACTCTATAATTCACGAAACTAAATAGATAGTTAAAATTATATAATTTGCCTCCAATAATTAATATTAATAATATAATAGGAGGGATAACCTTGGATGTAGATCAAATTATTGTAAATTCTTTGGAATATTCTAAATCGAGTTTGGGTAAAGTTGCAACTTTAGGTGCAATTATTATTGTTCCCGTCTTAATAATGTTTATTTTAATGTTTTTAGGCGCGATTTCAAATAATGGTGCCGTTTTAGTAATTACTTTATTAATAGCCATATTATTGTTAATTGTTGCTGGTATTCTTGTTCAAGGATACTTTTTTAAAGTGATAAAATCAACTGTAGCGGGCTTGGATGAGTTACCTGATTTTGATAATTGGGGTGAAATGGGGATAAATGGTTTAAAAGTATTAGTAGTAACCATTGTTTACAACCTAATATTTGGTATTATAGCAGCTATTCCAATTTTCATCATATTTTTAATAATGGGTCTTGGAGGTATTATGGGTGGTGCTATGGGATCATTTTCTAACAGCACTGCATTAGATATGGCTGCCTTGACAAGTTCTGCATTATTATTTTGGGGACTTTATTTAGGATTATTCATTATTTACTTGATAATGTTAGTAGTAACGTTATTATACGCTATATTCTTGCCATTGGGAATAGCCAACATGGCCTATAATGGAAATATTGGTGATGCTTTTGCATTATCTGCCTTGAGAGAAAAAGTAAGTGAGATTCGATGGGCGAAAGCTATTATTTGGGTACTGGCCATTAATTTTGTATATGTAGTTGCATTTATGATTTCTTATATACTAGGACTGCTACTGGTAGGAATCGTTGTAGTGCCACTATTAATATTACCATTCTTGGTAATTTTCCATGCCAGATCAATTGGTTTATTATACCTGAACGAATAATCTATTTTTTCTTTTTTTTTATTTTTTTAAGCTATAAATCAATTATTTAGTATTTCTTTGAATATACTCTAATGAAATTGATTTTATTTTAGTTAATTTTATAATATTTTGACATTAAGTTAAAATTTTTAAGTTATTTTTGTTTTCATATTTCTACATTAAGTATAAATACATCATAATAAATATGAAGATATATTCATATGAACATAAATTGATTGTTATGATTTATTTGGTGCTTTAAATGTCTGAGAAAAAGGAGTATGCTGCTAATAAAAATCTAAAAAAAGAAGAAAATCATTTAGATACAGATTCATGTGATTTTCATTGTAGTGAAAACAAAAACTCTACTACTAATGACCAAACATGTTCTATAGACGAACAAAACCATGATAATTTTTGTTCTTGTTGTAGTGGAGACCTATTGGAAGAAAAAGATCCACTTTGGAAAAGAAAACATTTTATGGTCATTGTCATATCTTCAATAACTTTTGTTTTGGGACTATATTTTGATTTTTTCACACCTTACTCCAATCTTGCACAGATATTATTCCTTTTAGTTGTGGCTATATCGGGATATAATACCATTAAATCTGGATTAAAATCTATTCTTAAGGGAAGATTCACTATCAATATTCTTATAAGCTTGGCTGCTTTAGGTGCTTTTTTTATTGGCGAAGGGGCAGAAGGAGCTTCAGTACTTTTATTGTTTTATGTGGCTGAATATTTAGAAGATTATGCTTCAGGAAGAGCCAGAAAATCTATTAAATCTCTTTTAGAATTGGCCCCGGTAAAGGCACTAGTTCGAAAAAATGGTGAAATGGTTAAAATGAACATTGAAGAGGTAAATGTTCATGATATAGTTGTAGTAAAACCTGGTGATAAGATTCCTGTAGATGGTAAAATCATTGAAGGGTTATCTCATGTTAATCAGGCAGCCATAACTGGTGAGAGCATTCCTATTTCTAAAAAAATAGGAGATGATGTGTTTGCAGGCACTATAAATGAAGAAGGCTACTTAGAAGTGGAAGTAAATAAAAAATCCACTGAAACTGTCATATCTAAAATAATTGACCTAGTTAAGGAAGCACAAAATAAAAAATCAAAAACCGAAATTTTCATTGAAAGATTTGCCAGATATTACACCCCTGCTGTTATTTTGATGGCCGTTATGGTAGTGCTGGTACCAACATTTATATTGGGCCAATCATTTGAAATCTGGTTTTACAGGGCTTTGGTATTATTAGTTGTATCCTGTCCTTGTGCACTGGCCATTTCCACACCAGTAGCTATGGTTTCAGGAATAACTGCTGCTACAAAAAAAGGTTTGTTAATTAAAGGCGGAGAATTCATGGAAGAGATGCAAAATATTGAAACGGTAGTTTTTGATAAAACAGGCACACTCACCATGGGTAAATTGGAGGTAACAGATGTTATTTCAATTAATGATTACACCTCTCAAGAAATTTTATCAATAGCCACGGCTTTAGAATCCAAATCACAACATCCGCTGGCTAGAGCAATTTTAAGTCATGCTAAAAAACAAAGTTTAATTACAAATAATAACTCTGTTAGTGGTGATAAAGCTCATAATAAATCATTTGATGTTAAAGAATTTGAATCATTAACCGGAAAAGGCCTTAAAGGAAAAATTGATAATGATACATTTTACATTGGCCAAAAATCTCTTTTCAAAGATTTAGATTTAAGTCCTGAATGGGATAAACATGTTAAACCAAAAATAATTGATCTTGAAAATCAAGGGAAAACAGCCATCATTTTAGGAACAGATAAAAAATTAATGGGTATTTTAGGTTTAATGGATAAAATAAGGGATGATTCTATTGCCACTATTCAAAAACTTAAACAAATGAATATTCACACGATGATGTTAACTGGTGATAATGAGGGAACTGCTCAATCAATATCTTCTTCTATTGGACTGGATGAATATAGATCCAATTTGCTGCCTCAAGACAAATTGGAAATTGTAGAAAAATTATTAAAAGAAGGTAAACATGTGGCCATGGTAGGTGATGGGGTTAATGATGCTCCAGCTCTGGCCAGATCCAGCATTGGTATTGCTATGGGGGTTGCAGGATCTGATGTGGCCATTGAAACAGCTGATGTTGCCTTGATGAATGATGATATTTCCCTTATCAACTATTTGATTGATTTAAGTAAAAGAACCATGTCTGTTGTTAAACAAAATGTCACAGCATCTATTATTATCAAGTCTTCCTTTGCTTTAATGACGGTATTTGGATTTGTATCATTATGGATGGCGGTGGCTATTGGTGACATGGGGCTGAGTTTGGCAGTTATCATTAATGCATTAAGAATTGGTAGTAAATAAGGTCAAATCTTATATTTTTTAATTTTATTTTTATGCTGAATTTGATGATAAGTAGGATACCATTAAGTTTATATATAACTATCGTTATATAACAATAGTTAATAGTAGAATATGATTTATAAATATTCAATTAAAAATTCAACTTTAAAATTATTCATAAGTGATTATATGTGTAAAAATATTGTAATTGTGGGTACTGGTGCTGGAGGGGCAACTGCTGCCCGGGATTTGTCCCTTACTAAAAATAATGTGCTTATGCTAGAAAAAGGCCATCATTACCAACCAGGTGAAGCTGTTAATCATATTATCAATAAAAAGGTAACATCTACTTCTCCATTACCTAAAAAAGAATCTTCTTCATCAGAAACCACATCCTCTATAATTTTATCAAATTCAACAAATATAGAAAATCAAGAAAATCAAGAAATAAACCTTCTTAAAAACGTTCATCGACTTAATATAGAGTTGATGTATCTTGAGGGAGTAGGGGGAACTACCTACGTTTCTATGGCCAATGCTTGTTATGCTTGTAGTAAGTGCTATGCTGATTCAACCACCACTCAGTTTCAGGTACACGATCTAGAATTATATAACGAGTTTTTAGAGGCCGGTAAAGAAATGAATATCAACCCCCTCCCTTATGAGTATAGAGGGCCAACAACTTCTAAAATAACCCAAGCAGCTGAAGAGCTAGGATATTACATAGAAGCCATGCCCAAATTCATCGACTTTTCCAAATGTACTAAATGTGGTGATTGTCTGGCCAATTGCCAAACTGGAGCAAAATGGGATTCTTCTAAGTTTGTAGAAGATGCCCAAAAACTTGGAGCAGAGCTATTAACTGGCTTTGAAGTAACGAAAATAATACATGACGGTGTAAGAGTCTCTGGTGTCGAGGGAATAGTTAATGGAAACAAAAAAACTATAACTGCCGATAAAGTGATACTAGCGGCCGGAGCACTAAATACGCCTTTAATTTTAAGAAATTCACAAATCACTGAAGGTGTTGGTGAAGAACTCTTCTGTGATCTTTTCATCACAATAGGTGCTTACTTGAAAGACGCTGGATTAAATAAAGAGATACCTATGGGTGTCAAATCTGAATTTGGTCCATATTTCTTATCTCCACATTACTCATCTTATCTACCTCCATTAATTGAAGAAAAATTCAAAAAACAGGGTAAAGAAATAGAAGTCACTGCCGAGGATGTAGCAGGCTTCATGATTAAGATTGCTGATGAATCCAATGGATATTTGGATGAAAACGGTGAGGTGTTTAAGGACATAACCTCAGATGATATTAAATTGTTTAATGATGGCATAAAAAAAGCCACAGAAATACTGATAAAAATTGGAGCTGACCCTTCATCACTAGTTATCAGTCCTATAAGAGGAGCACATCCTGGAGGAACAGCATCAATGGGTAAAGTGGTAGATAGTTCATTACAAACAGATATTGAAGGACTCTACATTGCAGATGCAAGTGTTATTCCAAGAGCCCCTGGAAGACCACCCATATTGACAATTGTGGGTCTGGCCAAAAAACTGGCTAAAATCATTAATAAAGAATATGAAGGGGCTATTAATAATTCACAAAAAACTAAAAATGTGTCTAAAATGATTTAAATTTGCATTTTATTATTATTTTTTTATTTTTATAAAACAGAAATATAAACTTCAACATAATTACTAAATTCAATTAATAATTCATTAGAGGCAAAATAATGCTAAAAAGATATTCTAGACAGGTTATTTTATCCAATATAGGTGAAGAAGGCCAAAAAAAATTATTAAATAGTAAAGCAGTTATTGTAGGCTGTGGAGCATTGGGTACTGTGGCTGCTAATAATCTGGCCCGTGCAGGTGTAGGCCATATCACCATAATTGATAGGGATTTTGTAGAACTCAGCAATCTCCAAAGACAGATGCTTTTTGATGAAAACGATTTGGGAGAACCTAAAGCACTGGCCGCTGCCCAAAAATTGAAATCTATTAATTCTGATATTGAAGTAGAGCCTCTGGTGGCTGATTTAAATCATACTAATATTCAGGAAATATTAAATGATGTAGATGTAGTTATAGATGCCACGGACAATATTCAAACCCGTATGCTGGTTAATGATGTATGTGTTCAAAAAAGAATACCATGGATCTATACTGGAGCTATCGGAACCTCAGGCATGATTATGAACTTAATTCCAGATGGGCCCTGTTTGAGATGTTTATATCCTAATATTCCTCAGGCTGGTTCATTACCAACTTGTGACACCCTGGGGGTTTTAAACACAGTTACATCTATTATGGGGTCAATGGAAAGCACAGAAGCTCTAAAGATACTTATGGGTGTTTACTCAAAATCTTCTGAAAAAGATAATGATGATGATGGAAAAGTTGATATTGGAGGTAAACTAATTGTTTATGATGCATGGGATAATTCCATTGACCATATTGTGGTAAAAAAAGTGGAAGAATGTATCTGTTGTGGTGAGAAAAACTTCAATTTTATGGAAGCAGAAGACAAAGAAATAATAACATCGCTTTGTGGAAGAAACGCAGTACAAATTACACCTGCCAGGGCCAAACAAATATCATTAATGGACTTGGCCAAGAATCTGGAAAAACTGGGAGAAGTAAAATCATCAGATTTCTTACTACTATTTAAAATAGAAGATTATGAAATATCTGTATTTAGGGATGCTAGGGCTATTATAAAGGGAACTAATGATGGAAACATGGCCAAATCATTATATGCTAGATATATCGGGACATAATTGTTAATTATATGTTAGATATATAGGACATAATTACCCAATTATTATTAAAAGGCATTCTCACTCTAAAATATTTGAGGTTAAAAGATGTTAAAAAAAGGAATGGATCGTGGTTCCAAGGAAATGGTAGAAGTAATTAAAAATGATTACAGAGCTTCTGCCGATATTGGCCTGAAAAGATGTATGCAGTGTGGCCTTTGCACTTCAAACTGTCCTGCTGCTAGACATAGTGAATATGATCCTCGAGAAATGGTTAAAATGGTTTTGGATGATAATCAGGAAATCTTGGATAATCCTGATATATGGAACTGCTTTTACTGTTACACCTGTCAGAGCAATTGTCCGGTTAATAACAGCCCCTGCCAAGTTAACCAGATATTAAGACAAAAAGTACTCCTTAAAGGAGGAAAATCACAGAGAATATATGAATTTTTAGCATACGGTTACAGTTACATGGATTTTGGTGTGGGATCCATACCCAGCGACTTTTTTGATGAACTGGTAAAAGATTTTGGTGAAGATTATCTACAGTTAAAATTAAATCTGGAAGATATACGGGAAGAATTAGGCCTGGATGACTATAATCTTAAAGGAGATTCCCTTAATGAAGTAAAAAATATCCTTATTGAGTCCGGGTTTAAAAAGAAGTTGGAAACTTTTAAAGATGCTGTTGAATCTAAATCTTAATTTTGTAGGGTAATATAAGATTATTTTTGGTAAAAAATTATCACCCTACTAATTTATTTATTCTAATTCATTTAAAAAAAACAATCAGTTTAACTGATTAAATAATCAAAAAAATTAAAATATTAAATTTTCGAATTACTAAAATTTTTAAAATAACTAAAAAATTGATTTTCAAAGCAATATTTAATAATGCAATATTTAATAATAATTATTAAAAAATCTTTTATTTGATTAAAGAAATTCCAATATCCAATTTAATTAATAAATGCAGGTAAGAAATCATGAAAACTATTCCTGATAAAAATATTCTCCTCTTTAAAAGTTGTTTAGTAAATGTGGAGTATCCTGGAGTTGAATCTTCTACCAAATATATATTTGATAAACTGGGAGTAGAATATTTCATTGACCCTAACCAATCATGTTGCACTGGATTGGGACATTATTACGACCTTTTTGACCAGATTTCAACTTCTGCTTTATCTGCTAGAAATTTCGCTCTGGCCAGAAACTCAAATCACGAAAATATAGTGACTTTATGTTCCACATGTTATGCTATAATGAAAAAATCAATTAACTTACTAAACTTTAATAAAAAAGCTCGAGACGAGATAAATGGTATTTTAGAGAGGGCGGGTCTTTCTCATATGAAATATAATGTGGGTGATCTTGATAGTGAAAAAAATGTCTTTCACATGGTGGAGATATTATATTCCAAGGTAAATGAAATAGCCTCCAATATTAAAAAAGATTTTTCTAATATTCGCATTGCCAGTCACCATGCTTGTCATTACTGTAAGGTTTATCCTGAAGATGCCATCACAGGGTCAAGAAATCCTATGATACTGGATGAAATTGCCGAAGCTTTTGGTGCAGAAGTTGTGGAATGGTATGACTTTAAAAAAGCTACCTGTGGGGCTGGATTCAGTCAAAGATTTGCCAATCGCGATTTATCATTATCTGCTACTGCAGATAAGCTACTGGCCCTAGAAGGTAAGGCTGATTTATTACTACATATGTGCCCCAACTGCCAGATGCAACTGGATCGATATCAGCCAGTTGTGGAAAAAGAAATTGGTCGAAAACTCAATCTGGTACATTTAAGTGTGGCTCAAATGGCTGCATTGGGAATGGGCGCGGACCCTTACAAAGTTTTGGGTATACAAACTCACAGCGTTCCAGTAGAAGGACTGCTGGAAAAAATTAAGGATATTTAATGGGAATATTATTTAGTTTTATAAAATAATTGGATTTTAAAAAAATTTAGTTGATCTGATAATTATGAATAATACAAAATCAAAAACTCTGGAACAAACTTCTGATATAATTACTAAAACCAGAGCTACTAAAAAGCAGGATTCATATTCCACTAAATCCGGTGAAAGAGTAGGTGTATTCATCTGTAGGTGTGGGGGAAATATCTCAGACACCGTAAATATTCAAGAACTTAAATCTAGTATTGATGCTAATTTTGTGGGAGAATTTGAAAACTTATGTTCTCTTAACTGCCGCCGACACATACGGGAGGAAATCATAGATCAAAATTTGGACAGGGTGGTTATTGCAGGTTGTTCTCCACTCACTCACCTTAAAACTTTTCAAAACTACGCGGATCCACTGAACCCTTACATGGTGGAAATGGTGAATATAAGGGAACAGTGTTCTTGGGTGCACTCTGATGAAGATAAAGCAACCAAAAAGGCTATCAGTCTAGTTCAAGCTGGTGTGGAAAAAGTTAAAAAGGCCAAAGCCCTGAGCAAAATTATAAGCCGCACGGAAAAAAGTGCAGCTATTTTTGGAGGAGGAATTTCAGGAATCACCGCTGCACTTTCTCTGGCCAATCAGGGAGTTAAAGTCACTATTATAGAAAAAAATCCCACTATTGGGGGTTTCATGGTTAAAATCGGTAAGGTTTTTTCTCCAGAAAAACTGGCTGAAGAATGTTCTTTGTGTATTCTTAACCCCATAATAAATGATGTAATCAACCATAAAAACATTCAAATAATGACTAAAACACGCCTTTTACGGGCCGGTCGAAGATCCAGTTACTTCAACCTTATTCTGGATAAGGATACTAGTTTTGTCCATGAGGATCGATGTATTGCTTGTGGAAAATGTGCGGATGTTTGCCCGGTGGAGGTTCCGGATGAATGGAACCAGAAGATGACCATGCGTAAAGCCATATATAAACCATTTTCCCAGGCTGTTCCGGATGTTTACACCATTGATGTGGAAAATTGTATTCAATGTGGAAAATGTGAAAAAGTCTGTAACATGAACGCAATTGATTTTAAACTTAAATCAGAAATTATTTCCCTTAAAGCAGGTAGTGTGATAATTGCCACTGGACATGAAAGTTATGATCTAACAAAAAGGCCAGAATATGGGTACGGGCGTTTTGATGATGTTATTTCTCAACTGGATTTGGCCCGTATTCTGGGGGTAAATGGACCTACTTTAGGAAAACTGCAGAAAATATCTGATGGTAAAGTTCCAGAAAGGGTGGTAATGATACAGTGTACTGGGTCACGGGATGAAAAAACCGATGGTAAACGATATTGTTCTAAAGTATGTTGTATGGTTGCACTTAAACACGCCAGTATCATAAAAGAGAAGTATCCTGATACTGAGGTGGTGATATGTTATACTGATCTTCGTACGGTTGGTATGTATGAAAATTATCTCAGATATGTGCAGGATAAAGGTATTAAATTTATCCGGGGAAGGCCAGGAGAAGTCACCAAAATTAATGATAAGCTGGTGGTAAGGGTAGAGGATACCTTACAAAGAAAACCATTAGAAATTGAAACTGATATGGTGGTCTTATCAGAAGCTATTGAACCATCAGAGGGTACTATGGAACTGGCTAAAAAATTAAATGTAGGGCTCAGCCAGGACTTATTTATCAAGGAAAAGCATTCCAAAATTAAACCTGCTAATACTGATGTAGAACGAATATTTGTATGTGGAACAGCCCAAGGCCCTAAAGATATCACAGACAGTGTTTCCCAGGCCAACGCAGCAGCTGCCAAAGTTTCTGAACAGATTAAGTGTGGTACAGAGGCAGAGCCACCGGTGGCAGTTATAGAAAATTCATTATGTAGTCACTGTGGAAAATGTATGGAGATTTGTGGATTCAAGGCAGTTTACCGAGATGAAGAATACATTTCCATTGATCCTATGGCCTGCCGTGGATGTGGAGCTTGTGCGGGTTCATGTCCTGAAGGAGCTATCGAAATAAAAGGATTAAATGACCAGGAACTCTTTGCCCAGATGGATGGATTGTTGGCTGATAAAAAAGAGGGAGAAGTTAGAATTCTTGCTTTCCTTGATAATGTTGGTTATACTGCAGCAGATACCATAGGAAATAACAGGGTAACCTATCCCGAGTCTATCCGGATTATTAAAATTCCATCCATAAATCGTTTAATGCCGGAACATATCACCTATGCATTTGACCATGGTGCTGATGGAATATTACTAGCAGAATATCCTGATGAGTGTATGTTAGAAGCACATAAAGCTAAAATTAAAGAATTATCTGATTATGTAGCTTCCAAAGGAATCGCCTCAAACAAATTAAGGTTTTATAAAGCTTATGCTCCTCACTTCAGGGGTTTGGCCAAGCAGTTCGAAAATTTCAACCAGGATATGCTGGCTGAGAAAGGAAAATAAAAATAGAATAATATTATTTTTTAAATATCTAATTTTTTATTATTTTATTTTAAATTTCTATTTAAATTACAATTTATTTTGAGATTACAATTAATTGAAGATTTTACTGTTTATTTATTCTGGTGGAAAAACTTCAAAAAATAACTCTTCAAATTCCTTAAATAATTCTTTAGAAAACTTCAAACCAACACATATGATTAAAACCCCGGTTCCTAATAAATTATCATCTTTATTGGGGTCATCCATTAATTCTTCATCAAAAACCAAATTAACCTTTGATTTTTCCTGTAAAAAATCCCATAATGTTTGTTTTTCTGGATTCACTGCTTTTGATTCGATTTTATGGCGAAGAGTTAATTGTAGAAATTGTTCCCAATCACTATACTCGCAGAACTCTATCCATACCATCCCTTTATAATCTATGCAGGAATTGCATGTTTCTATTTCCCAGTGAAAGAAGTTCTTTATTATACCTTCCATTCCTTCATCTACCAGAATAAAAAAGTCTTCATCTAATTTAACCTCTACTTGTTCATGTCCCATAAAATTCCTCCGGATAAAATTAATAATTATTTATTTAATTCTAAATTTTCTTGAATATTTAAAAGTAGTAAAAGGAGATTGAATCCTTTTTTGGTAATCATATAATCTCCACGTTCGTGTCTTTGTAATATTAAGTCACTTTCTAATAGTTTTTGTATGTGGAAAAGAAGGTTTCCTCCTCTTAAACCAGTTAATTTGGAAAGTGATGAAAAAGTTCTACTCTCAGAGGTCATGGCCTTTAATATTTGTATCCTCTGTTTGTTAGATAATGGTTCTAGAATATCTTTTACAATTAAATCTTCATTTATATCTGATAATTCATGTTTATGAGATTCCTTACTCTCATAGATTTGTAGTGAATCCATTAAATTTAATTGTTTTTCAAAGATTCCAGATACTTCACCAAAACAAGTATCACAATTTTCTAGATTTACCTTTTTACGTATTTCACCTAACTCAGCCCGGTTTTTTTCAATAATCTCCGGTGAAACATTACCTTCCTTTAAAAGAAGTGCATTTTTTTCAAGATATTCCGTGAATAGTGATTTACAAGTATCACGCATAGGGCAGGGATCAACCATTCGCTTATCCAAGCCACTTTGAATATCGCCTTTCATGTAATTGTGGACGGCATTTAAAAAATCATCTTTAAAACTTGATAACATGATATCCAGATATTCCTGATTGGATTTTTCCATTATCCGTTTAATATCATGGTGCATTGAATTTAATTTGTCTTTAATAAATACAATTTCAGGATCACTGCTTACATATTGATTATCCATATTTAATTTTAGAGTTTATTTTACTATTAAAGGTTTCTATCATGACTGATATGGTTATTTTTGTATATTAAATTATATTTAGTATATTTTAATGACGATTAAGTATATTAAGATATTTAACTATAGTTATTAAACAGGAGGAGATATCATGAGTGTAAAAAATGAAATACATGCACAGATTGTCGGAGCATTAGCCGGAGCAAAATTCCCCATTGAAACACCGGAAGAATTACTAGGGTCTTTTCCGGATGGAGCAGACACAACTTGCAAATCTGGAGATGTAGAATTAAAAGCAGGTGACGCAGGTAAAGTTTTAACTGCAGAGGACTTTCCATTTATTTCAGCAAAAAATGTGGCCGATATAATTGTTGAACGGGCTGGATTATAGCCCATTTATTATTTTTTTAGTAACAAATTTTTAATTACCATTATTGGTATTAAAGAAAAAAATTATTTTCCAATCTCATTATAAATTAAGAATATTTATTTTTATACCATAAAATAAGATCATGAGCAATACTTATTTCAGATGGTAATTCTGGTAGATTATCTAAATTAAACCATTTTGCATGGGTAATTTCATTACCATCTACTTTAATATTTCCACTCTCATAATCTGCTGTAAACCCAACCATTAATGAATGAGGAAATGGCCAGGATTGACTACTAAAATATTTTATATTTTTAACTTTTAAACCAACTTCTTCCATGGTTTCTCTTTGTACTGCTTCTTCCAGAGTTTCTCCAGCCTCTACAAAACCGGCAATAAGTCCATATCTTTTGGATGTGCTGCGACTATGGTGCGCCATCAAAATTTTACCATCTTTTATAATGGCGGTTATTACTGCTGGTGAAATCCGAGTATAACTACTAAAACCACATTTTGGACAGATTTTAGCCATTTCATTATCCATATTTTCTGTTTTAGAACCACACTTACCACAAAACTGATGATTCTTGTCCCAATTAATTATTTGTATGGCCCTTCCGGCTAAAAGGTATATATTTTTATCTATAATTTTATACAAATCTCTTAAATCATGGTAGCACATTCCTTCTGGTGCATTAGATGTTTCCACTTCAACCGCGTAACAAGAATGGCCTTTAAGAGTACCCATATAAATTTTTCTTACAGGATGGAGATCCAAGTCTTTTAAGTTATTTAAAAAAGGAATATGATTTTTTTGTTTAAAAACCAGCATATTACTGCAATTAAATATAAACCAGTAAGCATTATCATTGTTTTTATGGTTTGGCCTATTTATTGGTTTATAATATTTATAAATGCTTTTTAGTGGCATGGTAATCAATGTGATAGGATTTAATAAATAATTTATGAATTTTTTATAAGGATGATGATAATATTAATGATTGTTTAAAAAAAGATTTATTAACTTATTTTATGATTCTTTTTAACATAAAAATAACAAAAACCGTCTAAAAATAAATAGATTAGTTATCTATAACAGAATTAATTAGATGATATTATAATCTTATAAATTAGCTATTATGTAAAATTATAGAGATTAAACTACATACTTAAAAAAATAAAAAAATAGGGGTAAGTTTTCCCTATTGTCCTAGAATGGTAGTGAAGCGTATCTGCCTTTCATATAAACAAGGCTCCAACTTTTTACTATGCCTAAACTGTTTCTAGAACTGCTTGCATCTGCTTTTATCCATTTTCCACCGACGTATACTTCGGACCATACATGACCGTAACTTCTTCCACTGGTAAATCTGCTTTGTCCGTGACCGTACCTGGTTTTTATTCCTGCTGCCCTCATTAAAGCAGTTAAAAGGTGTGATTGATCAACACAGTTACCTTTTCTGGATGATAATGTGTTAACTGCTCCGTATTTGGTATTGTAGTAGAAACTGTAACTTACTTTGTCTCTGACCCAATTGAATAATTTGGTAGCTTTTGACTTAGTGGAAGTTACACCTTTAGTAAGGCTGGCTGCTAGTGATTTTATTTTGGAATTTGTAACCTGGCAGTTTTTACTTGATTCTAAGTAGGGACTTGTTGTAACTGTTGTTGTTGCTGCTGTTGCTTTTGGTGGTGTTGTAGTTAGCTTAGTCTCTTGTCTGTATTTAATTTTGTAGGTACACTTGTATTTGTAGGTGTAATAAGTTTTTTTAACCCATCTGTATTGGTACTTGAATTTCCAACTGTATTTCCACTTTGTATACTGTTTACCTCGGTACCTATAATATGTTTTATAACTTGACCTGTACCATTTTTTGTATCTTTGTCTCACACTTTTTTTATGAGCGACTTTTACTTTAGCCTTATAATAATACTTGTATGGTACATTAACAGTTACATTATAATATTTAGTAACATTTGAGGTACTGTTAGAAACTTTAGTGGTACTGGTTGTGGTGCTGTTTGCAACATTACTGGTACTGTTCTCTGTGGATTTATTTGTGACACTTGTTAAATTTTGTTTAGTATCGCTGCTGTTATTGGTATTGTCCAACGATGTTTGATTCACGCTCTCCGCGTGTATAGCATTTAAACTTAAAAAAGCTGTACATATAGTTAATACGAAAACTAATTGTAATTTTCGCGAAATTTTACCGCCTCCATATCAATGAAACATAATCTGGCCAAAATAACTGAAAAATACTTCAATTATTATTATTTGACCAAATAACGACCCCACTGATATCATGATATAATCTTTAATATCTCTTATAAACCTTACGGTTTAAAATCAATAAAAACGCCTTATTTGAGACTATTAAATTAAATAAGGCCAAATATGAGACTTTTTTAGTATGGTACACGATAAAGGACTCCATCATACTCTATTTCAATAAATTCTCTTTGGAAGAGACTTTTTTTAAGAATAAGCTAATCTTTATGTCCAAATACAATTTAAATCATGTAGTTTATAGGTACTTCTGGTGGGGGTGGGATGTTAGAGTAATTATAATAGATAATTGGCCTTTTCTAATCCATATCATATTGATTTATTCTTTTATTTTGGAAATAATTTGATTAAATCTCTTTGAAATAATTTTCTCATTATTGTGAAATAAGCTTTTTTTTGGCTAAAACACTTGAATTAAAATAATTTTGTAATTTTAATACTTATGTATCTTTCTACACCTTAATAAAGCTTATTTCATCATTTTCATTCAATTAAACTAAGAAATAATATAAAATAATAATCTTAAAGTAAGAAAACTATCATCAATAATAAAAAAAAATATATAAATTATTTTATTAATGTGTTTAATTTTTTCAGATTTTATGGTTAAAAATATGATTTAAGTCCAAGTCAATGAAACATATATGGGTTTTCAGTATTATTATGATATAAACCCGGATTGAAAAATAATAGATTAAAGAGAGTATTTAGAATAAAATAAATAATAATTTTATCCTAAGAATCCTCTTAAATTTGCTGCTCGTAATATGTTTTCACTTAAATTTTCTGTTTTATTTGTTTCCAAAGAAGTCATGATACTATCTGTTAGCTCTTTATGATTTTCATTAATTTGAATATTTTCACTTAAATTTTCTATTAAATTATTTTTTCTAATGGATTCCGGTATGAATTTAGAGGAGGGGTTAAAAAATTTAAGAGCATCCATTAAATCATCTTTAAAATTTAAATAAACGTTTTCAATGAATGATAAGTCTTCATCATCTAGGGCATTGATTCCTAAAATCTCTGGAGGCAATCCTAATGAATAAAGGGCACAGGTAAATGTTATGACTCTGGGCAATGAAATCCCTCCAATGTTACGAGCATAACCAAAAAGGCCAATATGTAACTTTCTTTTTCTTCGACTAGGAATATATTTAGCAATTTGATTAATTACAGGGGCTATTTCAAGTATTTGTCTTTGATATTCATTACTATACTTTTCAAGTATTTCCATACATCTTTCCTCGTCAATTTCTGCAGGAATAGTTTTTTTTCTTTCATTTAATATTTTAATAGCGGATATGACATCTTCTGGAGGGTTATCATATTTAAATGAAGATTGAATAGTAAACGTATGTGCATTGGGATATTCTTTTGAAATTCTCTCTACAGTTTGAGGTCTTAAATTACCTCGAAAGGGGGCTGAACCTATCCCAATTATGGGATATATTTTAACACCAATTTCTTTTTCTAATTTTACCAGTCTTTGAAGGGCTATTTTATTTAAAAGAAGTGCACTTATAAACCCATAGTTCATTGCAGGGTCTGATCTTGCTAAGAAAACTCTTTGATATTCTACCGACTTATCCTTTAAATAATCCCGAGTCATATTATGGGCATTAAGCATATTTTCCATATCTTCAAAGAGTGGAATTACATTAATTCTTTCAGGTTTAAATTCACCAATCCATTCAGCTATAGTTATATCTCCTTTTTTGAATGGTTTGGTTTGTTTACCAACAACAAAATCGCGGTAATATCTGTAAATTCTGTCAATACCGTCTGAAGAAGAGGTCATGGGTAAAATTACCTCAAATACTGGCACCTTATCTTTCCCATAAAATAGTTTAGCAGCATCAAATGAGCGAGGTATGCTTTCCAGGGTTTCCAGCAAAATCTTTGCTTCTGCTCTTTCAACTGTAGGGTTGGGAACTCTCAAGGTGATAAAATCTTCTTGACCTAAAATTCTTTCTTTAAAAAATGACCCATATTTGGTAAGTAGTTTTTTAATTACATAATTATCTACTTCTTTACCTTCACAATCCCACATTTGTTCATTGCATCCTAAATGAGAAAAAACGTAGTATGCTTCTGTTATCTCATCTTCACCACTCAGTTCAGGTTCTGTTGAAAAAAAGGGAGGATTAACATTATCTGGATGTTGAGTACTCATGCATCGTGGTATTTTCATTAATAATTCTCCTTAAATTTCAGTAATCTTTTGCACTGATAATTTATTAGAAATCCATAACCCTATTACTTTACATGAACTTTTTAATTTCTTTATTCTCTCTACAGCTACCATAACATCTTTTTTATGGGTTTCATTATCTACCGGGTGGCCTAAACAATCGTAATGTCCGCCTATAAAAATATATTGAGATCCGTGTTTATCTACAGAGATTTCTAATTTAGTTATAATATCCTTAATATCTGAATTTAATTCTCCCAATACTCCGTCCATCCCCGGTTCGGTTATCATATCAACAAAGTCAACTTCATAATGTTTTTTGATCCATTGAATTACTGGCAACTGTATTCTACCATCCATGCAGTTAAGACACACTGCAAATTTATTTTTCACAATATATCTCTCCTTTTATATCTTTTAAAATATCTTTTAAAGGCATTATATCTTTGAACCATTCTTTTCCAGTTATTTCATTGGTACATGAACAGTAAATCTGCGAGATCAGGTTTTTTAATTTTGGAGGTAATGGATCTGGCTGAAGAGTACAATTATCTTTCCAATTTATTCTATCTTCTTTCTTGGCATCTTCTGTAGCACAGTGCCAGGCGGTATCTCTATAGTACATTCTGGTGATTTCTTTACTAACCGGCAATTCATTAAATGTAAAACGGCATTCATCTAAAGTTCCCAACACATCAACTACTATTAATTGACGTTCAGGACCATAACCAAATTCTATTTTCCCATCTTCATTTTTCAGACCAATCTTTGAAAATTCATTGGAAATTATCTTATTAATCATAAGTGTACTTTCTTTTATTTCATCAAGCTCCTCATCATTTAGGTATGCTATTTTTTGAGCTTCAGCAGGTCTTAAATATCTGTCAGTAACTTCAAGTTTAGTTGAAAAATCTATAATTGTTTTTTTTAACTTCTGATTAGGAACAGGGGGATTTTTTAATCCTAAATCTTCAGGAGTTATTTCAGATTCATTCAAACGTTTGAAAACACTGCTACCTTCAGGTAAAGTGTTTCTATAAATGATTTCCAGAGGTATTAAGAAATTTTCTTTTTGATGTGAATATATGGAGTAATCATATTGATTATCATCAAACTTGGGATCAATAACTCTTAAAAGCTGGACTTTCATAACTTTGGACGGACTTTTTAATTCTGAGAGATTTTTTACTTGCCCATTTTCCATAAGACCCAGGTAATGATTTGAAAACCCTAACTCGCCCAATTTTTCAAAGAAATATGCACCTAAAAGTGCAATTGATTCACCTTTGTAATCTATGTGATCGGGCATTCCTCCCCAATCAAAAATCGAGTATCTATCTGAAAAAGTGAATAAACCTTCTCCACTAGTTTCAAAAGTTGGATTCTTTATAATTTTTAAATCTTTAACGCTTCCCATCTTTTAATTCTCCTATATACTAAATTAATTTTAAAAAAAAACCTTAAATGGGATTAAGATTTCTTTTTTTTACTTTTCTAATTAATAATGGAACTATATTGTTAATGATTAATTGTTACAATTTCATCTATATAATGTTTGTTATGTAACTATATAACTATATAGCTATATAGCAACATTAAAAGTTAAATAGTATGGAATCTATTTATTTAGGTGAGGTAGTGTTATGCCAAATCAAAAAACATTGAATGTGAGAATTCCCATTGATTTAATGGATGAATTTAAAGAAAAAGCGTATAAAAAACATAATTATGAAAAAGGAGCCATTAAAAAAGCAAGTATAGAAGCTTTAAAAGAATGGTGTGAAAGAAACTAGTATTATTAAAAAATAATTTTCTTCGTAAACTATTAATTAAATACTAATTAGTAAATAAATTACTATCTTTTGTCTTCTTCACATTTAACCACCAGTATTTTATCGGGACAAGCCTCTATGCATGCTGGAATAATTTGTGTAGAATCCATACAAAGAGTGCATTTATGGGCAGTAAGATCCTTGAGAAATATTGATTTTTCGGGACAAACATCTACACACAAATTACATCCAACACATAGTTCTTCATTAACTACGGGTAGGTTATTTTTAAGAGTGATGGCATTTACTTTGCATGCTTTTTTACAGGGTGCATCCTTGCATTGCTTACAAAAGACAGGTATTCCATCAATTTTTTTTATTCTACTGCTTCCATGTATTTCTTTACATTTTTTCAAGCATAAATTACATTTATAACATTTTAACGGGTTTTTTATTGTTATAAATGGACTCATTTTATCACCTAATTAGTTTATTCAGTTTAAATATTATTCTTTAAAAATAAGAAGTTTTTTTAGCTTTCAATTAATTAATAATTCTTTAAAAAATATGAAGCCTGAGAATTAAGGAAGGTGGTTCAAGTAATTAAATTCTCAGACTCATAAAATTGAAGGTTCTTGTGGGCTTTCCCTGGGCTCCCAGTTATTTTCTGAAAGTATCCCCATAATTTCTTCTTTTTCTTGATATGGAATTTCTTTCTCATTTCTAACATAATGATGAATGTCTTGAGGCAAGCAACCGTAGAATTTTTTGTAGATATCTACGTAATTGTTCAATTTAATCATTCTTCCCCTAGGGGTGTCATTAGGCCTAATACACAATTTTGCAGCCATTACCATAGATTCATTAAGACTTTCAGCAGAATATGCTAGATGCAATGGGGCCGGTTCACACAATACTTCTGTCCCGTTTCTTTTATCTTTAATTTTTCTTAATTCCTGGTCATTTCCTAAATATAATCTCTTGTATTTTGATGCATGGGGGCCGAGTACTGCTGGAATTCCCCAGCGGTTGGCACCTGTTGCTATGGCAAATGCTTTTTGAGACATGGCGCCCCAGGCAATTACACAAACCCCTATTCTGTTCAATATGTAATCTGCAATTTCTGTAAAATTGTTTTCCAGGGGTACTTTTGCGAAAATGTTAGCAATTTTTATGGCACTACCAATGGCATGGGCATTTGCCACACATGGCCCTAAATTAACCAGTCCTCCTCTATCAAAATTACCACTGTATTTTTCATATAATGTTTTACCTTCTTCGTCTTTTTGAAGTGAAATATCCATAGCAGCACATCCTGCTGCTAAAACTATGTAACCTCTTTTCAAAAATTCCTCTGCTATTTTATGAACTTCTATTTCACCATTAGCATAGTTAGAGCATCCAGCAAGTGCTATAACTCCGGGTATGTCACCAAATACTATAGGTGCTCCTACTTTTCGTATTTCAACATCCTGGATTGGCCCCCTTCCAGTCCGCATATAAAACTTCTCTGCATCTATTTTTCCTTGGGAAGCAATTCTTATAATATCAATCAGAGGTATGTTTTTATCACACGCTTCCATGCATTTACCACAACCCACACATTTACCGTAGAAACTAGACATGAGAGAAATATCCCCCTCTTTAGCTTCTTCAAATGCTTCTTTGATAGGTAACATAGCAGAACATGACCGGTTACATTTTCCACAAAGGTTACAATTTTCAATGAAAGGTAACATATCGTTTTCGGCGTTGGAGATGAAACTTTTGGAACTAATATTTTCCTTAACTTCAAGACATGATGTATCACAAGTCCTACAACTATTACATTCATTTGCAGCGTTATTGATGGCCACGTCATCTTGGCTTAAAGTTTTCAATGGACTTTGGAGAAAATTTTTTTCTTTTATCTTTCTTGCTAGTGCAACAGCAGTCTTTCCGACTTTTTTACTATCTCTTATTAGGGCACCGGGTATTTTTCCATCCAGTATTTCATTAACAATTTTGTAATGGGTTTCTTTAGTTTTATCAGGAAGTCCTAATGAACATTTGTCGCTGGTAGTGATTATTGGTATGTTATTTTCAGCACAGAGTTCAAAAATATCTGCCCGGATACATTGCTCGTCCAGAACCACCAAATCAGGAATTCCTGATTTTATAAACATAAGTTGCCGGGATATAGGGCCGATGATTTTTGATTTTGATGATTTCCTTCCCATTTCCAGGGCACTACAACAAAGTCCACAAATTTCTAAATCATCAGATATGTCCATTTCTTCGGCATAGTCAATAATTTCACTACTTGGAGCTATATTATGCCCTATACATAAAATAACTGGTTTATCACGGTCAGCTACTCCCATTCCAATTTCTACCATGGAAACGTCCGCTTCACCTTTACTTAAGTCATAATGATTTATTTGTGCTAACTCTGCTACTTCTAATGATAGTGTATCAATCATTCCGGCATGAAGTGCTTTTGATTCAAATTCTAAATAGTCTCCTTCCTGACCAGTATGGGTGGATGCCATTAGATTAGTTAGTTCTTTTTCTACACAAGTCATTATTCTATCTAAGTCCATGGCATTTTTAGGGGTTATTCCGGTTAATGTGGTTATAATTGGTGTTAATACCTCAATAGAATTATCATATTTTAATTCTAATTCTGGATTTTTTTCCAGCAAGTCATCCACTAAATGTCTAGCATGTGCTGAATGGGTTGAAGCACCAATGGTACTGGCCATTAGTACCATTCTGGACTGCTGTTTTTCCAAGTTTATTCCACAAGCTCCCTTTTTATTACCTGAAAGATCACACTTTCCATATGTACAGAGACAACACATATCGCATAGGGGTGCATAAAATGGCTTGAAATAAGAAAGCAATTTAAAATCATATTCTCGAATTAAAGGATAGTTTAAGCTAATTTTTTTATCCAGAATGTTATAATCTACCTTTTGTTCTAAATAGGAATCTATATCCTCAAAATCCATATTAAATCCTTTAATTGATACTACGTCTTTTTCAACTTGTTGGCTTTGAACCATATCATCACCTTTATATACTATCATTATTAATCATTATATATGAAGTTTGTCATTATTAATCATTATATTTGTGATTAATACACATCCGGCAAAGAATTAGTGGTGATATAATGTCAGCATGGAATCCTGCATTGATAAGTATAAATCCTGCAAGTGTTTGGTTGCCTGAAATGGCAGCTTTAACCATTAAACAATCAAAAAATCCTCTTTTTGTGATGGGATCTTTACTGAATAATATTCCAGAAGAGATAGCAGAAAAAAGTTTAGAAATAGCAAAAAAAAGAAATATAACCGTGGTAGCTACCGGAGGTTCTAGTTTAACCTTATCCAAATTAAATTTCAAGGCCAAAGTTATCGGGGTAGTAGAATTAATTAATAATCTAAAAAATCCTGAATGGAAAGGATTTGAGGGTAAGGGAAACTATGATCTGGTTTGTTTCATCGGGGTCCCCTATTATATAGGTTCACAAGGTTTATCTACTCTAAAAAACTTTGCACCGCATATTAAAACCTTAACTTTGTGTCGATTTATGCATCCCAATGCAGATATGTCATATCCCAACATGGCCTATGAAGAATGGTTGGTTTGGCTAACAAAATTAATTGACAATTTAGAATAATACTTCATTATGAAGTATATTTTTAATTTTTTTTTTAATTAATTCAAAATAATATATTTTTTTTTTAATTTTTTAATATTGAAATAGTTAGATTGCTCATTATTATGATATAAATCATGATTTATTAGAAATAAAAATCTAACTTTTTATTGTCTTTTTTTTAAAAGTAATTAATTTCTAAATAATCTATATTCCATTAATTCATTTTATCCAAAAAAACTAATTATTTTAATTTTTAAATAATGTTATAATTTACTTTAATTGATGTTATACAAAAAAAACTCTTTAAATATTAATTGAATTAAATATTTAGAATAAAAAAATAAAGCAGATTAATTTAAACAAATATTAGATATCTGTTAATTATCTACATTGTTTAGTTAAACATTATTTTGTTTAGAATCGGATAAATTTAGTAATTATATGAAAATTTAATAATAAAAAAATATTTTTATAGGTATTTTAGGGGAAAATTAAATTACATAATATCGTTAAAATAATTAATGGGAATGAAAATGTTTGAGAATGATTTGACTATTTTGCAAATGAATGATAGCCACGCTTATTTGGATATTCATCAAGAATTATTCTGGGAAGGTGATCATGCTAAATATGAGTTAGCAGGTGGTTATGCTAGAATTGCTACCATATTCAATCAAATTCGAGAGGAAAACCCCAAAACTTTAGTTTTTGATTGTGGAGACACTATTCACGGTACTTATGCAGCAGTAAAAACCAAAGGTGAAGCACTAATCCCTATTTTGAACTATTTGAACTTTGACGCCATGACTGCGCACTGGGAATTTGCATATGGCCCTGAACATTTTAAAAAACTAACAAAGAAATTGAATTATCCCATGTTAGCTATTAACTGCTATCATGAGTCAAATAATGAGCTTTTTTTTAAACCATGGATTATTAAAGAGATTGGGGAGCTTAAGATAGGTATAATAGGCATAGCGGCTACTATAGTCGACAAAGTTATGCCTGCATCCTTTAGTAAAGGAATTTACTTTACATTAGGTAACGAAGAATTACCATATTATATTAATAAACTGCGAAATGAAGAAAAAGTTGATTTAATTGTAGTTGTCTCACATTTGGGTTTTCCTCAGGAAATGAAGTTAGCCCATGAAGTTGAAGGTATAGATGTATTGTTAAGTGCACATACGCATAACCGACTTTATAAACCGGTACTTGTTAATAATACCATCTTAATTCAATCAGGATGTCATGGTTCTTTTGTTGGAATGTTAAATCTTAATATAAGCAGAGGAAAGGTTGTTAATTTCCAACACAAACTTATCACAGTATCTGAAGATATTAAACCGGATCCTGTCGTTGAAAACATGGTAAATCTCATTTTAAAACCATATAAAGATGAATTAAATCAATTCGTAGGTTATACAGATACAGGACTTAATCGTAATACTGTACTGGAATCTACCATGGATAATTTTCTTTTAAAAAGTCTTTTATCCGAGACAGATGCTCAAATAGCATTTTCTAATGGTTGGAGATATGGTGCACCTGTTCCCCCAGGAAAAATTACTTTAAATGATCTTCATAATATTATTCCAACCAATCCTCCGGTTTCAACTGTGGAATTAACGGGTAAAGAAATTTGGATGATGATGGAAGAGAATTTGGAACATTTATTCGCAAGAGATCCTTATAATCAGATGGGAGGTTATTTAAAAAGGTGTATGGGTTTAAATTTGTATTTCAAAGTGGAAAATCCCCATGGCCAACGTATACAAGAACTATATATAGCTGGAAAAAAACTATACATGGATCAAACTTATAGGGCAGCTTATGTTACCAGTCAGGGTGTTCCTCCGATTTATGGTAAAAAAAGAGATCAACTAGATGTTCATGCAGTAGAAACGTTGTTAAATTACCTATCCCGAAATCAACCCTTAAATGCTGAGCTTCAAGGTACAGTAATAACAATTTAAAAGGATAGTCATACAGATATATTATTTAACATTTTTTTCTTTATAAATTTAGGTTAATCCCATAATTCCGATTAATTTCTTAATTTAATCAAATAACGAAATTCAAATAGAGTGTAACAATGAAACCATTCCAATATGAGATATGAAGAAGCTGCTGCCGTTCATTTTGGGGGGCTTGATGCACTGCATTTTATTAGAAAAGGAAATATCCAGAGCGGACAAATAGGTTCTGATTAATGGAGCTTCGGGTAGTATTGGTACTTTTGCAGTACAGATTGCCAAATAATTGGGAACATAAGTCACTGGAGTGTTTAGCACCAGTAATTTGAACATGGTACGTTTTATTGGTTCAGAACATGTCATTGGCTACACTGAAGAAGATTTTACCAAGAAAAACCAGTCATATGCTGTTATTTTCGATATGGTGGGCAAGAATCGTTTTCCAATAGTTTAAGATCACTGAAGCAAAATGGAATATATATTTTTCTAACCCTGGGCTTTTGCAGATGATTAGGGGGCCATTGTGTTCACAAGAAGCAGCAAGAAAGTGATAATAGGGGCAGCAAGCCCCATGATTGAAGATTTAATATTCTTCAAAGAGCTAATTGAAGAGGGAAAGATAAAAACGGTAATAGACAGATGCTATCAATTGGAACAGATTTCTGAAGCTCATATATATGTTGAAAAAGGACACATGAAGGTGAATGTAGTCATAACAATTACATAATATGATAGAAATGAAAAAGAAGTAAATGAGGTAAAGATCGTTGGTGATAAATATGAAAAAATCTATTGGTGCAAAAACAATTGTATATCCAACTCCAGTATTCATAATTGGAACTTATAATAAAGATGGAAAACCAAATGCTATGAATGCAGCATGGGGAGGAATATCATGCTCTAGTCCACCGTGTGTTTCAATTTCTCTAAGAGAAGCAACTTATACTCACGGAAATATTATAAATAAAAAAGCTTTTACCGTAAATATTCCCTCTGAAGATTATATTAATGAAGCAGATTATTTTGGAATTGCATCTGGAAGAAATGAAGATAAATTTGAGGTCACAGGATTAACACCTGTAAAAAGTGAAAAAGTTGATGCTCCTTATATTGAAGAATTTCCATTTGTTTTAGAATGTAAATTATTTAATATAACTGAATTAGGATTACACACGCATTTCACAGGTGAAATAATGGATGTAAAAGTTGATGAAAATCTAATGAAAAATGGAAACCCAGATATAGAACAAATTAAGCCATTTTTGTATGATCCTTCATCTAGAGATTATTATGGAATTGGGAAGCGTCTTGGAAAAGCTTTTTCGGAAGGTAAAAATTTAATAAGTAAATAACATTATTTGGAACTCTTTTCGCAAGTATAAATTTAAATAGAATTAGTTTGCCATCTTGTTCAAGTTTGATTTATTCCAAGGCTAAACATGTTTTAATTTAATTTCATAATATCTTTGGATAGGCTGAGATTTTTTGAGGGCTAATAATTTTTAGAAAAATTAATTATCTAATATATACCAATTATCATTATAAAAAAATGGGGTTTATTCTTTGGATTCTAAAAAAACTGTTAAATCATTTTTAAATGTTAAAACGAGTATTCCTTTCAGTGATAAAGTGGAAGATCCGTCTGTTATTGATTCTGCTGATCGTATAAAAATAGTATTCAGTGAAAATTTAGATATGGGTACTATTAAAGACGGAATAAAACTTTATAGAGTTAAATCTGATGGGAAAGAACAAGAAGTAGATATTAAAATAGACTTTAACGACAATTCAACATCTGTTCTTTATATAAATAAATCAGAGGCTATTTCTGAAGGTGAAGAATATAAACTTTTCATCACGGGTGATGTTAAATCTGTTAATGGGGTATCTTTAAAAGAAGAATTTGTCAATTATTTTGCCTTGGATTATTCATTTAATCTGGATTCAGAAGGTATTTCTGATTTAGATAATCAAAGAAAATTAATAGTCTGTATCAGTGATCTCCATTTAGGGGCCAATGATGCTTATGCTGAACTTACCAGTAACCGTGATGCTCTGGTTAATTTTTTAGAGCATATAATGATTTCTCCCAATGTAAAAGAACTGGTCATAGCCGGTGATTTGATTGATGAATGGTTCATCCCCATGCACATAGACACATTTAATGGAAAAACACAGTTAGACTTTACAAAAGCAGTAGCATCTAACAATAAACCAGTATTTGATGCATTTAACAACATAATAAAAGACGGCCAAGTAAAGGTTACCTACGTTCCGGGAAATCATGATATATTAATAAATTCTGAGGATATTCAAAGTATAATGCCTGGAATATCTGAAACCCGTGACGTGAGAGGTTTGGGAGCATATACTCCTTCAGATTTCCCAGAACTTATAATTGAACACGGACATAGATATAATTTTTATTGTGCCCCGGACTATTCCAACCAGTCTGTAACCCAAACAGACACTATACTACCTCCGGGATATTTCTTTACCAGAATGGCCACCAGTTCAGTTGTACAAGGCCACCCTAAACTTGATATTAATTTCCCATCAGTTCAAAAAAATGATCTGGGAGAGGATCAATTTAATTATTTCCTTTATTGGAATGTCTGGAAAGGCCTCATCAGTGATTTACCGGTAGAAGAAGGACTTGATAAAAAGGCCATAAATACGAATATCGATGGATTCAGTGAATATTATGCCATAGCTGATGTTTTGCCTTATCAAAACTCAGATAATTATATTGATGTTAATTTGTATAAGGGGATTATTGAAACCTGGGAGGACCGGCAAGATAAAAATTTAGTCCCAGTTAAAATTCCAACTGGTGAAGCTGTCCTGAAGGGAGCTTTTGCCAGCCATCTTGATGATCAATCAGGTGTCCAATTCTTTAACAATCCTGAATCTGATAAGAGAATTGTTATTTTTGGACATTCTCATGAGGCACGAGTCATAACATCTTTCAATGAAAAACAAGAAAAACAAGCCTATGTAAATTCAGGTACATGGATAGATAAAAATAAATGTACAATGACCTTTGTGGTCGTTATACCTCCAAAAAGTGAAGATTCAGCTCCAACCTATGCAAATCTTTATCAATATTCTTCAAGTGGGGATATTAAAAAATTAGAGTCACAAGCACTCACCAATATTAAATAATTTTTTTATTTTTTTGGAATATATTTTAATGAACAAATAATATTTAGTATCATTATTATTCAATATCCCATCCTTCATTTAAAAAAATTTAATTGTATCATAAGAATTAATATCTGGAGAAATTTTATTGGATAATAATTTTAATCCTTCTGAAATGGACTGGACTGCGATTATAATTGTGTCATTATCTTCATTTATTATTGCACTTGATTCTACATTTATGAATGTAGCTATTGGCAATCTGGTGGCAGACTTGAACACCACCATACCAGCCATCCAAATAATTATTAGTGTTTATGCCCTGACTATGGCTTCTTTAATGCTTCTGGGAGGTAAGATGCAGGATTTAGTGGGCAGAAAAGATACATATACAATTGGTGCTGTTATTTTTGGATTTGGAACTGCTATTGCTGCTTTGAGTGTTAACTCAACCATGTTATTATTTGGGTGGTCCATCTTGGAAGGTATTGGGGCAGCTCTCATGACACCTGCTACGGCTTCAATTATCGTGGGCACCTATAGTGGAAAGAATCGTGAATTTTCACTGGGAATAAGGACATCCGTAGCTACTTTAGGTGCGGGTGTTGGCCCACTTATAGGGGGCTTTTTAACTACATTTTTTAGTTGGAGATGGGGATTTGGACTTGAACTGATTATTATAATAATTATTCTTTTATTATCACGAAAACTGAAATACTTCCCTCCATCAATGAAATTTTCAGAATTAGACAAAATCGGAGTTCTATTATCTTCATTAGGAATTTTAATATTCGTAATTGGAATTTTGAGTATAAATTCTATTGAAAACTTGGAAGTACTTGTATTTATAACTGGAATTGGAATATTGCTATTAATATTATTCTATTTCAGAGAAAAAAGAGTTATAAATAAAGATAAAAAGCCTCTTACGGATATCAGATTGTTTAAAAATAGAAACTTTGCCCTAGGTACGCTTTCTAGATTGGTACTAAATCTGGCTCTTGCAGGGGCGGTTTTCATCTTACCTATTTTTTTCCAGCAGGAGACTGGTGCAGACGCATTCAAACTGGCCTTGTTATTTTACCATTAACTATTGGAGTTTTAATCTTTTCTATTGCATCATCAAAAATATCAAATCGAATTGCACCCCACCATCTCATTTCCATTGGATTTTTAATAGCATTATTATCCAGTTATTATCTCAGTTCTCAATTCGACTTAAATACCCATGTATATAACATTATTCCGGGAACATTATTTCTGGGTATGGGGTTGGGCTTAGCACTACCATTAACGGCTAATGTAATATTATCTTCTGTAAGTTCCGATAAGCAAGCTGATGCCACAGGTATCATGTCCACAAGTTCCAATCTTGGGTCAGCCACGGGAACCGCGCTTATTGGAATTATACTCTTATTGGGAACAATGAATGGATTATATTCAGCTTATGATGAGGTTTATCCAGGCCAATTTACTAAAAGTGAAATCAATGAAAAATTGGATATATTTCACGAAAAAAAGAATACAACAACCTATGAAATCCTAGAAGGGAACAAAAACACACCATTATATACAATTATTAATAAAACTGTCCGGAATGCAATGAAAACTGCATTTGTTTTTGTATCTATTATATTCTTAATAAGCTTCATAATTTCACTCTTTATAAAACCACTGAAACTACAGTGACAATCAGTAGTTACTAATATGCAAAACAATTTTCCAGGATTTATCTAATAATGGCCATAGTAAATGACCAGGGAACAATTACTCGAAGCTTTTGGAAGTTCATCCTCTAAAAATCTGGCCTGAAAAGGCAAAAACATGGGGATTAAAGCGGTTCACCTACGGAATATTGATTTATATAAGGCCTTTATTTATCATACTCTACTGTTATTTTGATTATAAACGAAGCTGGGCGGTATATATGCTAATATTTCTTACTTTTAACCTGGTTTTAAACGAGCAGAAAAAAATAAATTACAATGAAATTATTTTTAATGATTAAATTAATGATCAAAAAAATATTTTTACCAGTAAATCCTATTAAATACAGTGATTAAATTGAATGAAGAATCAAACAATGATAATAAAAAATTTTGTAATTTAAAAGGATTTTTAAAAGAAAAAAATCCTAAAAAGATTGAGTTTATTATAGCAATAATAGCGAATATCATTTTCTTATATATTGTCAATAACTTGATGGCCTGGAATATATCTTTTATTGCGGATTCTTTAAGTGATATTTTGTGGATTTTGAATATATCAATAATAGCAAATATCCTGGCTAATATCATTTATTTAATATATTATTCAGAATGGTTAAGGGCCGTATCACAGATTATTTTAAATATTCTGGGCTTTTGGGTAGCTTATAGTTTATATGTAGTATACCCATTTAATTTCAGTAATCTATTATATGACTATGCAGTAGTATTTGCATTAATAGTTGCTATGATTGCATTGGTTATAGCAAGTGTTGTGGAAGTAGTACGTTTAGTTCTAAAATTTGTAAATGTTGAAAAATAAGAGAAACTATAGCTAATCCTACAAAATTAAAAAATTGTTTAAAACATTTATAGAAAAAAAGATTACTGATAATTTTTATGTGTTAGAGAATGGTTTAAGATAATTAAACCATTATTAACCCTGGGTTATCTCCAGTGATACATTTTCCGCCTTTTGAACTAACTATAAATGTATTTTCAATTCCTACCATGCCCACGCCTTTAATTCCATTCTTGGGCTCGACTGCCAGCACCATACCTTTCTGTATTGGTTCGTCAAATCTTTCAGCAAGTACTGGAAATTCATCTACTTGCAGACCTATTCCATGTCCTAAAAACTTCACCTTTCGAGAACCATAACCCATAAAATTCTCTAGAAAATCCTTATTTAGACTGCCCATAATTCTTCTATAAATTTCTGAGGGTATGGCTCCTGGTTTAAGCATATTAGCAATATTATTTTGAATTTCCACACACTTATTGTGGGTTTCCCTAACATATTCTGGTAATAAATCACCAAACATATAAGTTGTGGTTTTATCGGTATGATATCCATCCACTCCGGACCCAATATCTATATATACCAAATCACCTTTTTTTAATTTCTTATCACGGCTTCCTATTAATGGTACTGCTGGATTAAGTCCATAATTTCCACTGGCTCCATCAAAATAAGAGGGATATATGGAACTTTCACCAAAACACACATGGCCCAAAACCATTTCAGTATCAAACATTCCAAAACGGACCACTCCCTGATGACCTTCATTTAACATGATGGAAAAAAGTTCTGTGGCTAACTCAGCCTCACTCATACCTTCAATAAGTATCTGGGGAACCATATTTTCCAAAACATTTTCATGAATTTTCCCAGATTTTTTCATTAAGGAGATTTCATATTTGCTTTTAATGGATCTAACTGTAGCAATATCACGATCAATGGATTCAAAATTTTTAAAGGGGAAATGCTTTTGAAATCTTTGGTATAATGCCAATGGAACCATTTCAGTTTCTAGGTAAACTGTTTCAGGTAGATTATCTATGGCTGCATCACGAAAACTTTTCATAGGTTTAATATTATCAAATAATGATTCATCCTGAGCTCTTTGATAACTCCTGCGTACCCAGAATGTCGAGTCATCATCCCTGGGGATAATTAGCACACCATCCTGCATGGTGCCAGTGAAATAATACTGGTTTATTTTGCTGAATATGGCTGCCATTTCCCACTCTGGTTTAGATAGATTCATACGATTTTTAAATTGTTTTAATCTGTTTTTTAGCTCAGAAGAAGGTACTTTATTTATTAATAGTTCTTTAGACATTTTTAATCTCCTGAAAAATGTTAAAATAATTATTCTTTGAAAAATTTTTATAATTTTCTTTAAAAGACTCTAAAAAAATAACAAATGAGTTAATAATAATTCAAATAAAATATTTTACTTTTCTCTTTCAGGGAATTTAATATTAAATGTGGCCCCGGGACTTTTTATTATCTCCAATTCCCCATCCAGCTGTTGGGTCAGGTTTGTAATAAGTTGCATTCCCAGACTATCACTTTTTTCAATATCAAAATCTTCAGGTATTCCCACACCATCATCTTTAACAGTTAAAAAGAATTCATTACCTTTTTTATAGAATTTAATTATCAAAGTCCCTGTTTTATTTTCGGGGAAGGCATATTTAAGGGTATTAGTAACTACTTCATTAATTATAAGGCCCAATGGGATCATGCTGTCAATATGGAGTTTAACATTCTCCACGTCTATTTCCATTTTGACCTTATCGGGATTGGTAACATATGTACCAAAAAGGTCCTTGGCAAGGGATGTTATATAATCTCCCAGCTCAACATTTTGTAAATCACCGGTACGATAAAGACGTTCGTGGATAAGTGCCATGGATTGGGCCCGATTTTCACTTTCCTTAAAATATGCTTTGGCTTCTTCATCCTTTATATAATAAGATTGCATATTAAGTAGGCTTGCGATAATCATGAGATTATTTTTCACCCTATGATGTATCTCCTTTATCAACATCTCCTTATCTTTCATAAGCTGATTTACTTGGAGAGATAAACTTCGAGTTTGTATTAAAACACTTACTCTAGCCATTAGAACAGATTTAGTAATTGGAATGGAAATAACTTCGTCAAAAATTTCCCAAATATTCTGTTTTACCTGCTTAACTTCATTAATATGGGTTACTAAAAGATATGGGAGAAATATAGGAGTTTCTTTTTCTTTTCTTGATTTTAGTTTTTCAAGATTTTGAGCCCAGGAAGATAAATCAGTAATTAGAAGACTGAAATCATCATCAAGCTCACTTAAATCATTTTTATCCAGGTTTTTAATCTCATATCCATTACTAAAAAGATCAGCGATCATTTCACCGTTTTTATGGTTCCCCATTAAAATCAGAATCTTCTCCATTTTATCTCCCTATCTAGAAATCAATTTAAACTAATTTTTTTTTTATTCATCTATCATATTCTTTATAATAATCAAGAGTTCTTTAATAGCCAGAGGTTTTGTCATGACTCCTTTAGCTCCAGATAACATACCTTGTTTTTCCACAGTTTTTTGTTGATGAGGACTTAGAACCAGAAATGGTATTTTTTTAACCCTTAAAAGTTCACAAGAATCCCAGATAGTTTTATTAAATCCAGATATATCTAATATGGCAATATCTATTTTTTCTGTACTTGATGTGAACTCTTCCAGTTCATGTGGATTTAAAGCACCCATTACTTCATATCCCTCTTCTTTTAAAATTTTTGTTAGAATTTCAAGATTTTTAGGATTACGATTTAAAGCCAGAATAATTGGTTTAGAACTCATATTATTCCTCTTTTTTCTTTTCCACATTTTCAATTGATCCAGTCATAATGCCTTTAATATGGGTAAGTGGTGGGCCTACTTTGATTCCATATTTAGTGATATTGAGTTCTCTAAGTGTTTTTTCAAAGTCACTTAAACGTTTTTTAAGAACTCCAACCAGCTTTCGCATTTCCCCATTTTTTTCAAAGTAACGCAGAAACAATATATTATCTGCCAGATAACTGATCCCTAATTCGGTTACTTTAAGATCACCGGTTATGTTTTCAAGTTCATTTATCAAAATAACTGTTACCCCTTTTCGAACCAAATATTTGGTCATGGCATGTAAATTACTTACAGGGTCTTCTCCTCGCAAAGATAGACTATAACCTGATGTACTATCTATCATCACAATTTTGGAATCATTATTCTCCACTTCTTTTCTTACAAGTTGGGCAAATTCCTCGGGTGAATAACGTAAAGGTTCAATGGGAACCACAAAAAGCTTACCTGCACTTATCATACTTTTAACTGGTATATTAATGGACTCGCATCGATTTGTAAGACTGTCAATTCCTTCTTCAAAGGTATAAACCACAGAACGTTCACCACGTCCAGCTGCTTCTTTCATAAACTGAATTCCGATAGTGGTTTTCCCAGTACCGCTGGGACCACTAATTATATTAGATGTTCCTCTCTCAATACCTCCGTGGAGAAGCTCATCCAATTCAGGAATGCCGGAAGAAATGGTGGTTTGTTCAAATGACTCCTGCTGAGCAATGGGCCGTAATCGAGGATATATTTTGATACCTTTTTTAGTTATTCGCATAGAATGGTGCCCAAATCGGAATCCAGATCCTCTAAATTTATTAACACTTATACTTCGCCCTGCGGAGAAAAAATCAAGGTTTATTATACCATCACACATAAACTGTAGATCATCATCAGGTTCCTGGTCACTAAATTCGGAGGTGAATAGTACAGTTGCTCCGTTATCAACTAAAAAGTGAAGAAAAGATAGTGATTGTTTTCTAAACTGGAATTTATCAGTAGAAAGATACCTTAACTGAGTAATTGGATCCAAAAATACTCTTGTAGGTTTTAAAGATTTTATTTTTTCAATAATTTTATTGGTGGTAGATTCACGTTCTACTTCTGCTGGTGCAAATATGTCGTATGCTTCAGCATTGGCAAAAAATTCTTCATCAGGACTTAAATCAAGAAAATGAATATTATCTGTATTAAATCCCATACTATGAGCATTTTTTTGCACTTGTTTGGTGGGTTCACCCATATTGATAAAAAGAACATTTTCACCATTTTTCACGCCTTCAGTGAGAAAATGCATTCCTAAAGCAGTTTTACCTGTACCTGGCGAACCTCTAATTAGATATGATCTCCGGGGAACAAATCCTCCAATTAAAATCTCATCAAAGCCTTCTATGCCACTAGATAATTTTTCACTACTTGTCATGATTTTCGCCCGATTCAATAAATAATCTAAATAATTCTATGATTATTATTTGTTTATTAAACTAAATATAATTATAGGAGAAATCATCATTTCAAAAAAAAAGATATCTATTTTACTTATTTAAGAGATTAAATGAGAAATAAAAATAATTTATAGAAGATTAATTATTAATTAAATTGTAATAATATGCTAAATTAACAATTATTTTTAAAAAAAAAGAATATAAAATTAGAATTAGTTGATTTTAACAAGTATCTTGTCAATATGGCGTCCGTCCATATCCATTATCTCAAATTCTAAATTTTCCCAGACAAATTTTTCACCAGCTACTGGTACTTTGCCGGCGTAACTCATTATAAAACCACCAATGGTATTATAATTTCCATTTTCTTCATCCGGGAGTGTAATAATATTCAAAGTTTCTTTAAATTCCTCAGCAGATAAATAACCATCAACTAACCAGGATCCATCATCACGCTGCACGGCCCGTGGAACATCTGGTTCATCTATGGCTGGAATTTCACCCACCAAAGATTCTAATATGTCATTAAGAGTTATTAAACCTTCAATACTCCCATACTCATCTACCACCATGGCCATATGGACGTAGTTTTTATTTGCCTTGAAAAGATTCAAGATATCAAGTATTGGTAGACTTTCGGGTATAATAAGAGGTTCCTTTAAATTGGATTCAAGGTTTACTTTTTCTCCTTTGAAAATTGATCCAAGAATATCTTTGGTTTGAACTACACCTAAAAAGTTGTTCAAACCATCTTTACCTACTGGAAATATAGATCGTTCACTATCAATAATTTGTTTTTTAACTTCATCTGAAGGATCATCTAAATCTAACCAAATAATTTCAGTTTTGGGGGTCATTAAAGAACCCACTTTTTGCTGGTCTAACCTGAAAACACGTTTAATAATGTCTTCCTCTTCTTTTTCCACGGTTCCATCTTCGAGACCTTCTTCAATGAGAAGTTTGATTTCATCCTCTGTAACTTTACTATCACTGCTCTTTTTTGAACCAATAAGGCGTAGTATTGAATCGGTGGAAAAACTTAAAAGAGAAATTATAGGACTGGTTATACGGGATAATATTTGCATAGGCCGAGCTATTTTAACTGAAATTTTTTCGGGGTTGTTTAAACCTATTCTCTTTGGAACCAGTTCACCAATTATCAAGGAAAAGAAGGTTATTATTATAACTACTATTATTATACTCAAACTTTCACTGTAAGGTGCTAGGGCGGGAAAATTATTTAAATAATTGGTAAGGTGAATTGAAATAGTAGCGCCACCATAAGCACCTGCTAGTATTCCTATAAGTGTTATCCCAATTTGTACTGCTGAAAGAAACTGATTTGGAGATTTTGCTAATTTTAAAGCTGTTACTGCTCCTTTATGCCCACTTTGTGCCATTTTTTGCAGTTTGATTTTACGAGAAGATATTAATGCTATTTCTGACATGGCAAGTAAACCATTTAATAAAATAAGTATTATGATTGCTAAAATTTCTAAATATATATTACTCATTAGTTATCCCTATTTTTTATTTTAATTAAATATTTTATTTTAACGCATCTTGGTTGTTTTAATAATATAGGTTTTTAATCTATTTATTATTTGGTATATTAAACTATAATTCTAGAATTATTCTGGAAGCTAGTTAAAATTATTATTAAATAGTTTAGTTACTTTAATTTATTATTTGAAGTTTTGTATCACTCGGATGATTGCTAAACAATTTTTTATTTTCATTATTTTATTATATCTTTAATTTTTTATCAGACTTTCCAGTTAATACCTACAATCAGTATTTTTTTAGCTTTGATTATTATGGACTTTGCCTAGAATATCTACACAAAGTATATAAGTCATGCACACAAATATTTGTAATTAGTGATAAAGAACCTTAAATAATCTGATTGATGAATTTAAGATACTAAATTGATAATAATTATTTACTGTTTTTGAATTTTAGATAATTTTTTATGGATCAAAATAATGCTTTAAATACATTATAGATTCAAATAATGCTCTATTTTTTAAGAATTTTAAAATTATGCCGGAATACAAATTAAATATTTAAAGATAGCAGTCAAATATAATTAAAACCAATTATTATTAAATTAAAATCCTAAGATATTTTAATACATTTTAGATTTTATGGTCTGGTACTATGTAAGTATAAATCAGGTATATCATATGAAATGTAAAATCAATGATAATCCCATAAATCTAAAATTTTTAAAGGAATTAAAATATTTTTATCAAATAAATTAGTTAAGGATTATAAATTAAAATATAGAATATATGGGTTAGTTTAAGTGGATATAAATTAAAATATAGATTATAATGAATTATATCAGTTAAATAATAATTTAATCATATAAAATAATCAAGATATTAAGTCTTTAAATTAATCATAAAATAAATACAATTAAAAGATTTAATCTTATCTCAGCATAACTGTGCTGATTAAAGGAAAAAATAAGGAGATAATATACAATGACAGTCGAAGTAATAGCCATTGGAGGCTACGAAGAAGTGGGCAAAAACATGACCGCAATAAAGGTGGGAGAAGATGTCATCATATTTGACATGGGAATACACCTTGATAGGCTCCATATTCATGAAGATACTAATATAGAAAAAATGCACAGTCTGGACCTTATAGAAAGGGGAGTCATTCCTGATGACACTCTTATGAAAGAGGTTAATGGGAAGGTAAAAGCCATAGTCTTTACCCACGGGCACCTGGATCACATTGGTGCTGTGGCAAAACTGGCTCACCGCTATGAAGCCCCTATAATTGCAACACCTTATACAATGGCTCTTATAGAAAAAACCATTAAATCAGAACGTAAATTTAAGTTTAACAACACTTTACAAATATTGAATTCTGGTGAAAAATTAAAAATCACTCCAGGTATAACTCTGGAGTTTGTACGAACAACTCACAGTATACCTCAAACAGTGACTCCGGTCCTTCATACTGCTGATGGGATTATTCTTTATTCCTGTGATTTTAAATTTGATAATCACCAGAAACTTTCCCCACCACCGGATTATCAGAGATTCCGTGAATTGGGTAAAAAAGGTGTACTTGCTGCGATTATCGATGCTACTAGGGCTGCTGAAGAAGATCAGGCCAAGACTTATTCTGAAAAGATTGCCCGTATAGTGCTCAAAGATATATTGGAACAACCTTTAAAGGATGACGATGGAATTATTATCACTACCTTTGCTTCCCACCTTGAAAGGATACAAGCAATATGTGATATAGTTGACACAAGTAACCGTAAACTCTTACTCTTAGGTAGATCAATGGAACGGTACTGCTCTATGGCTGAAGCCATGGGTATATTAAAACTACCTTCTTCTGCTAGTATTTATGGTAGTGCTAAGTCCATTAACAGGGCCCTTGCTCGTGCTGATGAAGAGCGGTCCAAATATGTTTTGGTAACAACAGGTCATCAGGGAGAACCAGATGCATTACTTCCAAGAATAGCCAATAATAAAACCCATTTCCAAGTCAAATTTGGAGATAATGTTATTATATCTGCCCCAATTATACCTAACCCTCTTAACAAGGCCAACCGAAGCCTTATGGAACAAAGATTAAAAGCAAGCGGGGCCAGAATATTTTCTAATGCCCACGTTTCAGGACATGCTGGTCTTGAAGACCACAGGGACTTTATTCGGATGTTAAAACCCGAAAACCTGATACCTACCCATGGAAATCTTGAGATGCTAACTGCTTATGCTGAACTCGCCGAAGAAGAAGGTTACCGTATGGGTAACAATATCCATATATTACGTAATGGTCAGGCCCAAGTTTTCAATGCAGAGCCGGAAGTTATTAAAAAAGCCCCTAATGCATTAGAATCAATTCAATAAAAACTATATTAATTTATAAGAGTTTATTTTTTTAACTCTTAATTTACTTATTTTTAGAAAATACTTAAACTTGGACTTTTTTTAAAGAATAAATTTTTTTCAATAAAATATTTATTATATTTCTTTTCACAAATATGATAATATGAATTAAACGTGTTTGGGGAGAGAAATTTATGAATAAGTTGTTAATTGTATTGGTGTTTTTCTTGATTATTGGCTCAGTTTTTGTTTCAGGATGTACCAGTATGGGTGAGGGAGATTCTGAAGATTCAAGCTCCGGTGATGATAATTCTGGTTCTGAAGATTCTAATCAAGATTCCGATTCTAAAGGATATAATTCTGGTATAACCAATTTCAAATCTTAATTCTAAGAGTTTCAAGTAAAATAAGTTTAAAAGCAACCTTTAATCTGTGATATACAAACACCCTATAATTATTATAATTCTTTTTTTAAGGTATAATCATAATATTTATTTAAATTTTTTAATGCTATTAATAAAAAAATCACTTATTTAAATAAAAAAAATTAAAAATAATATTTTAAAGATTTTTTAGCATTGCTGGCCGGTATCTATACCAGTAGTATTTTCTAGTGGTTAAACCAGATTTTTTATAACTAACAGTTGTTCCTGGACCTAATTCACTATCACTATACTCGCTGATTTTCATTCTAGTTTTAGAGATTTTTTGTAATGTTGCAATTTCATGCCAGCTTACAACATACTTGCCGCCTTGTTTAACATAAAATGTTTTGTAAACTTTTCGCCGGTAGGTGTTACTGTAGGCATAAGTCTTCCACGTAAATTTCATTGGGCCACTTTGGCCACTGTAGAAGTATTTGGTTCCTTGATCTACTTTATATTGGTAGACTTTAGCAGCGGATACTGGTTCAGCTAGTTGAATGGTGGCACATAACATGAATAAAATAGCAAACAAAGCAACTAAGCTCCATTTTTTCACCATATATTTCCCTCCAAGTTCAATACTTAATTATTAATATGTATATTAAAATTTAAATTATATAAATTTTATTATATCCCTCCATCAATTATTTAAAGCAATTATAATGGTTATAACAATCAAAAAAATTATTAAAATCTATTTAAGGAGCCAATAATAGATTAAGTCCTTTTTATTTCATCAAAAATGTTTTACTTTATTTATTTTATTGTTATATTTTTGTTATATCAATTAATTTTTATAGTAATCAATAACGTTATACTATTTTATAGTCAATATTTATACTTTTTTATTATAATATTATACTAACAGTTATATATTAAATAAATAATATTAGATGTACTATTGTAATGTATATAGTAATCATTAAAGGAGGTATTATTTGACTGAAATAAAGGAAACTTCAAGAACCATTGAACTTGTGTTGGGAATTATTGGAGGAATCTTCGGATTACTGGGGGGCATATTCGCTGTTCTTTTTGGTAGTTTAGCTGCTGCAAATATTGTTATATTAGGAATAAGTGCCATTTTGGCTTCAATTATTGGTATTGTGGGTTCCGTATATGTCACTCGAAATGCTAAAACTGGTGGAATAATTTTAATTGTAAGTGCTGTATGGCTTTTGATTAGTATTTCACTCTTTGGAGTAATGGGGTCAATATTGTTAGGTATCGCTGGCCTGGTTGCTCTTTTAAGAAAATAATTCTAAAATATTTGTTTAAAATGGAGGTATAATAATGGTAAAAAATAAAGTGGCTATAATCCTGGCCGTTCTTTTAATTATGGGTGTTGTGGCCATTAGTGGTTGTACTGGTTCCGGATCCAGTTCCGGTACGGACTCTGATTCAGATAATAATACTCAATATGAAGAAAAATTAATTCAACTAAAAGAAAATCCTAAAGATTATGTTGGAAAAAATGTTACTATTGTGGGTGACAGGGGATTTAGCTCTAAACACGAAGAAAATTCAGCACTAGGCTCACCCGAAGGTACTGAAATAATGATGGGAGACTCAGATAAAGTTGGATCAAGCTCGGTATCTATTTGGTACACTGGTGAACCTATAGATCTTGATCTTGGAGGTAAGATAAAAGTTAGTGGGATATTTGTCAGGAATTCCAATTATAAATATGGATTAGCTGATTATGTGATAAAAACAGATAAAATAGAGGTAATTAATTAACCTCTTAATTTTATTTTTCCCTAAATTGTAAGATATTATTTATATTCATGTCAATGATTAATAAATCAATAATCCCCATTAAACTTAATAAATTCCTTTTCATACTGCTTTTGTAATAACTCACGGCTATTTTCACTACCATGGCCTGGTAAAAATCGTGAACATCCAGTATTAAGAATTTTTTTCCAGCTATTGGCCATCAGTTCAATATCATCAGCAAAGGGCGGATAAACCGACCAGTAAAACACACCGAACATGGAATCACCAACAATCGCGATTTCATCATCAATAATAATACTCATAGAACCCGGGGAATGGCCAGGTGTATGTAGGATGTATCCATTAAATCCATATGAACTTAAATCATATTTTTCATCTACCATAATATCATAACTGGCAGGAGGAATTTTAACTTTTGAATTGAACTTTTTTCCTAATAGATTCATCAGGAATTTCATGATATTAGTAGAACCTTTTGGTAGGGGACTATCTCCTCGGTTCAAATACTCTGCTTCATTTTGGTGGACAATTATGGGTGTATTATAACTTTTTTTCAATTCAGCTGCATTTTCTGAATGATCATAATGGGTGTGAGTTAATATTAAGCAAGATATTTGATTTTCACCCACTAAATTATCAATATTTCTTTTTAATTTTTCCCAGGATTTTTGGGGTCCTGTATCAACAATTATGAATTGATTGCCACTTGAAATTAGAAAAGAATTACTTCTACCTTTTAAAATTTGATAAATAATGCTATTCTTTTTGGTAATCCATTTTTTCATGTTATCATCATCGGATATATTCACCAGGTTTATCCTGTAAATGGTCTTAATAATAGTTTTAATATCTTAACTAATATAAATAATCAAAAAGGAGGGATTTTATGGGCGAAGATATGGAGAATAATTATTATATTTCTAAAAAAGCAGAACTTTTGATTGGTTTTGATGGGTTTAAACCAATTTTAAAGGATTTAATAACTGATAGATACAATTAAGACATGGCTATATCTGTTATTGAAGAAGTTAGGGATAAATATGAAAAGCTTATTGATGAGATTCCATATATTGGTGGGGATCAGAATCCATTAACCTTCAATCTCATAGATTCCGCCCAGAACCTGGCCATTTATAAGGTTTTAAAAAATCATGGTCTTCCCCTAAATGATATTGGTGAATTACTATATGATGCATCATTGGAGTTTTATAAGAATTATTCAGATTCCATTCCACCAGTAACCTCTCCTAAATATATTTCTTATATGAAATTTGCAGCAAACAACTCACAAAAACGTGAATATCCTGAAGATTGGGTTTATGAATTTGTGGAAAGTAAAGGTGAAGATTTTGACTTTGGATTAGATTTTATTGAGTGTGCCATATGTAAATTATATAAAAAACACTCAGCTGAAGAAATAATGCCCTATATCTGTGCAATGGATATTATAATAAGTGATAATGGAAACTTGGGATTACATCGGAGAGAAACACTGGCTGATGGCCATGAAAGGTGTGATTTTCGCTATAAAACTGACCGTGAAACAGATATAAAGTCTATTTATCCCTAATATATTCCTATTAATATTTTCCAAGTATAAATTGATTTTTCACCATTTTATAAATTAAATTAGGTGTAAAATATCTGAGAAGATATTAGTTAAATTTTAATATTTATTATTGCAGACCAAACTTTAACTATAAATTCATAAATTTAAATATTATAATTAATTAAAAGGGATATTTCATGAAAAAAGTAAGCGAATTTAAAGGATTAAATGGTAATATAAATGCCTTTAAGGAAGAAGTAGGTGATGCAGAGAAAATAACATTTGTAGGGGCTCCTGGTGTATGCGCTCCTTTTGCTGAACTCTTTGCTTATGCTGTTAGGGACAGGAAATCATGTTTCATAACACTTACTGATGTAGATAGTGCTCTTAAACTTGAAATGACTCCTCAAGGTATGCAGCTGGCAGCACCAGCAGATCCAAAAGCAGATGTAGTTGCACTTCTGGGTGGGTTGACCATACCCAAAGTTAATGTGGATGTTGATAAATTGAATGCAATGATTAATCAAATTCTCCATAAAGATGGGAAAATTATTGGCTTATGCTACATGGACGTTTTCAAGAAAGCAGGATGGGAAAATAAGATTGATTTTGATTGTGTAATTAATGGTACTTTGCTTGTTGATGTGTTAAAGTAAATAATTATTCTTTATTTTCATAAATCTTTCTGAGATATTTTGCGAATAATATCTTATTTTTTTTGTTGCTTAACAATATTTAAATAAAATCACATATCACTTAAATATAAATTAATTAATAAAATAATTTATTTAATTCACTCTAAAATAAGGAATGAAATTCTCATGAACCCTATGTTTGTAGCAGGAATAATGAATCAAAATATCAATGGATTTTATTTTATAAATTCTGGTCTTGAACATGCAGTTCTAGATATATTAATGATATTGATTACTGATTTAGGAAGTTTCTCAGCATGGATTATAGCATGTTTAATTTTATTTATATTTGGTGGTGAAAAGGCAAAAAAAGTGGCTTTATTAGCCCTTATTGCATTATTTTTAGCTAATGGTTTAGTTGCTCTTTTAAAATATATTGTGGCCGAACCAAGACCTTTTATGGTGTTACCTGATGTGGATTTATTGGTGAATGAAAGTGGAAATTCATTCCCATCTTCTCATTCCGCATCATCATTTGCACCGGCGACAGTAATTGGGTTAAAATATCGTCTTAAGATTAAAAATAAATCTTTTAGTTTATTATATATTTTAATAGCCTTTGCAGCAATAATAGCATTTTCCCGAATTTATATAGGGGTTCATTATCCGTTTGATGTTATTTTCGGAGCTGCTATTGGTGTAATATGTGCAGGAATAGTTTTGAAATATGAAACATTTCTATTATCCAATAAAATAACACAATGCATTGGTTTAGATAGAATTATGGGATTTAATGTACTAAATATTATAAAAAATAAGCGAGGCAAATCATGGAAATGAAAGAAATAGTAAACCAATATTTTAAAGCTTACAGTGAATTTGATGTCGAGAAGATGGGTTCTTTTCTTCATGAAGATGTGGAATTTAAAAATATTTCTAATGGTGAGGTAACACTGGCTTTAAATGGTAAAACTGCTTTTATTAATCAGGCCAAACATGCTGTAAACTTATTTGAAAAAAGAGAAATTAAGGTAAAATCTTTTATATTTGAAGATGAATTTTTAGAAGTTAAACTGGACTTTATGGGTATCCTAGCAGTTGATGTTCCAGAAGACCATAAAAAAGGAGATAAAATAGAAATGGAAGGCAGATCTCGTTTAAAATTCAGTTCAGATAAAATTATTTCTATTGAGGATATAAACTAATTTATTTAATATATTCCCAACTACTAAATCTCTTATTAATTTTTAATATAATCTTTTTACATTGATTTACTTACTTAAGAAGTCTTTTAGCCCCTTAGATTTTTTTGGTATGATAAATGATTTTGCTTTGAGTTTAGTGTTCTTAGGGGATTATATGCGTAGTTATTTCTAAAAATACATTTTAATTTTTATTATATGAGATAGAATGGGTTTCTAAACCGTTAAATTTAAGTATTGATGCTTACATATATTTATTTGGCGATAAAAATGAAGCACCACTTAAATCACAGTAAAGAAGACCCAAACTATATCTTGTTGGAGAAAATATTTAAAATTATCGGTTCTAGAAAATCAAGAACTATAATGGCATCCAAAGGGGTTAAAAACATTAATATGATGATTTTATCAATTAAAATCATTTTTACAGCGATTTTCTTCAATACAACCATTGAATTTGTTGTGTCTGAGCTAAAAAGAGATAAAAAATTGCGGAAATTCTTCAAAATAGATGATCAAGTTCCAAACGCCATCCAAGTCTCTGAATTCATATCAAGATTCAAACCCAATACATACGTTAAAATCACCAACAGCGTACTAATGCAAATAAAACCACTTAAAAGACGCGGAAAACGAACATTTATTGTTGATGCAACACCGATAGACTTAGATTACAATACAAAACGCAAGCATCGTTCCAAAAAATACCTAAAAAAACAAAATCTAAAATGGAGCTATTCATCCTCTTATGGATTTTACATAGGATTTAAAGCCACCGTAGTCATGGAATATGAATCAGCAATGCCCGTTGCCATTATGATCCATTCTGGTGCTCCGCACGATTCCAAAATTTTCACTGAAGTCATGGAAAACCTGCGAAAAAGAAGAATAATCCGAAAAAACGACACAATAATATTTGATAGAGGATATTACAGCTATCAGAACTATCAAATCGGCATTTCCAAATACAAAATCGTTCCTTTAATTTTTCCCAAAGAAAATTTCAAAATACAAAAATTAAAAGACAAATTAACCTACCCATTACACGTATTTAAGAATAAAAAACAACATAAACAAAACAAAAAGATTTACAGGACTTTAAAAAACGAATTAATAGAAAAAATAAGAAAATGGAAACAATACAAACCAATACGCGGAAAAATCGAAGACTTTTTCAAATTATGCAAATCAGGACTAGGATTAAAAAAATTACACAAATATACACCCGAATCAGCTAAAAAAACCACAATAATAACTGTATTTTTAGCAGGACTACTCACAACACTAGGCTACAACACAAAAACAGCCCTACAAAAACTCTCCGAAACATAAAAAATCTAAGACCCTAAAGTCTTTTTGTCATTAATTTAATTTTTAGACGTTATAACCTAATAATAAAAATTAATTAAACTCAATTATAGTTGTCATGACAATTGTTGCATAGACAACTATAAATATGATAAATCACATCTTAAAATATAGAATAAATATGGCCAGTACTTAATTATTTCTTTTTATTTAGATTTTAACTTAATATAAGAAAGAATAAGCTTATTTATTTAATTTAACTTCTTGTCTATTATTTTAACAAAAGGAGATTAAAATAAGTGCAACACATAAAAAATTTGACGGAAACTCAAATATCAAACATTCCACTTGCAGGATACATATCCATAATTCACAGAACACATATGATGCACCTAAATCATGAAATGAAAGATTTAAACATCACTGCGGGACAGTTTCCATTTCTTATGGAATTATATCGCAAAGAAGGAATCACTCAAGATGATATGGCCGGTCATTTCCACATAGACAAAGGAACTGTGGCACGTGCCTTGAAGAAAATGGAAGATAATGAAATAATTTATCGTCAAATAGACCCAAAAAATAGAAGAAGGCATCTAATCTTTTTAACTCAAAAAGGAAAAAAAGCAGTCTGTAAAATAAAGGATATTGATAAAGAATGGGAAAATAGGGTTTTGGATGGCCTTTCAACTTCAGAACGGAAAGAATTACTCAGAACTCTAAAAGGACTAGCAGTAAAAAGTATGAAAAATGCCAGAGAAAATGGAGTTAACTATCATGAATGCTAATAATAAGAAAAAAGAAAATGCCGGAGTGGCCAGCAGAATTTCATTAATTACAGGAGACCCTAAAAAAGCTATCAGAACTCTTTCTGTTCCTATGGTTATTTCCATGTTACTTATTATGGCCTATAATCTAGCGGACAGTATATGGGTTGCGGGACTAGGATCAGATTCTCTGGCCGCATTAGGATTTATAACTCCTTTGTTTATGATAATTATTGGTTTGGGTAATGGTCTTGGTGCGGGGGCTAATTCCCTTATTGCCAGATCTATAGGTGCCAAGGATAAAAAAAGAGCAGATAATGCTGCTATGCACTCCATCCTGATTACTGTGGCAATTTCTATTGTGGTGCCGGTGGTTTTACTGATTTCATTAAAGGATATTCTCATGATAATGGGGGCTGGATCCACAGCTGATCTAGCAGTTCAATATGGTCAGATTGTATTTGGCGGAATGATATTTTTAATATTTTCCAGTGTGGCAGCCAGTATTCTAAGATCTGAAGGTGATGTAAATCGAGCAATGTATGCCATGGTTGCAACAGCAATACTCAATATAATCATTGACCCAATTTTCATATATTATATGGGATGGGGAATAGCTGGAGCGGCATGGGCTACACTACTTTCTTCTGCTATTTCCAGTTTCTTAATTCTATACTGGCTAGTTATAAAGAAGAATACTTACATCACATTATCTTTGAAAGAATTTAAATTTAGTTCCAAAATCATCAAAGATTTATTGAGGGTAGGGTTACCGGCCAGTGCGGAAACTCTAGTTATGTCAATTTTATCCATAATTCTCAATGCCATGTTAGTAATAGCTGCCGGAACCGATGCAGTGGCAGCTTATACTGCTGGATGGAGAGTAGTTATGATGGCATTGATTCCTCCAATAGGAATTGGTACCGCAGCAATTACAGTTGCGGGTGCTGCATATGGTGCTAAAAAATTTAAAAATTTATCAATAGCATTTAATTATTCAATTAAACTGGGGATCGGTATAGGAATTATCATAGGAATTATAAGCTATATATTTGCACCTAGTATTGCCACAATATTCACTTATTCTCCTCAAAGTGCCCACTTAGCTCCAACAATAGCAGAATTCTTAAGAGTAATGTGTCTCTTCTATATTACAGTACCTTTAGGAATTCTGGCCAGTTCAGTATTCCAGGCTATGGGAAAGGGTTTAACTTCCTTGATTTTAACTGTAATTAGGGAGGTTGCTTTTGTATCTATACTCGCATATTTATTCACATTTGTGTTCAATATGGGAGAACAAGGTGTATGGTGGGGTATTGTGATTGGTGGCGGTATGGGTTGTGTATTTGCATATATATGGGCTATGATGTTTATTAAACGGCTGAAAAAGAACTATGTACCAACCACTGTTTAAAATAGATTCAATACGAAACTCCAAGTTATGATGCATGAATAATTAAGGTAAAATAATGATTCAAAAGATAAAATCATATTTTACTTAAAGCATAGGTAAGGATTATGAATATTAAATGGCAAAAACCTTACCTTTTTGATTTTTTTTATTAAAAGAGAAAAAGAATTATTCTAAATCACAAAAGAATGATTGAAACTACTTTGTTATTTGATTAAAATATTATAAACTACATGTTTAATGGATAAAAAATTATATTTAATATACAATAATTTTTATTCAGATTCAACATCAACAAGTTTTTTAATATGGTCTATTGAATTTTCCACAGAATCTGCATCTATTTCCATAATAAATACTCCTTTACAACAAACTTCAACACAGCGACCACAGCATCTGCATTTTTCAATATCTATTACTGCTTTTTCATTGTCCATGGTTATAGCATCCACAAAGCATATGTTATCACCACATTTTCCACATCCTATGCATAAATCTTGATTAAATTTTATCCTTGCACCTATCATAGGTGCAAAACTTTTCCCCATATTTTCCGGAAGATCCGGAGCCATTTTCCACAGACAACAACAAGGACAGCAGTTACAGATGGTTAAAAGATCTTCTTTTGGGCCAGTATTTAACCAGAAACTATCTAACTTATTTCGACCAACTATATGTACCAAACCGGCTTTCTGACATTTATCAACGTGTTCTATAGCTTCTTGTGGCGTAACTGGTTTCCCTAATTTAGGAGAAATTTTCTTACTTCCTTTTCCCAGAAATAGACATCCTAAATTGTGGGGATAATCATTACAATCACTACAAACTCGGCATATGCAAGAATTCATAATAAAATGATACTTTGACTTCATTATCATTTCCTTTAAAATCTTGCTGGGAAGTACGGTATCTTCCTGAGAAACATCTATATCCTCGTTGATTTCAATTTCTTCGATTTTAAGAGATGAATTAATGGTTCCGTCTCGAGGCAAGACCAATAAATCGTCACCCTCAAAAAATAATTTATTCACCATCCCTGCCAGAGGGGATACTTTTTTACATGCTTTGGCCAGCAAAAAACGGGTCTTAAAAGTATTTTTAATGATAAGGACACTGAAATCTGAAAATGTGATTCGAGACATATCATTTCTCCATGTTATTATAAAATAAGTAAAATATTCTTAAATTATTATTTAATTGGTATTGTATTTTAATGTCTTAAATTAATTTGCTGATATTTATTATACTTAATTTCAGTGAATATATATTTTTTAGAAATAATAAATTTTTAAATTATATCAAACATAAGATAATCCTTTATTATAAATTTTAAGGCTAATTAAACAATTTAATAATTATAAAATAAATAAATTAAAGCCTATTTACAGCTTCTTCTATTCTTTTTAAGGCCTCTTTAAGTATATCTCGTGGACAAGCTATATTCATTCTTACAAAACCGCTGCCTTCTTCTCCAAATATAAAACCATCATTCAAACCTACTTTGGCTTTTTTCAGCATGAAATTTTTCAGTTCAGGATTATCTAACCCTAATTTTCGGCAATCTAACCATATGAGATATGTTCCTTGTGGTTTAATGACTTGAATAGATGGAATATTTTTTTCTGTATATTCTATTAGGAAGTCCAAATTTTCTTTAATATATACCATAACTTGTTCTAACCATTCATCACCATGACGATATGCTGCTTCAAGGGCGGTAAGCCCAAAAAGGTTTGGAACAGGAACCATTCCATTTTGAATATTTAAAAAATTATCTCTAAGTTTTTTATTAGGGATTATTATGGATGAAGCATCTAGGCCTGCTAGATTGAATGTTTTACTGGGAGACATGCATATTATACAGTTTTGCTCAAATTCTTTAGAAATTGTTGCAAATGGTGTATGATGGTTATCATCAAAGAGAATTTCACAGTGTATCTCATCTGATATCACTACAGCGCCATTGGAAATGGCAATTTTTCCAAGTTTTGTTATTTCTTCTTTAGTCCAGACACGCCCTACTGGATTGTGAGGATTACAAAATATTATGGTTTTTATTCTACTGGGATTGCTTCCCAGACCACTATTTGGACTGAATTTTTCCTCAAGATCATTAAAATCTATTTTATATTTTCCATCTATCAGTTTAAGCCCATTATTTACTATTTGACATCCGCTATTGCTAACAACAGGGAAAAATGGATAATAAACTGGTTGTTGGAGTATAACCTCATCACCCGGGTGTGTTAATGATCTAATTGCAATATGTAGTGCAGGGACTACTCCTGGGGTAAATACAACCCATTCTGGTTGAATTTCCCAATTGAATCTATCTTTCATCCTTTTTACAACTGCATCCACAACTCTCTTTCCTGGACGGGTGTAACCATAAAATGGATGATTCACTCTTTCTTCAAGGGCCTTTTGAATGGGTTCTGCCACTGGAAAGTCCATATCTGCTACCCATAATGGAATTAAGTCATCTTCTCCAAATACTGAATCAATCATATCCCATTTTAGACAATCTGTATCTTTCCTGTTGCATACCTGGTCAAAATCATATTTCACTTTAATACCTCTTAAATTATCTTCAGTTTAATATTATATCTTTTATTTTACATATTTTATAAAAACTTAACTATTGTTATATTATGGAATATCAGTTATATTTATTTATAGATATAAACAATGATAAAAATTGAGTAAATATTAAAAACAGTATAATCTGACTATTTTAAATCAAATTCCAAGGATTTTCATAATGAGGTTTATTTGTATGTATTTTTTCTATTAATTCTGTATCAAAAATATCTTTACTCTCTAAATTAGAGTTTAAATAACCTAAATCTTTTAACATGGGCAGAAATTTCAGGGTTGAATTAATATACTCTTCAGGAAGACTAGAACAGTATTTTGGTGAAATTTTAAATGCATTTAGAGCAAATAAATTATTTTCTAATCCTAATTCTGCACTGGCAATTTTTGATGTTTTTGTTGGAAATTCTCGAATCATATTACAGATATTTTCGTGAACCATTAAAAATTCCTTTACAAATTCCCTCTTTTCACTTAAAATCTCTTCTCTTATACTAACTCCATAACTAGGATTGTAATGCCATAGCTGTTCTGGGGGAATTATAATTTTACTTGAAGCTATTGATGATGCGGCCACGGCCATAGCAGGAGTTCCCACACCCGCATCTATTTCTCCATCTTCTAGTGCATAGGGTATTAAATCAGCCCAACCATAGTTTTTGATTTTAATATCAAGATTTCCTACTATTTCTTTAATTATAACATCATGTATACATCCTCTGGATGGAACACCGATAGTTTTTCCAACAAATTGTGAAATTATTTCATTAATATCTTTTTTAGAAGTATAAGATTCATATTTTGCCGAGGCCACCATAACTGTTCCTTCCACATGTCCCCCTGCAATACACTTTAAATCTATACCTTTATTTATTCCAATCATGACTGGAGGAAGGCCTATATATCCTAAATCTATTTCTCCAGAATCAAACCCATCTATCATAGCTGGCCCTGTTGCATAGAGCTGCCAGTCAATTTTTTCTCCACATATTTCTTTATTTAAATTTTTTATAATGAGTGAGGTGTGGTATATTGTGGATAGGTAAGCAATTTTCACCTTAACCACCGGCAATGGTTTGGAAAATCACTACCTGATCATCATCTTTCAAAAGACATTCCTTGAATTTTTTTGATTTAAGATCTT